>LLBY010000791.1_pt2 | contig 20610 bp, 16 predicted proteins | sample 1489401 | NCBI WGS metagenome assembly LLBY01 (sample SAMN04092656, study PRJNA295927) | soil metagenome | biome: Soil prokaryotic community; feature: Bulk soil; isolation source: soil from tomato rhizosphere | host: tomato cultivar Hawaii 7996 | place: South Korea | collected 2011-11-01 | reverse complement strand
CGAAATTTTGTATTTTACCTCACCCAGAACTGCCTTTTCGGGCAGTTCTGACCTCTCCAAAGGAGAGGTGAATTGGATACCCCGAGGCTGAGCCTTCGGGGAATTATTTAGATTAAAAAAACAATAAATTAATGACACAAAAAAACATACTATCACCGTTTCAAAAATTTGTTAATATTGAAAGCTCCAGCGGTATATTATTACTGCTTGCTACCATTTTGGCACTTATTTGGGCAAATTCACCTTTTTCAGAAAGTTATCAAGCGCTTTGGCAATATAAAATGGGGTTCACTACCGAAAGCTTTGAATTAAATAAACCCTTATTACTCTGGATTAACGATGGTTTAATGGCCATATTCTTTTTCTTAATTGGATTGGAAATTAAAAGAGAGTTCCTTATCGGCGAACTAAATTCTGCCAAAAAATTGGCTTTTCCACTTTTTGGTGCAATAGGCGGAATGATTATCCCTGTTATTCTTTTCATTTTAATTAATCAAAACCCCGAAACTTTTAAAGGTTGGGGTATTCCAATGGCTACCGATATTGCCTTTTCATTAGCTATCTTAAAGGTTTTAGGTAATAGAGTACCTCTGAGCCTTAAAGTGTTTTTAACTGCTTTTGCAATAGTTGACGATTTAGGAGCAGTACTTGTTATTGCAATATTTTACAGTGGCTCTATTAAAATTGGCTTACTTGGTCTAGCCTTTTTATTATTGGCTTTTTTATATTTTTTATCGTATAGAGGCTATTATTCTAAATTTTTAATAATTTTTTTAGGAATCATTATCTGGACCCTGTTTTTAAAATCGGGCATCCACCCAACATTAGCTGGTATTTTATTAGCCTTTGCTGTTCCTATAAGACAAAAAATTAAAACACCCGAGTTTATAGACAACCTAGTAACTATTACAAACAATATCAAACAAGCTTCTATTTTAAAAAAACCTATTCTGTCTAAAGAACAAATTCAAGAAATTGATGAATTAGAAGACTGGACCAACAAATACCAATCGCCACTTCAACACCTAGAGCACAATCTTCACGATTGGGTTGCTTATTTTATAATCCCACTGTTTGCTCTGGCAAATGCTGGGGTTGTGTTAAACAGTAATATTCCTTTAGATGTAGCTTTGGTAATTAACATAGCCGTTTGTTTAATTTTAGGAAAAAGTATTGGTATCTCGGCTATCGTTTTATTGGCCAATAAAGTAAAGCTTATTGAGATACCTCCCGATATTAGCAAACTTCAAATTGTAGGCGTTTCGTTTTTGGCTGGTATAGGTTTTACAATGGCTATTTTTATTGCAAGTTTAGCCTTTGTTTCAAGTCCTAATTATATCGACTCTGCAAAAATTGGCATCCTGATAGGTTCATTCATTTCGGCTATCATTGGTTTTGCCATATTAAGATTACAAGATAGCCATGAAAAATAAATTCTATCAATACATACAGACTTTACAAGACACCATCACATCAAATTTAGAAACGGTTGATGGTAAAGCCACCTTTAAAGAAGATAAATTATTGCTGTTATATAGTATGCCGCTTTCGGTGACTGCTGCTACTTTAAAAACTGTTGAAGCTTTGCAATTAAAAAGTTAAAAAACCTACAAGGTTTTCAACGACCTGCTAGACCTGCAAGGTTTCCAATGACCTGCAAGGTTTTAAAAACCTTGTAGGTCTAAGTCTAAAAAACAAAAAACATGACATTAGAGCCATTAGAAAAAGACTATTACTATCATATTTTCAATCGGGGAATAAACAGTTGTATTATTTTTCAGAATGAAGCTAACATGTCATATTTCTTAATTTTAATTGAAAAGCATTTAGCAGAAAAAGTTGATATCATTGCCTACTGCTTAATGAATAATCATTTTCATCTTATTGTTAAATTAATTGAAGATGGCACGGTTGTAAGTCAAGCCTTTTCTAACCTTTTCAACGCTTATGCAAAAGCTTTTAATAAACAACAAAATAGAACAGGAAGCCTGTTTGAAAAACATTTCAAACGAAAAAAAATACTTGATGAAACATATCTAAAAAATAGCATTATATATGTTCATAGTAATCCTGTAAATCATAAAGTAGTAAAATCATTAAAAGATTATTCATTTTCATCTTATAATTACTATTTTTCTAACGAAAACAACAAAAGTATATTATCAAGAAGTGAAATTCTAAGACTTTTTGACTCGATAGATAATTTTGATATGGTACATAAACAAAAAAGTGATTTGGATTTAGACCTACAAGGTCGAGGTTTAGACCTACAAGGTTTTGAAAACCTTGCAGGTAATCAAACTAAGGAACAAAACGATAACCCCAACTTCAAAGATAAATTCTATCAATACATACAGACTTTACAAGACACCATCACATCAAATTTAGAAACAGTTGATGGTAAAGCCACCTTTAGAGAAGATATTTGGGAACGACCAGAAGGCGGCGGCGGGCGCACCCGAGTGATTGAAAACGGCCATGTATTCGAAAAAGGTGGCGTTAATATTTCTGGTGTTCATGGAAAACTTCCAAAATCGATGCAAGCCTATTTTAATGTGGGTGATGTCGACTTTTTTGCTTGTGGTTTGAGTTTAGTTTTGCATCCTAAAAACCCGATGGTCCCGACAGTTCATGCTAATTGGCGCTATTTTGAAATGTATAATGCTGATGGAAAAATTGTAGATTCTTGGTTTGGTGGCGGACAAGATTTAACGCCTTATTACCTGTTTGAAGAAGACGCTATCCACTTTCATAAAACCTGTAAAACGGCTTGTGACAAACATAATCCAGACTTCTATAAAACATACAAAACAAAGTGCGACGAATATTTTTGGAATGCACACCGCAACGAAGCCCGTGGTGTTGGAGGCTTATTTTTTGACTATTGCAAGGCCACCAAAACCATGACCATGGAAAACTGGTACAACTTTGTGACCGAAATTGGAAATAGTTTTCTTGAATGTTACATTCCTATTGTCGAAAAACGCAAAGATTTGCCCTATTCAAAAGAACAAAGAGATTGGCAAGAAATACGTCGTGGACGTTATGTGGAATTCAATTTAGTGCACGATAAAGGCACCCTATTCGGACTAAAAACCAATGGGCGTATTGAAAGTATTTTAATGAGTTTGCCGCCACATGTGCAATGGGTTTACGACCATCAACCTGAAGCAGGAAGTGAGGAAGAAAAATTATTAGACGTATTGAAGAAACCAGTTGATTGGGTATAAAAAAATCACATGAATTGCTATTGCGGAAATACCATCCTTTATTCAGAATGTTGCGGAAAAATTCATCATAACATTCATCAAGCCCTAACCGCAGAACAGTTAATGCGGTCCAGGTATAGTGCATTTGTATTAGCTAACGGCGCTTATTTAATGCAAAGCCACCATAGTTCAACACGACCAATTAAAGAAAAAAAAGAAATTGTTAAATGGGCTAAATCCGTTCAATGGATAAAATTAGAAGTATTAGAAACTTCAAAAGGAAAACCAGACGACACCGATGGAATAGTTACATTTAATGCGTATTTTTATGAAAAAGGAAAAGTAGATATTATTCATGAAAAATCAGCTTTTTTAAAAGAAAACAACCATTGGACTTATTTAGGATTAAGTAAATAAAAAATATAATAATGTATCCACTTAGAAGAAACAGACGATTAAGAACCAACGAAGCCATTCGTAGTTTAGTTAGAGAAACCATCATTACACCAAACGATTTTTTAGTTCCCCTTTTTGTGGTGGAAGGAAAAGGCGTGAAAGATGAGATTCCTTCGATGCCAAATTATTTCCGTTACAGTTTGGATTTACTGGAAAACGAAGTAAAAGAACTTTGGAAACTGGGTTTAAAATCGGTGTTGTTATTCGTAAAAGTACCCGATAATTTAAAAGACAACAAAGGTACTGAAGCCTTAAACCCCAACGGATTGATGCAGCGTGCCATTAAAACCGTTAAAAATGCCTGTCCAGAGATGTTGGTTATGACCGATGTCGCTTTAGACCCATACTCATCTTACGGACACGATGGTATTATAGAAAATGGTATGATTGTTAATGATACAACCGTTGATTTGTTGGCTGAAATGAGCGTATCCCATGCCAAAGCAGGTGCTGATTTTGTAGCGCCAAGTGATATGATGGACGGACGTATTTTAACCATTCGCGAAGCTTTGGAAGATGAAGGGTTTATTAATACAGGCATCATGAGCTATTCAGCTAAATACGCTTCGGCATTTTATGGGCCGTTTCGAGACGCTTTAGATTCTGCTCCTGTTGATATGATTGATATTCCAAAGGATAAAAAAACCTATCAAATGGATTATGCCAACCGTTTTGAAGCCATTTGCGAAACCGAAATGGATATTGATGAAGGCGCCGATATTGTCATGGTAAAACCCGGACTTTGTTATTTAGATATTGTAAGAGACATAAAAAATGCCGTTGATGTGCCTGTTGCCGTGTATCAAGTTTCTGGTGAATACGCCATGCTAAAAGCGGCGGCCGAAAAAGGCTGGTTAGACCACGACGCCGTTATGATGGAACAAGTAACCGCCATAAAACGTGCGGGAGCAGATATCATCGCTTCTTATTTTGCTAAGGATATTGTAAAATTAATTTCATAGCTTTAATAAAAAATTAAACCGTTATGGGATTGCTCTTATTTTATGCATCAACCGCTATCATTTTCTCTTTTTGGTGCTCCATTTTAGAGGCCGTTTTGCTAAGCATTACTCCAACATTTATTAATATCAACAAAAAAGAGGGCAACTCGTTTGCCATTATTTTAGAGAATTTTAAAAAAGATATTGATAAACCACTTATAGCCATCTTAACCTTTAATACGATAGCGCATACTGTAGGCGCTATTTTAGTTGGTGTACAAGCCAAAACTGCCTATGCTGATATTTATGGCAGTAAACAAACACTATTTCTGGGTTTTCCATTTACCGAAGATGTTATGGTTGGTATTGTTTCCACTATAATGACCATCTTAATTTTAATAGCTTCAGAAATAATCCCTAAAACCATTGGCGCCACTTATTGGAAACAATTAGCCAATTTCACAGCTATAAGTTTAAACCTATTGCTTTTTCCATTAAAATGGACAGGCATTCTTTGGATGCTGCAATTAACTACCAAACTTATTGGCGGCAAAGAGCATCATAGTGTTATGAGTCGTGATGGGTTTTATGCCATGACAGAAATTGCTGAAGAAGAAGGTGTTTTTGAAGCCTCTGAAAGTACGGTGATTAAAAACTTATTAACCTTTAGAAACATTCAGGCTAAAGACGTTATGACACCGCGTATTGTTATGAAAACCGTTAGCGAAGATATGACCGTTGAGGAATTTTTTAAAGAAAACCAACACATCCGTTTTTCTCGTATCCCCGTATTTCAAGATGAAACCGATAACATTACAGGATTGGTTTTAAAAGATGATGTTTTTAGGGAAATGGCGAATGATAACAACGGTATAAAATTGGCTGATATCAAGCGAAATATTATCATTGTCAATCGTTCACTCGCGATTCCAAAATTGCTAGATCAATTGGTAAACAGTAAAAACCATATGGCATTGGTAGTCGATGAATATGGTTCTGTAAATGGCATTGTTACTATGGAAGATGTGATTGAAACCTTATTGGGATTTGAAATTATGGATGAGAGTGATAACATTGCCGACTTACAACATTTGGCAAGAAAAAGTTGGGAAGCCCGGGCAAAACGTCTCGGTATTATAAAAGATAATAACCCTATTAAGTAATGGAAACCTGTATCATCAAATCACCCTTAGGTTATACCAAAATTAGTGGTGACACAAATGGTATTTCATCTGTAATCGTTTTAAATTCTGAAGAAAAAACAACAGATATTATTCCTGTTGAGCTTGAAGATTGTGTGATGCAGCTTAACGAATATTTTGAGGGCACACGCACGCAATTTGACCTTAAACTTAACCCAGAAGGTACCGATTTCCAAAAAACAGTTTGGAAACAACTGGAGCAAATTCCTTATGGAAAAACAGTTTCTTATTTAGATTTATCAAAACAATTAGGCGATGTAAAAGCCATTAGGGCCGTTGCAAGCGCCAATGGCAAAAACCCCCTTTGGATTATTGTTCCATGCCATCGGGTTATTGGTAGTGATGGCAGCTTAACAGGGTATGCTGGAGGTTTGCACCGCAAGCAATGGTTGCTGGAACACGAAAACCCATACAAACAACAATCTCTTTTTTAGTTTTAGAGCATGCTTAAAAAGGATTGATTGTAGCGAAAAATGATGATTTTTGTTCCATATGAAGGCTTTTTTGAACCGCATAGCCGTAGCTATGGGGTGATAAAAAGACAAATATGTGGCAAAAAGGGCATTTTTTTAGCCAATTGAATTTTTTTAAACATGCTCTTATTTCCATGCTTCCTAAAGTATAGGATTACATAAAATATTTCCTATATTTATTTCAATTAAACAACATGAAATGAAATTTCTTAAAAAACTTTTTAAATGGCTCGCTATTTTATTAGGCGTGTTAATAATTGCACTTTACATTACAGACACCGATTATTTGTTAAAAGCCGTTAGAACCATTTATCTAACAGGGCACTCAACCGCTTATTTAGAAGATTATAAGAAATTCGACAACAAGCTTGTAGAAAATGGTAAACCTCAACCTTGGCCCATTCATAAACATTATAATACTGTTAAAGAAACCGATGCTTTAGACAGTATAAACAAAGCAAACGGCACCATAGCATACGTTATTATAAAAAACGATAGTATTTGGTTTGAAAACTATTACGATGGTTTTGATGAAAACTCTAAAAGCAATTCGTTTTCAATGGCAAAAAGTTACGTGTCTGGACTTATGGGAAAAGCTCTTGAACAAGGTTATATAAAAAGTTTAGACCAACCCGTCAGCGATTTTTTACCAACATTTGGTGAGGGTTTAGCAGCAAAAATGACTGTGGGTGATTTATCAAGTATGGCGTCTGGCACGACATGGGACGAAAAGTATTATTCGCCATTTTCAATTGTCACACGAGCTTACTTTGATGACGATTTAGAAAAAGTGATGCTAGGATTAAAAGTTGAAGAGGAACCAGGAAAAAAGTTTAAATATTCTAGTGGCGATACGCAAATACTAGCTATGGTTATTGAAAAAGCTACGGGCAAAAAAATGTACCAATATTTAGAAGAAAGTTTTTGGAAGCCACTTGGTTGTGAAAATGAAAGCCTTTGGCAGGTTGATAGTGAAGATCACGATTTGGTAAAAGCCTATTGTTGTATAGCTAGCAATGCTAAAGATTTTGCACGATTTGGCAAACTATACAAAGATTTTGGTAAATGGAACGGAAAGCAAATTTTAGATTCGGCATTTGTTGCAAAATCCATAAAACCACGTTTTCCTGAAAGTCCACAATATGGCTATGGCTGGTGGCTAAAACAACAACATGGCAAAGACTTTTTTATGATGCGCGGACATCTTGGGCAATATGTTATTGTAGAACCCAATGATAATGTGATTATTGTTAGGTTAGGGCACTCAAAAGGCTCGAACAAAGAGAAGGGTTCTTATACCGAAGATATTTCTGTTTACATTGATGAAGCCTATAAAATGCTTGGAAAATGATATCAAAACTTAATCTTGAAAACATATTATTTCTAGATATTGAAACCGTTCCGGAAGTTCAATATTTTTCTGAATTGGATGAAACAAAACAAGCGTTGTGGGAACATAAATCGAAATACCAAAGAAAGGAAGACGAAACTGCCGAAGACTTTTACGAGCGCGCAGGCATTTGGGCCGAATTTGGTAAAATAGTATGCATTTCGGTTGGGTATTTCACGCTTAAAGGTGATTTAAGACAGTTTAGAGTCACCTCATTTTATGGCGATGAAATTAAAATTTTAAAAGATTTTAAAAATTTACTATTATCACATTTTAGTGAAACAAAACACTTACTTTGTGCGCATAACGGTAAGGAATTTGACTTCCCCTACATTGCTCGCCGCATGATAATCCACAATATAGAGTTACCTTATAAACTCAATCTATTTGGTAAAAAACCTTGGGAAGTACCACATTTAGACACTTTGGAATTATGGAAATTTGGCGATTATAAAAGCTATACCTCGCTCAAATTACTAACCAATGTTTTAGGTATTCCATCACCAAAAGATGATATTGATGGCAGTGAAGTTTATAGGGTTTATTATGAAGAAAATGAAATTGACCGTATCGTAATTTATTGCGAAAAAGACACCATTGCCGTTGCACAAATATTTTTAAGACTTCGTGGTGATGCCATTCTTCACGAGAACGAAATTATTCATATATAATGAAGATACACCCCATTTTAACTATTAACGACTTATCTATTGCTTTCGGAAAAAACGAAGTCATCCATCACATTTCCTATCATCTAAACCAAAATGAAATATTAGGTATTGTCGGTGAATCGGGTTCTGGTAAATCGGTATCTTCACTCGCAATTTTAGGACTTCTTCCAAAGAAAATTTCAAAAATAACGTCTGGAAGCATTATGTATAATAATGAAGACTTAACAACATTGTCTTCAAAAGCGTTTCAAAATATCCGAGGCAAAAAAATAGCCATGATCTTTCAAGAACCCATGAGTTCTTTAAATCCATCGATGACATGCGGAAAACAGGTTCAGGAAATCTTATTACAACACACTCATTTATCAAAACAAGAAGCAAAAACAGAAACACTGTCGCTTTTTGAAAAAGTAAAATTACCTAACCCCGAACGTGTTTATAAGGCCTATCCTCATGAAATTTCGGGAGGACAAAAACAACGGGTTATGATAGCCATGGCAATAAGTTGCAAACCCGATATTTTAATTGCCGATGAACCAACAACAGCATTGGATGTTACCGTGCAAAAAAACATCATACAGCTATTAAAAGAGCTGCAAGTCGAAACAAAAATGAGCATTATTTTTATTACGCATGATTTGTCTTTAATTTCAGAAATAGCAAATAGGGTTTTAGTGATGTATAAAGGTGACATTGTGGAACAAGGCGAGGTTTCCACCATTTTTAAAGCACCTCAGCACCTATATACCAAAGCGCTTATTAATTCGCGCCCTTCTTTAAATACGCGGTTAAAAACGTTACCAACTATTCAAGATTATCTAAACAACACTACTAAAACCGAGATTATTACTTCTGAAGAACGCCAGTTAAAACACGAAAAATTATATAGCAAACCCCCTTTATTGGAAGTGATTAATGTTGAAAAGGAATATTTTTCAAAATCGGGTTGGTTTTCCAAACCTCAATCTTTTAAAGCGGTAAATGATGTCAGTTTTAAATTGTACGAAGGCGAAACTTTAGGATTGGTAGGCGAATCGGGTTGTGGAAAATCCACTTTAGGAAATGCTATTCTTCAATTGGATAAAGCCACCGCTGGAAAGATTCTTTATCAAGGCATTGATATTACGAAGCTTTCAAATTCAGAAATAAAAAAACTTCGAAAAGACATTCAAATTATATTTCAAGATCCGTATTCCTCATTAAACCCGAGAATTCCTGTAGGTAAAGCTATTATGGAACCCATGAAAGTACATAAGCTGTATCATTCAGATGAAGAACGCAAAGAAAAAACGATTGAGATTTTAGACAAGGTTGGTTTATCTGAAGATTATTTTAACCGATATCCTCATGAGTTTTCGGGCGGACAAAGACAACGTATCGGAATTGCAAGAACTATTGCTTTACAACCAAAACTTATTGTGTGTGATGAGTCCGTTTCGGCTTTAGATATATCGGTTCAAGCTCAAGTTTTAAACTTGTTAAACAACCTTAAGGAAACTTTTGGATTTACCTATATTTTTATATCGCACGATTTGGCAGTGGTAAAATATATGAGTGATCAATTATTGGTAATGAACCAAGGAAAAATAGAAGAATTGGACGACGCTGATATTATTTACAGATCGCCCAAAACTGTCTACACTAAAAAATTAATCGACGCTATTCCCAAAGGATTATAGCATAAATATTTTTTTAGTTAAATACATTAAACTTTTGATAAAGCGTAAATTCTCACGAACTGTTTCTTTGAATTTACTTTCGTAAAATGTAGGTTCTTCAGGTAGGTTTGCTGCATAATTCATAGGCTTCAAGTTTATGGTAGATTTGGGGAAATCTATCTATTTGGTTTGGTTTATTTGGGGACTGCTAATATGAAATATTTTTTCAATATATCAGTTAAAAAACATAAAAAATCGATAAAATGCGTTTATTTTTAACATTTAGTCCATTTTAAACCATTTTTGTTCTATAAAATTTTTTACCATACTCTGCAAACACTGTGTTAAGGCTTTTTAAAGATATTACTGATTTGTATACCCTACTTTTAACTTTTAATAGTTTAACTGTGTAATCGTTGAATCGTGTATCACAAACTTTATCGGTACATCAAACTTTGAACTTCTAACATCTAACTTCGTTAAAATTTATATCGAACTCAGGTTGCTTAGCGATTATTAAAACAGAATTGCAAATAGACATTTGAATATCAATTTATTGTCATTTAGTCTATATTCTATTTTCTTTTAGCAAAGCGGTCTTGAATCTTTAATCGGACGCTAATGATTATAATGAACTTGCTAAGGCGATTCAGATACGCATTTCAGGAATATCGCCTTCAATAATTAAAGTACCTTCGGTGGCATTCTTTATTTCTTCAACCGAAATTCCGGGAGCACGTTCCAACAATTTAAAACCTTTATTAGTAACTTCTATAACTGCTAAATTGGTAACTATCTTTTTTACGCACCCCACACCTGTTAATGGTAAAGTGCAACGTTTTAATAATTTGGATTCGCCCGCTTTGTTGGTGTGCATCATGGCAACAATAATGTTTTCGGCACTGGCTACCAAATCCATTGCACCTCCCATTCCTTTAACCATACGCCCTGGTATTTTCCAATTGGCTATATCGCCATTTTCGGCAACCTCCATCGCTCCTAAAATAGTTAAATCAACGTGCTTGCCTCGAATCATGGAAAAACTCATGGCAGAGTCAAAAAAACTTGCTCCAGGCAATGTGGTAATGGTTTGTTTGCCCGCATTAATAACATCGGCGTCTTCTTCGCCTTCAAAAGGAAATGGTCCCATACCTAATACACCATTTTCACTTTGGAACTCAACTTCAATATCGTCACGTACATAATTGGCAACCAATGTTGGAATACCAATACCTAAATTTACGTAATATCCGTTTTTTACCTCTTTTGCAATTCGTTTTGCTATACCTGTTTTGTCTAACATGCCCTAATTTGTTAATGTGTTGATTTGAAAATTGGTCAATTATGCTTTTTTACTTGATGATATGATTTTAGACCATTGTTGTCATTTAGTCTTTTTCTATATTCTTTTTTCTTTTAGCAAAGCGGTCTTGAATCTTTAATCGGACACTAATATTATATAATTATTAAATTGATTAATCTTTTTTTCTCACGGTTCGTTGTTCAATTCGTTTTTCATATACTTCGCCTTGGAAAATTCGCTGTACAAAAATGCCTGGGATGTGAATTTGGTTGGGATCTAAACTTCCTAAAGGCACCAATTCTTCAACCTCAGCAACCGTAATTTTAGCAGCGCCACACATAACGGGATTAAAATTTCTTGCCGTTCCTTTAAAAATTAAATTGCCTGCTGCATCTCCTTTCCACGCTTTTACAAAAGAAAAATCTGCTTTAAAAGCGTGTTCTAATACATACATTTTGTTATCAAATTCTCGGGTTTCTTTGCCTTCTGCGACTTCAGTTCCGTAACCTGCAGGGGTATAAATGGCTGGGAAACCTGCCTGTGCTGCTCGACAACGCTCAGCTAGAGTGCCTTGTGGAATAAGCTCCACATCCAATTCACCCGAAAGCATTTGACGCTCAAATTCATCATTTTCACCCACATAAGACGATATCATTTTTTTTATTTGATGCTTTTGAAGCAGTAAACCTAGGCCAAAGTCATCAACTCCAGCATTATTAGAAATACATGTTAAGCCTTTTACTCCTAATTTTACTAATTGGGCAATGGCATTTTCAGGAATACCACTAAGTCCAAAACCACCAAGCATAAAGGTCATATTGTCTGAAACACCTTTAAGGGCTGCTTCAACATTGGCAACTTTTTTATTAATCATTCTTATATCATTTTTTGCTTTTTAAAAATACGAAATAAAAAAACCATTCTAAAAGAATGGCTTTTGATTTTTCTGGTTGCAAATTATCCTTGGTTTTAAATGATTCAAAATCTGAAACTTAAATCCTATTTCAAAAGTTTTTCTTAGATAAGATGGAGAGCAAAATGAATTACGACTAAGGTTTTTCCTTATAAATTTCAAGGTTTTACCTTAGCAAACATGTAAATAATTTTATATAACTTTATCCACCAACAAACCAATCAATTAAGTTCCCATGATGACACGTTTATTATTTCTTGGATTTTTTATAATCTGTATTAACCTTTCTTTTGGACAAGAACTCCCCCAAATCATCCCGCCTTCGCCAAATGCGGCATCTTTGGCACAATATGCTGATGTACCCATAAGTCACTATACAGGCGTACCTAACATATCTATTCCATTGTACGAAATAAAATCTGGAAATCTTACTTTGCCAATTAACATGTCTTATCAATCAACAACTTTAAGAATGTCCCAAGACACCGTTGGGTAGCTTTAGGTCTACCATCCACATAATTTAAACCACAAATAGTTGCCAATCCCATTGAACAACGCACAAACCACATAATCAATTAAAATGAAGAGAATTAAACTTTTGACCATTTTTTTAGTAATCGCAATTGTTGGGCAGTATGTAGAAGCCCAAGGGGATTATTTGCAGACCAAAATCATCCCTCCATCACCCACGGCAGCGGCACTCGGAGCCTATGGAGATATTCCCATAGGTTATTATACTGGCACCCCCAATATTTCCATTCCGTTATTTGAAATCAATACAGGAAGCTATTCCTTGCCAATAAGCCTTTCATATAACGCTTCATCAGTTCGTGTAGCTGAGGACGCAAGTTGGGTAGGGCTTGGATGGTCATTAAATGCAGGAGGCGTTATTACACGCTCAATAAGAGGGCTCGATGATTTGAACTCTTATAAAGGATATTATTATTTGCCGGCACTGCCCCTTAACGACGTCGAAAATTACTATGGTGGAAATTGGAACCATATAATTGATTTTGAAAGATATGCAACTGATTTAAGCTATAGACAATATGTTGAAACCAATTTAGAAAGTTTTGACCCTACCGATTCAAATTTCTTTATGGAAGTTAACTTAGGACTGGTTGATGCGGAACCAGACATTTACTATTATAATTTTGCGGGCTATACCGGAAGTTTTGTAATGGGCAAGTTGGCGGATGGTTCTCCAATTATCATGCCCGAAAAGAACAACCTTAAATTTGAATACATACCGGTAGGCAGTGTGAGTTTAGGAAAATGGAAGGTTACGGCCCCAGATGGCACTATTTTTTACTTCAACACGACAGAGCTGACCGAGGGGTATGTATCCCATACAGACTTACCGGAGAGTGACCTTAAAGGGCTTACTAAATTTCAAAATACATATAACGATCTTTCAGTCTCTTCCTGGTACCTTGATAAGATAGAGCCTGTAAAAGGCAGTGGCATTGAATTCAACTATGCTTCCAATAGTAAAAGTTTGGGGCTTGTAAACAGACAACAGACAAGGTATGACCGTATACCAACGAGTGACAATGATCCGGCATTACTTAATTATTTTGATTTGTCACGTCAGGTCATATATCACCAGAATTTGAGTTCCATAGAGTTTGAAAATGGCAAGATTACGTTTCTTACAGGTACAAGAAATGATATTCAAGGGCTTTGGAGCACCAACCTCCCACAAAAATTAGAATCTATACAGGTTTATAATAAAAAAAACCAACTGTTAAAGGCATTTGAACTAGGACATGACTATTTTAACAGTGTAGCAACTAATGGTATCAACACATATGCAAGCCTAAGGCTTAAACTGAACTCCGTCACGGAATACGGAAAGTCCGGTTATCCTTTTTATAAATCGGATCCCTATATATTTACTTATTACAATCCAAATGGGTTGCCCACTAAATATTCCAGAAAAGTAGACTCATGGGGTTATTATAATCCAGGGATTCCAGATGTATATATTGAAAATGAAACTTATCCGACTCAACTACCTGCAGTAAATACTTCGGGAAGATCTTTTGTAGGGGTTGATCGAAAAGCAGACGAAACCGGAAAGTATTCGCGCAGCGGGATGCTAGAGACCATTACCTATCCGACCAAGGGATCTACCAAATTTATTTATGAGCCCAATAGAAGGGCCATCAGTCCACCTGATAGTTATACCGTTAATAACACTATTGGATATGCATTTTCTGATGATCAGGGCGAAAAACAGTTAACGGATCCCTTTACTTTGTCCAGCACAACGACCGTAAAGTTCCATCTATATACCCTGGCAACTTATGGTTCACCCATACCGGAAACCCAAATCCTAGGCTATATCAAAAACAGCAGTAACCAAATATTAGGGTCTTTTACCACATCAAGTCCAGATGCGACCCTGTCTTTAGCTTCTGGATCCTATTATGTAGAAGTAGACCTGGGAAACCTTAATGATGGGGACTATGATGTCCAATTATATGCATACACGGAAAGCACGGAATATAGGGATTATGAAATTGTAGGTGGAAACCGTATAAAAGAGATCAAGAATTATGATACAGACGGACAGGAAGTGGCCTATAAAAAATTCATTTATACCGAAAACGGTTACGAAAGTGGTGCCGCAACGGGATTTGGCGGGGGCTTTACCAAACAACATGAGACACGAGGTGTTTATTTTCATGAGGATGATCCGTTTACGTCCGGGCAACAGTTCCCTTCATTTTGGGGTGATTATTTATATGTCCCCTATTCTACGACCAGTGAACTGTACCTAGTTAGAAAATCCAATCCTATATATACATTGGGATTAGGAGGGCAATCGGGAAGTATAGGCTATAAAAATGTGTATGTTTTGGAAGGCGGTGATGGTTCCGGCGGATTGACCAAGTACAGTTATTATTCGTCTTCGATATCATCTCCTATTAATCCCTTTTATTTCTACATCCCTGGATTGCCAATTTATCGGGATCCTATTATTGGGAAATTAAAATCTGTCGAGTTTTTAAATAGTGACAGGCAGTTCTTAAAACGTGAGGAATATGTTTATCAAGAAGTAGAAAGTGAGCGGGATATCGTTAAGGGGCTTAAAATTTTCTCAGACCGTGGTTCATATCCTGGGCTACATCTGCATCAGGACTACGAAAGTATAAAATTTTATGATAATGTTTCCAAATGGTATGTTTTGGGCTCCAAGATAGTCACCGAAGATTTAGGCGGAGATAATATAGTTACCGTACAGAATTATGACTATGAGAACCCCGACCATTTCCAATTGACAAAAACAGGGATTCTGGACAGTAAAGGAGATAATATTGAATCCAAGACCATTTACCCAAGCGATATCCCCGATAAATTTTCTTTACAGGGAGGAACTTTGACAGATCTGGAATTTGGAGCGGTACAGGACTTAATTTCCCAAAATAGGATAGTGCCCATACAGACTGAGAGCTATAAGAATTCGGTTTTATTATCAAGGCAGCGTACTTTATATAAAGATTGGGGCAGTGGATTGGTCTTGCCCAAGGAAGTCCAAACATCCAAGGGGACCGGCACTTTGAAGACCCAAGTCGTTTTTCACAAATATGATGGTTATGGCAATTTGCAGGAAATATCGAAGGTTAATGGCCCCCATACAGTATACATATGGGGATATAATGGACAGTACCCTATAGCGAAAATAGAAAACGTGGCCTCATATGGCAGTATTTCCAGTTCGTTGATAGATGCCGTGGTAACAGCCTCCAATAGTGATTATTCAGAGAGCTCGGAAAACAGTCTGCGGACAGCATTAGAAAACCTAAGAAATTCATTGCCGGATGCCATGGTAACAACCTACACCTATGATCCATTGGTGGGAGTGACCAGCATATGCGATTCCAAGGGAGTAAAAAGCAGTTATGCTTACGATAATTTCAACCGACTCCGTTTTGTCAAAGATGAAACGAACAAGCTGCTACAGGAAAACAGATACCATTATAAAAACTAAAAATATTTTCATAGGATGAAGTTCATAATAAATTATACCCAAGGTTTTGCATTGCTGCTTTTTAGTATCTGGCAGATGAATGCCCAAACGATCACACCTCCAGCAGAAGTGTATATGGGAGAACCGGCCCGTTTCACATTTTCGGATCCCACCAATACGTATTTCCCGGATGGATGGGAATGTCCTGATTGCGAATTGCTATTGGACGAGAGCCAAGCACGTCTTGCCTATATGGATGCTAAATGGGACACCCCAGGTACACACATTATAGAAATTATTTATACATATTATGATGAGTATTATGGATATTGGGACAATGATTATGTGACATTATATGTGAATGTATTATATGTACCTGCACCTACACCTCCTAAACCTATAGTACAGAGTAACACAAATGGCGTGGTAACACTGGCTTGGGCATTAGGCAAAACACCCCCTGCCGATGTTACTTGGTACTGGCAAAGCACCAGTAATGGAACGAGTACTGCAAACTCCAACAGTACCATAGGTTTAACAAGTGACGGTACCTACTATTTAAGGGCATATAACGCCACAACTACCGACTGGAGCGATGAATCCAGCAGTATCTCCTTTACGGTAGCGCCACCGCCTACTTGGTATTACGATTCCGATGGAGATGGGTTTGGAGATTCTTCATCAACAATATCAAGTTGGACACAACCAACCAATTATGTGAACAACAACCTGGATTTTTGTCCCAATGACATAGGTATTTACAATGGGTGTCCTACCGAAAACAATGAAAACTATATTCATACCATTACTTACAATGAGCCTTATTCGGAAAGCTCGAACTTAAATGCTGTTCCCGTTACACATAAAATAGAATCCATAAATTATTATGACGGTTTGGGTAGGCCCAAGCAAAATATTGGTATACGTGCAGGTGGTAACAGCGAGGATATTATAACACATATAGGGTATGATGCTTACGGTAGACAGGACAAAGAGTATCTTCCATATGCTTTGGCAAGTGGTGGTGGAATATATAGATCTGACGCTTTGGCGGTCACAAAAGACTATTACGGTACCGCTAAGTATGAAGAGGATTTTCTTGGAATGACCACTTCAAATATTAATCCCTATTCAGAAAAAAATCTGGAAGCTTCACCCTTAAGTAGGATACTGGAACAAGGTGCCCCGGGAGCCGATTGGGCGGTAGATAAAAACAGCGATAGTGACAAAACCATAAAGTTTGAACTCGCCACGAATTCCGGTACCGAGGTTAAAAAATATGAAGTGGCACTGACGGCCTCGACTACAAACAATGTCATAACGTACATCCCAACCTTAACCTTGGACACATCCAGTAGCAATAATTATGGTCACTATACCGAACATGGGCTTTATAAAACGGTTACCAAGGACGAAAACTGGACGAGTGGTACAGCGCATACCGCCGAAGAATTTAAGGACAAGCAAGGACGGGTCATTTTAAAACGTACTTATGGTGCCAGTGACATCAATATGGATGGGGACACATTGGATGCAGGTGAATCGAATGCCCCGCATGACACCTATTATGTGTACGACGATTATGGTAACTTAACCTTTGTTTTACCCCCTAAGGCAGAACCCAATACAGCGTTACCTGACGCTGCAAAATTAACGGGATTATGTTATCAATATAGGTACGATGATAAAAACAGGTTGGTAGAAAAGAAAATACCGGGTAAAGATTGGGAATATATTGTTTATGATAATTTGGACCAACCTATCTTGACCCAAGATGGGAACCTACGTATGCTGTCACCAAATAAATGGCTATTTACGAAATACGATGCCTTTGGCAGGGTGGCCTATACCGGAGAAATGTCCAGGAACATTTCGCGGCCCAGTTTGCAGGCGGAAGTAAACTGGACACCTTCCCAATATGTGGTCAAACAAACGTCACCGACGACCATAGACGGTACAACGATCTATTATAATAACCTAGCCTATCCTACTGGATATATCACAGACATTCTGACCATTAACTATTATGACAACTATACGTTCGATAAGGATGCATCATTAAACTTACCGTCTACCTCTGGAGGCCAAGCTATCATTAATTACAATAATGCGAGTGCCACACAGAAACTCACCAAAGGATTGCCAACGGGCAGCAAAGTCAGGGTGTCCAATCAATGGATTACCACGATTATTGGCTACGACAGTAAAGGACGTGTCATCTATACAGCAAGCGATAATGATTATTTGAGTACCCTGGATGTGGCACGGAACACCTTGGATTTTACGGGGAAGGTGAAAAAAACGGAAACTCTGCACGAAAGGGATATTGAACCTGTTTTGGTTTCCGTTATAACAGAGGATGTCTTTACCTATGACCACATGGGCAGGTTAAAAAAGCAGACCCAGGAACTCAACAATACCAATGTATTGGAAGTCATAGTGGAGAACACCTATGATGATCTGGGGCAATTGTCAAGTAAAGGCGTTGGTGGTAAGTCCACCCAGGGCAGGCTTCAAACCATCAATTATAAATATAATGTGCGCGGATGGTTAAAACAGATTAACGATACCAAAAATTTGGGCAACGACCTATTCGGTTTCACTGTTAATTATAACGCGGCCACCCATGGGGGAACACCATTGTACAATGGAAACATTTCGGAGACCGAATGGCGAACGGCCAATGAGGACAGCAGTATAAAATGGTACAAGTTTGATTATGATGGTTTAAACCGTTTAAAGAGTGCCATCGACAATATCAACCTGTTCAACTTAAGTGCCATAACCTACGATAAGAACGGGAACATCACCAAATTGAACAGAAGAGGGATAAAATACTCTTATGGAACCGTTGGCGGTGATGAATACTATGGAGATATAGATCTTTTGACCTATACCTACCTGCCTAATAGCAATCGACTTGACAAAGTGCAGGATAATGCCTATAGTACCATCGGATTTAGGGATGGGGCAAATGCATCCCTGGAATATATCTATGATTCGAATGGCAATATGATATTGGATGCTAACAAGGGGATCACGGCCATTAGTTACAACCATTTAAACCTGCCTACGAGCATTTCGATAAACGGTAGTGGGGGAACGGGGACAATTTCTTATATTTACGATGCAAATGGCATAAAACAAAAAAAATTGGCAAACACAAGTACCACTTATGCTGGCAATTATGTTTATGAACCCTACGGACCTGCGGATGATTTAAAGTTCTTTAGCCATCCTGAAGGTTATGTGGATGTTGATGGAGGTTACAAATATGTATACCAGTATAAGGACCACTTAGGGAATATTAGGTTGAGCTATCAGGATACAGGAAATTATGAGGAGGTATACGACAGCGATTTTGGAAGTGGTCTTGATGGATGGGAAGAGAAATACTGCGTAAACTCAATAGCCAATGGAAAACTGAGAGCAGATTTGAACAGTATCAATACATGGAAAGGCGTAAAGCACAACTTCAGTGGATTTGCCACGACCGCAGGGGAGGTTGTTAATGTAAAGATAACTTTCGACAAAGGCAACACGCAATCTGATGTACGTGTGGTTTTTCAGGAAATAGGATCCAATGGGTATGGCTCATTTAACATTAAGACAAGTGACTTGAAGACGGGGACATTCGATTTTAGCCATACCATGCAGTATACAGGACACAGTCTAAGGATTCTAGTAGAAACTTTTTCAGGTACGGCTTCTTATTTTACATTAGATGATGTAAGCTTAACCCAACTTGGTCTGGAAATCGTAGAGGAGAACAACTACTATCCTTTTGGTATAAAGCATCATGGGTATAATAGTAATCCAACGTCTTCTAATATAGCACTCAAAAGGAAGTATAATGGTATTGAATATGAGGATGCCCCCGCTAGCGCGGAAATGTTTTCCGTGCCGTAACGAGTAAGAAATAAACCAAGAGTTAAAAGCCACAACGTAAAAGTTGTGGTTTTTACTAGGAAAACATTAGTTGAGGTCGTTTGTGTTACCCTGCTATTCCCAAGCACATTTTAAAACAAGCTGTCCCATATAAGTTAATCAAATGAAAATGAAACAGTTATACAATAATCTAAGCAGTACTCTTAATATATTTTAGGGGTGCTGTTTTTTTAGAACTACCACGGAAAGTGCGTAAGTTGATGATTTAAAGACAGAATAGGTTATGGACAATCTCCAGACTAAAATTGTAGAAGAAAATCACTACTATTAAAATTAAGGCTTATTTATGGAGAAAAGAAGAACCCATAGAAAAAAATAGTTACAAATTTGTTTAAAATGACGTCCTTGTATACTGAATAGCTAAAACCACTCCGAAGAGTGGTTTTTGTCTATTAAAAAATTATAAAACGGGTTGCTAAAAATTCAAATCATCTGGTGTGCTATCAGAGCCCCCATCATTATTGGTTTCA
>LLBY010000512.1_pt9 | contig 20638 bp, 19 predicted proteins | sample 1489401 | NCBI WGS metagenome assembly LLBY01 (sample SAMN04092656, study PRJNA295927) | soil metagenome | biome: Soil prokaryotic community; feature: Bulk soil; isolation source: soil from tomato rhizosphere | host: tomato cultivar Hawaii 7996 | place: South Korea | collected 2011-11-01 | reverse complement strand
TTCCTCAAACTGGGCCTTTACGATTTTTGTGCGTTGGTACCCGTCCAGCAATTTGTTGACATCCACATATACCAGTTCCGATGACGAGTTTAAATAGAAGAATGAAAGAATGCTTGCTGCTATGGCAATAAGGGACAATGGCAATGCTAGTTTGTTCATTTAAAAAAGTGTGTTTGTTTAAGGGTTTGTTTGTTTAGTTCTTTTGGTTGCCGTTCAATACCAGTTGCTCTAATCTTAAAAGACGATCCTTCAATTCTTGATTGACCTCATCCTGTTGTTTAATTAGAATTTCTTGCTTCTCTAATTGTTTTTCCTGCTCGATGGTGTACAATGTTAACTCTTCTATTTTTTGAAGTAATTTTGTGTTCATTTCTGCAACGTATAGACCATTAGTTTGCATTTCTTTTGCAGAAGGAATTTCCGGCAAATGTTTATGAGCTTTAATAAACTCTTCAACTTTTTTTAGGGTAGGTAAATTGTAATCGGTTTCGAAAACAAAATCGGCACCTGCTGTTGCTGTTACTTTGACTTCTTGAGCATGAATAAGTCCTTTTACGGTAAGTTTGGCGTCCGGTGTGGTAGTACCGATGCCAATATTTCCATTAAAAATGTCTGCAAACATGTAAGCAGTATTTAAAAATTCGGAATTGGTATATTCTAATTTAGAACCAGCTTTTTCTCTTAAAAAGTAAGTTCCTTCATCTTGATATACAATACCTCCTATGTCGTTGTATGTCCCAGAAGGTCGAACCCATTTAGCAATTGTTTGATTCCATTTTGCTGGCCCATAACTCCCTGTTAACCATTCATCTCTAATCCAACTATTTTCAGCAGATCCTAAAGTAACGCCTAATGTTGTCTTTCTAATTTGAGCACCATCAGTTACATGAAGTTTATAATCTGGTGATGTGGTGCCGATGCCTACGTCGCCATTAGTTTTTATAATCATTCTTTCACCATTGCCTGCATATAGGCTTAAATCCTTTCCAGTTTTTCCACCTACAATGGCTTTGGCGTTGGCTGTATCCCAACTTAAAATACCATAATCGGCTGCACTTCCCCATTCCATAACACCATCTCCTCTAAACTTTATTCTATTATTTAGTTGTAATGTTGTCACTCCAGATGTTCCTTGATCTGCGATATGTAATTTAGCGTTTGGAGTAGTTGTGCCAATACCTACTTTTTTATTACCATCAAAAACCATAATCTGATTAGATCCAATTACATTACCATAACCAATTTCTAGTTTATAACCGTTTGAATTACCAGCAATGTAATATTCTTCATTATAAGCATCAAAATGCAAGGTTTTATTATTGGATATACTAGCGCCACTTTGTAAATTTAATAGGCCTGTAAATCTTCCAGTTCCCGTAACATCAAGCTTATAAATGTTATTCGTGTTTCCTATGGAAAAGTTACCTGTATTAGAGTTATATCGCATCTTCTCAACACCATAACCATAAAACATAACATCGCTCCAAGTATCGTTTATATCCCCAAATGCAATACCGCCTCCGATTTCTTGTATAACTCCTCCTCCACTATTACCTTCTAGGCTTAATCCCCCAACCGTTACATTGCTAGCAAACCTACCTGTACCCAACACATCTAATTTATATGAGGGTGTTAGCGTCCCAATCCCCACATTTCCAGAAGCAGGAAATGTATTGGTGGTTTGCGCATTTAAAAAAAAGATTGATGACAAGAAAGTACAGAAAACAAAGATTGGCTTTTTCATTGGTTTGATAATTTAGCATTTATAGTAACGCGTTAAAAGTATTTATTTTTTATGAATAACAGGTAAGGATATTCCTTGAAATAATTAAGGATTTCCCTTTTTTTTTAAATCAAACAAATATGCTTTAAACAGTGGTATAATCTGTAGTATTCTGAAGAAATATACTATTATTCGAAAATAATATTCGCTTAAAAAATAAATCATAAACACCTAAAAATCAATATATTACAAAATAAAAAAAGAAATAATCAACGATACAAATAAAGAAATAAGGAAATACCTTAGAAATATTAAGGTTTTACCTTAACGGTGTTTTAAGTATTATTAATAAATTAGCCACAGCAATTTTATTTTTCTTACTTGTTTATTTCAGGCTAGTATGACATAAACTTATGACGTTAAGATTGAAGGCTTTTATTTAGTAAGATTCAAGTCAAGTAAAGTTTGAAATCAAAATATATTACATAATGACCACACCTATCAAAACTTTAATTATTGACGATCATGTTCCAATAGTTGAAGCGTTCGAAAGATCGCTTTCCCATTTAAATTCAAACAGCCATTTTGTTTTTGAAGTTGATTCGGCAACTGATTGTGATTCTGCAATTTTAAAAATTGAAGAATCCATAAAGGAAGATAAAAGCTATCACTTATTTTTTCTTGATATTAGCTTGCCTCCCTCAGAGGATCGTAAATTTCTTTGTGGTGAAGATGTAGGAAGGAGAATTCGTGAACTATATAAAAATGCAAAAATTATTGTTTTCACCCATCATAGTGATAGTTTTAGAATTAGCAATATTTTTAACAGTATCAATCCGGAAGGCTTTTTAATAAAAAGCGAAGCAGGTTTCAGCCATTTTATCGACGCCATTAAAAATGTATTAAATGATACACCTTACTACACTAAAACGGTATTGGAATTACTGAGAAATAATATGGTTTCAGACTTGGTATTAGATGAAAAAGACAGGATGCTACTTCATGAACTATCAAAAGGAACCAAAATGAAAGACTTACCCAGAATTATCAATTTGTCTATGGGTGGCATTGAACACAGAAAAAGAAACCTCATTGAAATTTTCAATATCAAAAAAAAAGATGATAAGTCCTTGATAGAACTCGCAAGGGAAAAAGGGTTTGTATAAATGTACAGGCTTTAACCCAATAAATTTAATTACATACTTTATTGGTTTTGAAGTCCGCGTAAGTATTAACCTTGTTTTTTCAAGCTTAACCATGATCTAAAATATGCCTTTTAATACTATCTTTAACCTATTTAATTGGCACTTATTTATTTTGTTAACCCGCCGTTATTTTAATAAACTATGGATTTAAAAAATATAAAGATTTCTAAAAAACTCCCGTCGTACAACCTTCAGGAAATATTGATCGTACTGGTCATCATTGGCATCCTATTATTATTGGCCCTGCCCAATCTGATGCCCTTGATCAGCAAAGCGAAGAGCATCGAGGCACAGACCCAGCTCAAGTACATCTACAATTCGCAAACGAGCTACAGGTATATGTACTCCAAATATTCCAGCGACCTGAACGAGATTGACTTTACCCCTCCCAAAACGGTTAAGGAAAACGGCACCAGCAATTATGTGTATGAAGTGGTAAGTGCCTCCAACAACAGCTTTAAGGTCAGGGCGACCGCCATTACCGATTTTGACGGCGATGGGGTCTTTAATGTGTGGGAGGTTGACGAGAACGGCAATCCAAAGCAAATTGTTAAGGACTGATGGTGATACTAAAAATCATATTGCTGCTCGCCTTTGGTCTCATTTTATATCAGGATATAAAAGAACGCCAGGTGTTCTGGTTTTTGTTTCCCTTGATTGCCCTTTGTGCCGGTATGCTGTTTTATTTCGGAACGGTGCCCGAACTTTTCTATATGGCTGTATTATTGAACGTTGGTTTTGTTATCCTATTGTTGTTGGCCGTGTTTTTATACGGCAGGTTGAAGCTAAAGACCGCGTTCGCCCGTGTTTTTGGCCTGGGGGATGTCCTCTTCTTTTTTGCCGTGTGCTGTTCTTTTTCCACCGTTTCCTTTATCGTGGTTTTTTGTAGCGCCCTGGTTTTTTCCTTGGTCCTGCACCTTTTATTGTCCAAAAACCAAAAATCCGAAACGGTCCCGCTTGCTGGTTATATGGGTCTGTTCTTTGGCCTGGTCTACCTTGGGTCCTGGTTTGGTTTGGTTCAATCTGTTTATCAAATATAATGTATGGACAAAACGGATATGAATAAAATAGATTATAACCTTCCAACGTCCTTGGTACAGCTCATCAGCAGTGAACAGGCCTATCATTACGGCATTGTGCCCGTTGATGCAAAAAATGGCAGTCTGACCTTTAGGTCGGACAGTCCGTCCCAAACGCTCAAACAGGAACTGCAGGTCGTTTTGGGAAAGCAAATCGAGCTGCTTCCCGAGTCCCCTGAAAATATCCAGCAGTACCTGGCGACCAATTTCAGGAAACAGACGGGCAACACCAAAGAGGCCCTGCACTATACGGCCGATTTTCTTGAAAGGCTCTTGCTGACGGCCAAGAACATTGGCAGCAGTGACATCCACTTTGAGCCTTACGAGCACCGCTGTCGGGTTCGCTACCGTTTGGATGGCAAGCTCAAGGAACAGTTTTCCATTGCCTTAAATGAATATCCGGTTATCGTTAATAAATTAAAGATCAAGGCGGGTCTGGACATCTCCGAAAAGCGTTTGCCACAGGATGGGCGTATTACCGTCAAAACGCACGCCGATGAGTTTGATATCCGTGTTTCCAGTTTACCGACCTTGCATGGTGAAAAAATGGTGCTGCGTATTTTAAGTAAGGATGCCGACCATATCCAACTGGATGACCTGGGCTTTACGGAAGCGGAATTAAAGACCTATACGGAGTCCATTAAAAAACCGAACGGGATTGTGCTCATTTCCGGCCCGACGGGCTCCGGGAAAACGACCACCTTGTACGCGACCCTGAAGTTATTGAACGATGACAAAACCAACATTGTTACCATTGAGGATCCTATCGAATATACTTTGGAAGGTGTTAACCAGGTCCAGTTGAAGGAGAATATCGGATTGGACTTTGCCAGCACCTTGCGTACTTTTTTGCGCCAGGACCCTGATGTGATCATGGTGGGTGAGATTCGTGATGTTAACACCGCCAATATGGCTATTCGTGCTGCCCTGACGGGGCACATGGTTCTGTCCACCGTCCATACCAATTCAGCATGGGCAACGGTCTCCAGGTTGATCGATATGGGGATTCCGGCTTTTTTGATTGCGAGTACCTTAAATGTTAGTGTGGCGCAGCGTTTGGTGAGGAAGCTCTGTAATGCCTGTAAAGAGGAAAAGCCTGTCGATAAAGATGTTTTTCCGCAGAATTTTGTCATCCCCCCTGCCCTAAAGTCCCATTTTGTTGCCGTGGGCTGCAACAGCTGCCACCACACGGGCTATCAGGGCCGCAAGGCCATTTATGAGATCATCCCCATTACAAAGACATTGATCGGCCATATCAAGCATAACGACCTGGAAATTGATGCTTATTTAAACGAACATGGCATAGCTACTTTAAAAACAAACGCCATTGACTTGGTATCTCAGGGGATTAGCTCTGTGGAAGAGGTGTATGCACTATTAATTGATTAACATTTTTTATTATGAAAAACACTATTTTACTTCTTTATCTATTTGGGTTTATTTTTAAAGTTCAATCTCAGAATGTTGATTTGAATAACAGTACAGATTATATTAGAATACAAAAAAATGGGGCATCAAGTTTCTCACGAGCATTTGGTATAAATGGAAGTAATCAACTATACATAGGAAGTGTTGAAGAAACAATTGGAAATATTTACTTTTTCAATAAAGGAACAGATTATTTAATGACTATTAAGCCTGATGGAAACGTAGGCATCGGCACCACTACACCAAATGCTAAGCTTGAAGTTACTGATGAAATAAGAGTTAGACTAGCAACAAACAATGTAGACAAAAATGTGGCCAGAATTTTACCCATTGGCTACAGCGGAATAACTGGGGCAATGAATTGGACCATAAGAGGCGCATATCAGTATTCGACTGGTATTAATACTAACTCAGTTGGCGGAGATTTAGATCTCATAAAATCCTTAGATAGAAATACAATTCTAGCTACCAAGAGCGATGGTACATCAATAGGAAACGTTGGCATAGGTACAACTAGCCCTACCTCCAAATTAGAAGTTAGCGCAAATAGTAGTACAGATGCTATAGCGCTTAGACTAACTAATACTGGATGGTCTTGTAACATGTCAACATCAATAGAATTCAAAACAGGAAATCAAAAGTCTGTACCAACGTCAAAAATTTCCTCAATCATGAATGGCTGTGGTAATGCTGGAGATAGGTTAGGTTTTTTTGTTCAAGACACTAGTACTAATAATCCTAACAACAACCCTTTAGTTGAAAAATTATCATTATTGCCTAATGGTAATTTGGGAGTAGGTACAACTTCCCCAGATGCCAAACTTGCAGTAAACGGCAATATACATACCAAAGAAGTCAAAGTAGATTTAATAGGCTGGAGCGATTTCGTTTTTGAAAGCAACTACAACTTACCAACCTTATATGAAGTAGAAACTCACATAAAAGAAAAAGGTCATTTAAAAGACATTCCCTCTGCTGAAGAAGTAGTTGAAAATGGTATTCTGCTAGGTCATATGAATGCCAAACTTCTTCAAAAAATAGAAGAACTAACACTTTATACCATTCAACAAGAAAAAGAACTTCAAAATCAAAGATTAATTAATAAAAATTTAGAAGCTCGATTACAAAAAATTGAGGATTTATTGAGCTCTAAAAAATAACATCATGAAAAAAATACTTTTTATTACCTGCCTTTGCTTATTTGTCACTTTATGTTTAAATGCACAAACAACACCTTTTGATAATTTAAATGCAAATCCATTAACCAATAAAGCTATAACATGGACATCTTCCAACTATGGTTCAGGTTTTGGGCATAGAATTATAAATTCTGACCCTGGAGGACAAACCTTATTAAACTTTCAAGGGAGACATGATTCTACAACTTGGTCAGATATTATGACGCTTACCTCTAATGGAAATGTGGGAATAGGAACGAGTAATACTAACTTTAAAGCACACATAGTATCTACAATAAGTGCCCAAGCACTTAAAGTTGAAAATATTAATGGTGGTTATGCTAATGTAGATGTATCCAGTAATAGATCATCTGGAAATATTGGCGGATTTAGATTCTTTACCAATGGAGATACTTATGCTACAACGGAATTAAATACCATAGTAAATGGTGATTTTTACATTGGTACTGGCACGGGTAGTAATGTTCCATCTACAAGATTAACTGTCACATCTTCAGGTAAAGTTGGTATTGGGACTTCTAATCCAAGTGCCAATTTTGAAGTCTATCAGTATGATGGTCTAGCACATACAAGAATATACACGAATCAGCATAATGGAATTGCTAAATTAGAGATTGCTGGGGGGGTCGCCGGTTTTGTTAATGGGGAATATGGTTATTCGGGTTGGTCCATTTACCATTCTTATAATCAAACAAATAAAGATTTATATTTTAGACACGGACAGACAGGAGAACCTAATGTGATCTTTACAGACAATGGCAATGTTGGCATTGGCACTTCTCCAGACTCAAAACTCACTGTAAAAGGCAACATTCACACCAACGAAGTCAAAGTAGATTTATTGAATGCCGTGGCTCCAGATTATGTGTTTTATAAGGACTATGATTTAAAATCGCTTAAAGCTGTTGAAGATTATATTGCAAACCATGGGCACTTACCCAACATCCCTTCTGCAAAAGACATGGAAACCGAGGGTATCATGCTTAAGGAAATGAACTTAAAATTGCTTGAGAAAATTGAAGAACTCACATTATATGCTATTGAGCAGGAAAAAGAAACAACTACTTTAAAAGAAGAACTTCAAAACCAAAAACTAATTAATGAAAATTTAGAAAATCGATTACAAAAAATTGAGTCTTTATTAAACTCTAAAAAATAATAACCCATGAAAAAACTTCCATTTATATTCTGTCTTTGCTTATTTGCCACTTTGTGTTTAAATGCACAAATAACCAATACATTTCCCGACTCTGGAAATGCGGGGATTGGCACTACAAATCCCACTAATAAACTAGTTGTTCAAGGAGATTCGTCACCAAATTTAGAACTCAAAAACTCTAATTATTCCAATGGTGGCTTTATATTAAACCGTACCAATTATGGACATCAATGGAAGTGGTGGGCAGAAAGTAATGTAATGTATTTTGATTTCTCGACCGATGAGACAAATTATTCCAATAAGTTCACAATAAAATCTAACGGGAATGTTGGCATATCTAATGCTAACCCTCAAGATAAATTGCAAATTTCCAATACTTTTGTTTTTCACGATGGGGGTCATAAAATTCTTAGCCTTTTATATTCTCCTGGTGCAGTTGATCTCGATGATACTAAATATGCCTCGGAAATCCGTTATGACCCAACTTCTGGGAGTTTACATTTAGGTACATCTTCCACGGTTACCAATGCCCCTACCGCAAGATTTTCTATCACTAAGGACGGTAATGTTGGCATTGGGACTACTGCACCTAATGCTGGTCTGGAAATCTTTAAAAGCAACACAAATAACCATGCTTTAATATTAAATTCCTCTGGTTTAGGTTGGGGCTCTGGTATGCTATTTAAGAATACGTCAGGACTAACTTATGGTATTTACTCTGGTGCTGACAATAAATGGCATTTTACTAATGAAGGTGTAGGAGACAGATTGGTAATTGATAATGCTGGATACATAGGCATTGGCACTTCTACCCCTTCATCTAAATTACAGGTTGAAGGAAGAACTTCTGTAGGAAAATCAGGAATATTAAATTTAGATTGGACGAATGAAGCCAATTGGGGAGGAAGTGCTAATAAATGGTCTGGATATATAGGTTTTAATGCATATAGAAATAATGACGAGATTAAGGACAGCTATTATGGAAATAATCAATATACTAGCAAGGGGGTGTTTGAAGGATCAAATTATGGGTTTAGATGGCTTTTTAGAAAGGTTGTGAATAATGACTCGCAAAGTCAACATCAATTGTCTGAATATATGAGGCTAGACAATGATGGCAACTTAGGTATAGGCACCACACCAGATGCCAAACTCACCGTAAAAGGCAACATCCACACCAATGAGGTGAAAGTCGATTTATTGGGTGCTGTGGCTCCAGATTATGTGTTTTATAAAGACTATGATTTAAAATCACTTAAAGCAGTTGAAGATTATATAGCAAGCAATGGGCATTTGCCCAATATCCCTTCGGCAAAAGACATGGAAACCGAGGGCATCATGCTTAAAGAAATGAACTTGAAATTGCTGGAGAAAATAGAGGAGTTGACACTTTACACCATCAATCAAGAAAAACGCATTGAAACTTTAGAAAAAGAAAACACCACACTAAAAACCCAAGAAGAACGGATTGCACAATTAGAAGAAAAAATAAAATTACTTCTAAACAAAAAATAACCATATTTAGTACCTAAACTACATGAAGAAACTGCACTATATATTACTCCTATTCGTTTTTCAATTTGGCATTGCCCAGAATAACGATGCCCGTATCCAATCCATCAAAAACCAATTGGAGGTCTTGGCCATGGACAATGTGGGACTGACCGAACAGGTAAAGACCGAGATTAGCGTAAGCAACATCACCTTGTCCAATTTCCTGTTGGCGGTTTCCAATGTGCACAAGGTCAATATGAACCTGGCTCCCGAGCTTGACCAGATTAGTATCGTCAACAATTTTTCCAATGTAACGGTGGCTGACCTGTTGGTGTTCTTGTGTAAGGAATATGGTCTGGCCATTGATTTTACAGGCAATATCCTCTCCATAAAAAAATATGCACCACCTATAGAGCTTCCTAAAGAGCGTATCATTCCAATTTCTTATGCACCGGATGGCAATACGATTAGCATTGATGCCAAAAATGATAAATTATATGATGTCTTTAAAGGTATCATTGATGAATCTGGTAAAAATTTGGTGTTTGCGCCCGGTATGGAAAGCAAATTGATTACTTCCTATATACAGGACGTGCCCTTTGATGCGGCCATGGACAAACTGGCCTTGGCAAACCAGATGTTTGTTGAAAAGACCAAGGACCATTTTTATGTGTTTGAGGACAGTACGCCTTCTACAGACTCCCATGGAAAACAGCTATCGGGCAGAAAAAAATCTAATTTAAACTTCAAGGTTTTGGATGTGGACAGAAAACTATTGGAAGTTGATTTTGTCAACACGCCTATCGCCGACATTATTAATGATATTGGTACTGAACTGGACATAGACATATTCACCGCAACACCGCTACAAAGCGCAGGAAATGCCACTTTTAAAACCAAATCCATTTACTTTGATGACTTGCTTGAAAAGTTGTTCGAATCACAATCTACCTCGGGAACATCCGTTCCATTAGATGTAAATGCAAACCAAAACAGAAACAACCAGAATCAAAACATCAGCAGTTCCAGTCCTTCTTCTGCTCAGTTATTCACCTTTAAAAAAGAAGGCACTACTTATTTTTTTGGTACCGAAAATCAATTAAGTGTTCGCAAAGTGGAAATCATTCCCTTAATATCCCGAACGGTAGAAATGTTTGCAGATCCTTCTGGTGGTGGAGGCACCAATAGATCGGTTGGAAGAAATTATGGCAATCAAAATAGCTATGGCAACAGTGGTTACAATAACAATTACACCAATCAGTTTGACACCAATGTGGGAACGAACAGGAACAATAGGGAATCCATTAGCTCAAATAACCAATCCAGTTTCAATAATTCCGTATCTAAAGGGGAAGCTCTATTGAGTATTCTTCCTGATCAAATTAAACAGGATCTGGATATTAAAGTGGACTATGAGCTCAACAGTTTTTATGTCCTTGGGGCCAGTGAAAAAATAGAGCGTTTTAAGGCATTCATTAAAAAGATCGATAAACCAGTACCCGTTATCCTTATTGAGGTCATGCTCATTGAGGTCAACAGGAACTCCACCATAGAAACCGGTGTCAGTTGGGGGATTGGTGACGAGCCGGCTGAGACCAAAGGGGGTATTTATCCGCAGACGGATTTAACATTAGGGGCCAGAACCATCAATAGGGTACTGAACGGTTTTGATGGTTTTGGACATATTAATCTGGGGAAAGTGGTGCCCAACTTTTTTGCGACCATCAAGGCCATGGAATCCAATGGCAATATCAAAATACGTTCCACGCCCAAATTGTCCACGCTCAATGGGCATCGCGCTACTTTTTCCAATGGACAGACGTCTTACTATGCGGTAACGCAGCGTAATATTTATGGGACCGATAACCCGCAGACGTCCGAGATCACGAATTACGAACCCATTGATGCCGAACTGGGGCTGACCATCAAGCCTATGGTTTCGGGCGACGGCCAGGTGACCCTGGATATTTTTGTGGTGCAGTCCAGTTTTGGATTGCGTATTGCCGAAGATGCACCACCAGATTTAAACTCCCGGGAGTTCAGTTCGATCATCCGGGTTCAGGACCAGGACATTGTGGTCTTGGGCGGTCTGGAGGAACAGGTCAAGAACGACTCTGGTACGGGGGTGCCTTTTTTGGCACGTATTCCTGTTATTAAGTGGTTGTTCAGTACCCGCAAGCGCGAGGATTCCAAATCGAGGTTAACGGTGCTCATCAAACCGACGGTTATTTATTGATCTATGTTGGAACGGTTTAAAACATATCTGGAATATGGGAACCGCTTTTGCGGGGTGGAGCATGGCTCCCACAATGGGCAGGAGGCCTTTTATGCTACGGTTTTAAAGAAAGACAGAAAGAGCGTTTCGGTCGTGGACTTTTTTGACAGTGCCGATTTTGAAGGTATGGTCTCAAAGCTTAACAAAAAACAGCCTGTTTTTTTGGTGGTCAATAATGATAGTGTATTGACCAAGCACATTGAGAGCAGTCAAACGGAGGCTTCAAAGTTAATGCACAATGCGTTTCCCAACATCAATCCCGAAGACTTTTTTTATGAGATTGTTTCCCAAGGCTCCAGCCATCTCCTGTCCATTTGCAGGAAGGCCTATGTTGAGGGGCTGGTGCTTGATTATAAGGGGCATGGCTTTTCCGTCATCGGTATTTCGCTGGGAAACGGCCTGGTGACCGGTATCGCTCCCTTTTTGGACAGTACGTCCATTATGACCTCAAATGCTTGTTTGACCATGAACATGGGGGCTGTAGCGTCCATTGAGAAAAAAAATATCGAAGACACCGTTACTTATGATGTCAATGGTTTACGGGCAAATAACTTTCAGTTGCTTTCGATGGCAGCGGCATTGGATATTGTTTTGGAACGTTTTAGACCCTTATCCAATTTCGGAATCTTAAAGCTGTCCCTTAAAAATGATTACAAACAGGCCCGGTTTTTTGCCGTTTTCGTAAGGTTTGGGTTGCTCTTTATTTTATGTGGGCTGCTCATCAATTTTTTTGTTTTCAACCATTATTTTGAGACTGTCAATGCCCTGCAGCAGACTTCACAAATAAACCAAACGACCAAATCGAGCCTTTTGGAGCTTAGCGAGCGTGTCAATAAATCGCAAAAAATGGTGGACGATATGCTCAAGGGCAGCGCTTCCAAAAGTTCTTTTTATGTGGATGCCATTGTCCGGGGGCTGCCTAGTTCCATACTGCTAACGGAGCTGGATTACCAGCCGCTGCTTAAACGTATTAAAAGTGGGCAGTCGGTTGTGATTGACAATAATACCCTGTTGGTGTCCGGGGAGTCAAACGACAGCGCTTCCTTTTCAGAATGGATTGCGGACATGGAAGACATTGACTGGATACAGAAAGTTGAGATCATAAATTACGGGGATGCGTCTTCATCGGTTGCTTCCTTTTCTTTAAAACTTATGATGGTCCATGACTAAAAAAAACAAAAATATAGTGTTGGTGGCCGGTTTTATATTGGCCTTGTTCCTTTGTTACCATATGGCGGTTTCTAAAACACTTGTTCTTAAAAAGGAACACGACCACTTAAAGAGTGAGGCTATTTTGTTCGAGAACACGCCCAAGCAGGTCTCGCTCTTAAAACAAAAGCAGCTTTATTATGATGGTCTGCTTTCCAAGTACCAGCTTAATGGGAGCTCGGTCCAAAACAGCCTTTTAAGGACCATCAACGCATTTGCCGATAGTACGGGCCTTAAGGTCGTTGGCTTTTTGGAACCCCATACCGTGCTTCAAAATGACCTAAAGGTAAGTACCTACCAGTTTACCTTGGAGGGGGATTTTAATGCTATTTTAAGGCTCATACATAAACTGGAACGGGACACTGGGTTTGGGGAAATCATAAATCTCCATTTTGAAAAGAAAACCAATTTTAGGACTGGGAAGGCTTATCTGCAGGCCCAGGTGCTGTTGAAGAGTTTTGGGTGATTATAAACGAACACCCTTGGGCAGTGTCTCAAGGAATTCTATAGATTAGAATAAATTACTGGTTTGTCGCAATTGCTTTTATAAAGAAATTCCAGTTTTTTGCTTCTCTTTTATCTGCCTCAAACCAACGAATTCCATTTAACGCCCTTTTAAGTGTTTTCTATCCCTTAGGTTTTAATTACATTTGCATAACTTAATACACACGTTATGATATATTCAATGACAGGTTACGGAAAATCTGTTTTGCAATTACCCACCAAAAAAGTAACTATCGAGTTAAAATCCCTTAATAGCAAAAGCTTGGATTTAAATGCCAGAATGCCTTCTATTTACAAAGAAAAAGAATTGGCGATCAGAAAATTACTTGCAGATAATTTAGAACGTGGCAAAATAGATTTTTCTATTTATATGGAGGCGACTGCCGAAGATACGTCTACACAAATTAATACACCAGTTGTAAAACAATATATAGAACAATTACGGCAAGTGGTTGATGGCGATGCCATTGAATTGCTTAAAATGGCGGTTCGGTTTCCGGATGCTTTAAATACCGTGCGCGAAGAAATTGACGAAAACGAATGGCAAATCATCGCTGTTGAAATTAACAAAGCCATAGAAGATTTAAACAACCACCGTTTAGATGAAGGCAAAGTATTAGAACAAGAATTTAACAAACGTGTTACCATTATTGATAACTTATTGGATCAAGTTATAGCTATGGACCCCGAGCGTATTGTAGGCGTTAGAGAACGTTTATTAAAAGGTGTTGAGGAATTAAAAGACAAATACGACGAAAACCGCTTTGAACAAGAGTTGGTATATTACATTGAGAAATTTGATATTACCGAAGAAAAAGTGCGTTTAAAAAACCATCTGAATTATTTTATTGAGTGTATTAATTCTAAAGATTCCAACGGAAAAAAACTAGGATTTATTAGTCAGGAAATGGGACGTGAAATCAACACCATTGGTTCAAAAAGTAATTATGCACCCATGCAACAATTGGTGGTGCAAATGAAAGACGAATTGGAGAAAATTAAGGAACAATTATTAAATGTACTGTAAACAGCTGTAAGCTATAGGCTTTAAACTGTAAGCATAGTTAGCCTAAAGCATACAGCCTAAAGCGTACAGCATATTAGCAACAAACATAAAACTTCGTGACAAAACAAACCACCACAAACAAAGGAAAACTTATTGTGTTTTCGGCGCCATCGGGTTCTGGAAAAACAACTATAGTTAGGCATTTATTAGGTATAGAGGATTTAAACCTAGAATTCTCTATTTCGGCAACTTCTAGAGAAAAGCGGGGCTCCGAAGTAGATGGAAAAGACTATTACTACCTATCATTAAAAGAGTTTAAAAACAAAATAAAAAACGATGAATTCCTGGAGTGGGAAGAAGTCTATCGCGATAATTTTTACGGTACATTAAAAACCGAAGTTGAACGTATTTGGGCTATGGGCAAAAATGTTATTTTTGATATAGATGTATCGGGTGGTTTACGTATAAAAAGAAAATTTCCAGAGGAAACATTAGCAATTTTTGTAAAACCCCCAAGCATTGACGAATTAAAAATAAGACTTAAAAAACGAAAAACCGAAACCGAAGACAAAATAAACATGCGTGTTGCCAAAGCTTCGGCAGAACTAGCCACCGCGCCTTTATTTGACGTTATTGTGGTAAACGACGATTTGGAAAAAGCACTCGTTCAAGCTGAAAAATTGGTAAGTAATTTTGTAAATTCTTAAACCTTCACATGAACATTGGATTGTATTTTGGCTCTTTCAACCCCATACACATTGGGCATTTGGTTATTGCCAATCACATCGCTGAATACAGTAATTTAGACGAAGTTTGGTTTGTAGTAACGCCGCATAATCCTTTTAAAAAGAAAAACTCTTTGCTAGATAATTTTCAGCGGTTGGAAATGGTGTACCGTGCCACCAAAGACTACATCAAACTTAAACCTTGCGATATAGAATTTAACCTGCCTCAACCTAATTACACTATCAACACACTTATTTATTTACAGGAAAAATATCCTAATTACGCGTTTTCCTTAATTATGGGCGAAGACAATTTAAAGAGTTTTCATAAGTGGAAAAACTACGAAGTTATTTTAGAAAACCACGATATTTACGTGTACCCAAGAGTTTCAAAAGATAAGATAGAAACTCAATTTGATGGACATAAAAAAATTCATCATATCGACGCACCCATTATGGAACTCTCTTCAACCTCTATACGCAATGCCATAAAAACAGGTAAAAACGTAAAACCCATGCTACCAGAACACGTTTGGGAGTATTTGGATGAAATGAATTTTTATAAGTAAGTTGTTTATTTGTGAGAAAATTTATTAATTTCGTTTAGCGTTCGATGTAAAACATCAAAGCGAATTTATATCATTATAGTTTTAAGTATTTTTTATAAATAAAATCATTATATGAAAATTCGAATAATAATATTCTCTTTTGTTTATTTTTTTATATTAAAAGTCAATGCACAAAATGTAGCCAAAGTAGAAAATAATTTGATTGGTCAATGGCAATTTATTAAAATGGTTGATACTAATAACAAAAAATTAAAACCATTTGTTAGTTCAACAAATTATAGTCCAAAATTCAGAAAGATATTTCCTGATATTGTTTTCAGTAAAAAAGGAAAAATAATAATTGATCCAGATCATAAGACCCCACTCAAAGCTAATTGGAATTGGATTTCTGATTCTGAAATTGAAATTATTGAAACATTAGACAAGGATTCGGACAGATTTAAATTTCCTGATGATTCTATGAAAATTAAAAGAGAGAGAGAATTAGATGGAAAAGGAAATTATATATTACGGGATACATTTCAAATTGAATGGATAAAAAAAACAAAAATTAAAATATATAGAGGCGAACCTTTTTTTAGAATTTATAAAAAAAACCGCCCAAAGAACAAATCTTCAAACGGTTTCCAAACTAAATAAAACTAACTTTAACTAACTAATGCTATCTATGTTGTTACCAAGATTACGGTAATTAATTTTTTCGGTTGGGTTCGTTCCATTAAGAAATTCTTCAACATTTGTATAGCCATCACCATCGGAATCAATTGCGCTATCTGTGTTGTTTTTGGGATCTAAGGAATGTTTAATTTCCCATGCATCCGGCATTCCATCGCCATCACTGTCAACGGGCACTTTAGCTGGATCGTAAGTCAATACAGGGTATCCACCTACTTCCGAAATATCTTTAAGTATTCCCGTTTCGGTAGTCGGTTTTCCTGAACGAACCATGTCCGTAACACGTGTATCTACCGCATCGCGCTTTGGTAATGTAGCACCTACTTTTGCCAGCACAGATTCGAAAGCAAGCTCCGCCGTTTCATGTGGCGAAACAGGCCAGCCCACAAACGGCGTGTTTACACGAGCCAATTTTTCAGGTCCTTTAATACCTGACCAATTATTATTGGTAAGCTCTTCATTGCCATACATAACATTACCAGCTACATACCATTTTCCGGGTCTATTTTGTGCCTTGGGATACCAATCACCTTCTGCCCAAGCACTTCCTGGCGAATACATACTTCTTTGCTCAACACGGGCAAAAACAGCTTTCATATTGTCGTTGGTTGCAGGACCTGATTTGTAGTAGTTGTTAATAACATTAATCATGGAAGTTTCGTCGCCACCATCCATCGTTCTATGACGCCAATTAAAAATAACATTGTTTCGGAAATCAAAAGGTCCAGACATACCTATAGATGGATTTCTAGCGGTATTACAGGCAAAAAGGTTGTGATGGAATGTCGATGGGTTTCCTCCCCAAGTGCCTCCAAAAGCATGACCACGCGCATCAAGAGCTTCACTGGAAATTGTCCACTGAATTGTAATGTTTTCAGCCGGATCTTTAATTTGAGTACTGCCGTCAAGTGAAGGTCTCATGCGGCGGTAAAGAGATATATTTTCATCCATTCCCCAACTTGTTGAACAGTGATCAATAATAATATGATGGTTTGGGTTACCTCCAATGTTATCATCGCCTTGTCCTCCCACAGGAACACCACGACGCACACGAACATGGCGAAGAATGACATTGTGGGTGTTGATATTAAATGTTCCTGCTATGCATATACCATCTCCAGGGGCAGATTGACCCGCAATAGTAATATCTGGATGATTAATATTAAGATCATTTTTAACTTCAATGGTGCCAGCAACGCGGAATACAACAATACGCGGGCCTTCAGTTTCAACTGCAGCACGTAAGCTGCCCTCACCGCTATCGTTAAGATTTGTTACGGCAATAACTTTACCACCGCGTCCACCTGTGGTGAACATTCCAGCACCCCACGCACCTGGAAATGCGGGAATGACCCCTTCAGGTAATCTTGGAGGGTGTGGAGGTATTTGTCCAGGTTCAGGCTGACTGCTATCTTGTGCATTGGAATTCAATACGACTATAAGAAACGTAAAAAGCAACAGACTTGCTCTGGTTATTTGATGGATTTTTATCATAGGTGTTTAATTTAATTACTTATACAGTTTTTAAGAGATCCTTAAAAGGACGTGGCTAATATGGTTGTTTTAAGAATAATTAACTGCTATTTTTGAACGGCGACCAATTTTATGAAACTTTTGTGCATGATAATATACAAGCCAAATCAAAAAAAAGAAACCGCCTAAAGAATAAATCTTTAAACGGCTTCTAAACTAAATAACCAACCAAACTTATGTTAAACCCTTGTATTTTCTCTTGGGTTTTCTACTTTATCTTTTCTATGCTTACGCAATTTTTCTGTTGTAACAGTTCTTCCTTTTGTATCTGTTGTTTTCATAAATTGTATATAGCCTCTACCAACAAACTCATAGGCAGTACCCGATGTTGGGTGATACAATTCTATCTTTCCATCATTTATAACGCTTAATTCAAAATATTCATTGTCAAAATAATCATAATCTAATGTTAAAGTTTTAAGCTTGTTATTGCCAGCTATATTTCCAACACCATAAACTCCGGTATAATCCCAATAAATATTATTTGGGCTGGTACCGTTAACATCTTGTGAGCTTCTAAATTCTGAATCGTTTCCGCCAGCTAAAAACTGTAAAAAGTTTTCGTTATCAAACTCGTTTATAGCACCATAATCGCTTGTATATACTTTTTCCCAAGCGTTATACTCTTGCAAGAAATAATGAATATTATCATAAAACACAAAATCGTAATCGAAATTGCTGCGTTGGTAACCATCTAAAAAGTATGAGGTATCATTATTAGGGTTGTAAAGCTCGATGGTATTGCTGTCTATTTGGTAAACATCAAAAGTTTCAAACCCATCTATAACATGGTAAACATCCAGAACCATATCATAAGCATCATAAGTCCCTACTTTTATTCCAAAGCCATTGCCCGTATTACCAATACCTACAATATTATTATTTGCTAATACATTATTATTTATAAACGACATGGTAAACGCTTTTTGTAAAAAGGGTGTTTCGCCATAACCTTTAGTGGCATTAATGTCTACATACCACAACTCGTACGAACCCAATAATTGGTTTAAAGATATTTGTGGCGTATTATCGTAATCGTCTACAATAACTTCTCTGTAACAAGAAGTAAATAGGGTAGCTATTAAAGCAAACGAAAAAAGTAATTTTATAGTCTTCATAATCAAACGTTTTTAGGGTTCCTGTTTTAATGGTTTTCAAAACACGTGCCAAAAATTTTTTTGACTCCAAATTTTAAGTCTCAGTATGAAGCCTTCCGTCTCCCGTCATCGGTCATTTATATTCTTTACTCTTTTAACATACATTCCTAACCTAGATAAATATTTTATGTATTTTTGAAACATCAAACAACGAAACTATTTATGAATGAACCTTTAAAATACGCGGTTTTTGGTGCAGGAAGTTGGGCAACAGCCATTGTAAAAATGCTTTGCGAAAATTTAGATGAAGTAGGTTGGTACATGCGCAGTGTTTATACCAAAGAGCATTTACTTAAAGAGCGTCACAACCCAAATTATTTAAGTTCGGTAGAGTTTCATGTAGAGCAACTAAAGCTTAGTAACGATATCAACGACATGGCCAATTATGCCGATGTGCTTATTTTTGTAATCCCTTCTGCCTTTATTTATAGCGAATTACAAAAATTACATGTTGATATTTCCAATAAAATTATTGTTTCGGCAGTAAAAGGCATTATTCCAGAAACAGGTTTGTTGGTTGGTGAACATTTTCATGAAGCTTACAAAATACCTTACAACAATATTGCGGTAATAGCGGGTCCATGCCATTCTGAAGAAGTGGCTTTAGAACGTTTATCGTACCTAACCATTTCATGTTCAGATGCTAAAAAAGCCCAAGCTATTGCCGATAGTTTGTCGAGCGATTACATAAAAACAAAAATTAGCGACGACATTATTGGTGTAGAATATGCCGTTATGCTTAAAAATATATACGCTATTGCGGCGGGTATTGCCCACGGATTGGGTTATGGTGATAATTTCCAGAGTGTGCTTATGAGTAACTCCATTCGTGAAATGAAACGTTTTATTAAAAAAATGCATAAAATGAAACGTAACATAAATAATTCCGCCTATTTGGGCGATTTATTGGTAACAGGCTATTCGGTATTTTCTAGAAACCGTATGTTTGGAAACATGATTGGAAAAGGCTACACCGTAAAAAGTGCACAAATGGAAATGAGCATGGTTGCCGAAGGCTATTACGCCACCAAAAGTGCTCATTTACTAAACGAAAAAAACAAAAAGAAAACACGCTTGCCCATTATCAATGCGGTTTACGATATTTTATACGAAGGTAAAGACCCGAAAAAAACCTTTAAAAAGTTGACTGAGAAATTGGATTAATTCCTCCTCTAACTCCTCCAAAGGAGGAGAACACTCAATCCTTAATTTTCCCAAAGAAATGAAAGACGGAAAGATTAACGTATGACACAAAACATCCATAATCTTAAATACCTTGAAGAACGTAGAAAAGCGCTTCGAAAAAATTCAACATCTGCCGAAGCTACGCTTTGGAAACACCTCCAAAAAAGCCAATTAAACAATAAAAAGTTTAGAAGGCAACAGAGCATCAAAAATTTTATTGTCGATTTTTATTGTCCAAAAGAAAAGCTTATTATTGAATTAGATGGTGCATATCATTTGGATTTTGCGCAACAACAATATGATTTGGAACGAACTAAACAACTAGAATCTTTAGGTCTTAAAGTGATTCGTTTTGAAAATAAATTGGTGTTTGAGAATCTAGCTGAGGTTTTAAATGAGATTGTGAGTCATTTTAAAAGTATTTAACATTTGAATTTTCTTTTACAGTAAATTCAGTATAATAACCACCTCGTCTTCTATTTCGATATCTCGAAATAGAATCCACTCCTCCTT
>LLBY010000292.1_pt22 | contig 20889 bp, 24 predicted proteins | sample 1489401 | NCBI WGS metagenome assembly LLBY01 (sample SAMN04092656, study PRJNA295927) | soil metagenome | biome: Soil prokaryotic community; feature: Bulk soil; isolation source: soil from tomato rhizosphere | host: tomato cultivar Hawaii 7996 | place: South Korea | collected 2011-11-01 | reverse complement strand
CTGGATCGTGGTCGAGCAGGACGTCCTACCCGGCATGGGCAAGCCCAAGGAATCTGCGCGGCGAAACCGCGAGTATCTCGCGAGCATCGGGCTGGCATCTCATACCGTCAATGCCTGAACCATCACGAAAAGAGTAAATACAATGACACATACAAAGAATCTCCGTTTTGGTGTGATCGGCGCCGGACGCATCGGGAAAATTCATGCGCAAAATCTGGCGACTCGTATCCATGGCGTTGAAGTCGTGACGATTGCCGATGTGGACCTCAAAGCGGCGAAGGATTTAGCCGCCGAGCTGCATGTCCCCGGCGCCGTGGACGACTATCGCGTGATCCTCGCCGATCCGAGGATCGAGGCCGTCGCGATCTGCTCTTCCACAGATACGCATGCCAGGATCGTCGTCGAGGCGGCTCAGGCCGGAAAGCACATTTTCTGTGAGAAGCCGATTGACCTTCAGCTGGAAAAAATCGATGCCGCGCTGGAGGCTGTGGCCAAGGCCGGGGTCAAGCTGCAGATCGGGTTCAACCGCCGCTTCGATCCCAACTTCCGCAAGGTCCGCACAATGGTTGCCGAAGGCAAAATTGGCACGCCGCATATCATTCGCATCACCAGCCGCGACCCGGCTCCGCCGCCCCTTTCCTATGTCGAAGTTTCAGGAGGCCTGTTCCTGGACATGACCATTCATGACTTCGACATGGCGCGCTATTTGAGCGGCAGCGAAGTGGAAGAAGTGTACACGGCCGCTGCTGTGATGGTGGACCCTGCCATTGGTGAAGCCGGCGACGTGGATACGGCCGTGATCACCCTTCGTTTTGCCAATGGCGCGATCGGCACGATCGACAACAGCCGCAAGGCGGTCTACGGGTACGATCAGCGCGTGGAAGTGTTCGGGTCAAGTGGCATGGTGCAGGCGCACAACAATACGCCGGATAACGATGTGTACTTCAATGCAGATGGCGTCCATTCTTCCAAGCCACTTTACTTCTTCCTTGAGCGTTATATGGAGTCTTTCATTGCGGAGATGAAGGAGTTTGTACAAAGTGTTCAAGGAAATACGACGCCAACTGTCACGGGCATCGATGGACGTATTCCCGTTGTCATTGGAATGGCAGCAAAGAAATCTTATCGGGAGCATAGACCCGTGAAGGTGAGCGAGATTACGAATCCTATGCCAGAGCTCGCGTAAAGTAAGCACCTGTGGCGAGTAACCAAAACATGATTCACCCCCAACTTAAGGATCCAGCCACCGATTACACAGAAAGGCACGGATTTTGAATTAATTAACTCAGACTGGACTGCGAGGGCAATGCAATACGCCGACCTCATGGTGAGATCGGCGTATTTCTGTGTAAATCCGTGAAACTTGTGGCTAAATGATTGAAGGCGTAGATTTAAGATGTGCCATGTTTTCGTTTCCCAGAATCTCCCTACTGATTCGATCCCTGGATGACTCTTTTCATCAACTCGCGCACGAAATCAATCTCATCCTGGTTGACGGTATGGCCCATGTTCGGATAGATCCGTTCCGTGACATCTCCGCCCATTTTGCGCATGACTTCGGCGGTCTGATCGACAAGCTCTCTGGGAACGTGGAAATCCATATCACTGCAGCCCAGGAAAACAGGGGTGCCCGCCAGCGAGCCCTCATAGTTTCGCGGTGTGCCCGGCGGGCCGATCAAGGCGCCGCTGAGTCCGACCACGCCGCCATAACGCCTGGCATTGCGGGCGGCGAATTCCAACGTAAGACAGGCTCCCTGCGAGAATCCCAGCAGAATCGTCCGTTCGGGTGGAATGCCGGCAGAGGTGATTTGATTCAAGACATCCCCCACAAACTCCAGGGCGGAGGACAGCCAGGGTTCGTTTTCTTCCATGGGAACAAGAAAGCGGTTCGGATACCAGGTGTTACCCGCAGCCTGCGGCGCCAGATAGGCGAACTCCGGTAGCGCAAACTCATCGGCTAGCGACAGGATATCTTCGGCACGCGCGCCGCGTCCGTGTACCATGAGCATCGCCGCGCGGGCTCTATCCAGTGACGCACCAGCTGCTCGAACCGGCTGGCCATGGTGCGGAGAAGCCATTTCTATGTTGCTCATGCACTCTTTTCCTCTATGGTAGACGCCGCCGCATGCAACCACACCTTGTCGCGGTTATCCAGAAACGCGCGCCGAGCCTCAGCCACGATCGATTCGGGCACATCAGGCAGCCCCACTGCCCAGACCTGCCGTATCGCCAGCACTCGCTGGATCACGAGATCGGCAACATGCTGAAAGCCTGCGCGTGCCATTCCTTTTTGAGAGGCGATGTTGTCATGGTCGGCGCCAATCCATACGCGGCAAAGCGTTTGCGCGTGCAATTGGCGGAGGATGTAGCCTAAGAGCGCGCTATATAACCCTTTTTCCCGAAACGCTGGAAGGGTGGCGCAATCCCAGATGTAAGCTTCGCCGGGCAGCAGCCTGATTCGAAGATTCAACTCCCCAATATCTTCATACTGAAAACTGACCCAGCCATACGCGACGGCCTGGTCAGCCGCCCACGCGGCGTAGCATTGACGTCCGCTTTCCAGACGACGGATGATTCCCTCGGGGGAAAGACCTGTGGAGGTTGCTAAGGCCGGAGCAAGATCCAGAGTTACGGGACGAAAATCGGCCTGGACTCGCGGGACGACAGCAGGAAGCTCCTGATCCAGGTCCAGCAGCCAGATGGTCCCATGCCTGCGCGGGTCGTTCTCAGCAGAGACAATCATGTGGGGATTCTGATCTTCTTCTCTATCAATTCGGCGATGGCGTCGGCCAGGTGATTGTCCGAGATGGCGTAATCGCCCTTTTCGACGCGCATCCGGTGCGCGACGCTGAGCACGTCCGCATATGTGTGCCCTTCAGGCGGCGTGAACTTGAAGCAGGCCATTTCCAGCAATTGACCGTTCGGGTCCCGAAAGTAGATCGAATCCATGAAGCCGCGGTCAATGTTGCCCGTGTTCTCAATGCCGCGCTCGTTCAAGCGCGCCGCCACCTGGGTGTAAGTGGCACGCGAAACGGTATAAGCGATGTGATGCAGATTGCCGATATTCTGTGGATTTGGCGTCGGATCGGTGGTGCGCGTGGGACGGACGAAGAACGTAATCAACCTTCCATCGCCCGGGTCGAAGTAAAGATGCATTTCATCCGGCACATCGAGGTTGGGCTGCTCGAAGACTAGCGGCATGCCCAGCACGCCCTGGTAGAAATCGATGATGGCTTCGCGGTTGGAGCCTACGAACGTAATGTGATGAACGCCTTGTGTCGGGATTTTGGTCATACCTCTTCTCCTTAGAAGGACAGACCCTAAAGGATTCTCTTCACGCTATATTTTGTTATCCAAAACCTCTAGGGTCCGCGTGTCCTAAATGGTAAAGAACAGATTACGGACTTTGTCGATCACCTCCGGGTCGCCACGCGCCTCTCCTCCCTGAAAGCGCTGGAAGGCGGTCAGCACGAAGTCGGACGGATCGAAGCTAAAGACTGCCTGACATCCTTCAAAATTACCTTCCTCGGGTTTGGCTTCGAATTTGCCATCCTTGACCGTCACGCGCCATTTGCCGCCCCATTCCCCCGAGACTTCGATGCCATATAACACATCCACGCCCTCGGCCGATTTCGCATCGACCGTGGAGGGCAGAAGAGCGTACAACATATACGGAACCAATACACCGGCAGTCCGTTCGTCCAGCTTGCGATCTTTCTCGCCCAGACCCCAGTGCATGTCCCAGGTGTGGACGCCGTAATCCATTACGTGAAAGGCCGGATAGAAAAACGTGGGGAGCGGCCCCATAAACGGATGTGTGACTAGAAAGTTGTTCCATTCCTCCGGGGTTAGCTTCTCGAACGTATCCATCATTTTGTTGTAATCTTCCTTCAGGCGCGCAATCGCTTCTTCGCGCGGCAGACTTCGGAATGCCTGGGCGTGGTCATTCAGGTCACGGCTCATGACCAGCACCCCGACCGAGTCTCTTGGCTCATTTTTGCGCGCGCTTTCCCAGCGTGTGAGATAGCCCTCGGTCACATCGAGCATGTGACCCACCATATCGCGGACCTCCCATTCCGTACAGCGGGTTTGAACGTTCCAATTCTTGGGATCGTCCACGATATGGAAGAAATCGGCGCTCTCTCTGCGGATGACATCCATCACGGTGTCTTTTCCGCTGTAATCCATAGGGTTAACGGGGGACATGTTGCTCCTTTCGATTCACTGATAAGGATTGACGAGTTGGATTGATAAAATCAGCAATAGACATGTTTCTCCATTTCACCTCCTTTACCAGGCATCCTCCAAGATTTGTTCTATTTGTGAGATAGCGGTGATCGGTTTCGGATTGTTCTGCACCGTTCGATTCTGGAACGCGATTTGAGCCAACTGCGGCAAATCAGATTGGGCGACCCCTGCGTCGCGCAGACGTTGCGGGAGATTCATGCTGCCAATTAGCTCGTGAATCGTTTGTCTCATTCTTTCAATCGCCTCGGTTGGGGGATCCCCTTTTATTGAAATTCCCATCGCCTCGGCAGCAGGGAGTAGCTGAGGCGCGGTCGCGTCCGCATTGAAGCGGATGGCATGCGGCAGGATGATGCTGTTGGCGATGCCGTGCGGAATGTTTGCCGTCCCGCCAAGGACATGGCATAATCCGTGATGAAGGCCCATCGAAGCGGAAGCAAGGGAAAATCCCGCGAGATGCGAGCCGAGCAACATCTCAGACCGCGTATTTATCTTCTTTCCACCTTTAAAACAATCGAACAGTGCGTTGTGGATATGTCGCACGCCCTCTACAGCCGCCGCAGTGGAAAGTGGATTGCGCGTCTTCGAGTATAGCGCCTCGATACAATGCGCCAGTGCATTGATGCCTGTAGACGCAGTCAGCTCCGGAGGCAAATCCAGCGTAAGCACCGGGTCGTAAATGACGAGTCTCGGCGTAATCTTCGGGTCGCTCACCGTGACCTTACGCGGGGGGAACTCATCTGTATGCGTGACGCCGTACACCGCCGTCATCTCAGAGCCAGCGTATGTGGTAGGGATGGCAATGATGGGAAGATCTAGTTGGAACCCCACCGCCTTGGCCATGCCAATCGGGCTGCCGCCACCCATGCCCATGACTGCATCCACGTTACTTTCACGGGCGAGATCCAAAACTTCAGCAACCTGGGTATCCTGTACATGGGGCTGAACACGATCATAGATGGCAAGGAGCCGGTCACCGAAGGCCGCTTCCAGCGCTGCGACCTGTCCTTTTGATCTCATGGAACGCGATGTACATAAAATGAATCGCTTCCATGGGAAGCGATTCATTAACTCAGGAAAACGAGAGATAGAACCGGCTCCAAAAATGACCTCCTGAGTATAGGAAACGTAGCGGAATTCAGTAGTTGCTGTCATTCTTCTTTCATGCAATCCAGCGCGCCTCAGACAGGCTCGAACACGAAGTCGTAGTCAACGGTATAGAATGGGACAGACACCTCGAACTGCCGTGCCTCCTCGTCCGAATCATTGCGCACAAAGGGGACGACGAGGGAATCTCTCACGCCAAACACCGCGTCCGAGTCAAGATAAAGATCATCGTCGTTGCTCCCAAAGTATCGGATAGCAAAATGAACTCCCTACGTTTCTCGTCGCACTTCTGCCCAACTGCCGTGAGAAATTGAATGCGGGTCAACCATTCCTACTTAGTAAGATTCACCTCGCTGATGAACGCATGCAGATGCTTCACCAGGCTGGTCATGATTTCTTTGAAACGCGGATCTCCGGCATCTGCCATTGCACGAATCACGGCCTCGGATAGATTCTCTTCCGTTAAGTTTCGCATCGGCTAATTCTCCATAGAGAGGCTGACGGATTTTGAGAGCTTACCAACGGATAACAGGAAAAAGAACCGCGCGCTATTTCTCTGCTTGTGTGGCCCCAGTAACTGCGGAGTCGCAATGATGTTATTACTCCTCTGAGATGCTTCTCTGGTCTTTGTAACACCTTGACCTTTAAGGCAGTAACCACACCGATGGAAAACAATCGATGGCCAACGACTGGCTGGACTTTGCTGTGAACAAGGACTCTGTTTCTATTGTACAACAGTAGATATCTTTTTCAGAGTACCTTGTCCGATATAATCGGACAAGGTACTTGTCTCTGTCCAATCCTTGTGCCATACTAATCACGAACTGGAGGTCCCATGTCTGAACCTTCCTCGCCTGCGGTGCTTCCCGAGCGCCAGATCCCCGATGAACAGGTAGAAGAATATCGAAGTTTTTATTTCGACCTGCTTGGCTTTGTGCCGCCGCGTATTCAGGCCCGCACAGATCTGCTGGCGCGCCTGGATCCTGAGCTTTTGACGATGCAGGAGGAGCTCCGCCGGCACTGCATGTATCCCGAGTGTTTCGATACAAAGACCTCGCAATTAATGCTGTTTGCCATCCTATTGACAAACCTGCAGGATGCCGCCAAGCTTCATGCGCTCGCCGCCTACCGCGCTGGAGCGACATTTGAGGAATTAAGTGCTGTCGTCAACCTGGTCTTCCTGTTCCGCGGACTTTCTGCAGCCAACCTTGGCGCAGAAATCCTGCAAGGCATTGCAAAGGTCTCCGATACCGCAGGCGAATAAACGATGTTGCAGACGATCCAAAAAGCTGGTGAGCTCCTGGCGCTCTTTGATCGCAATCACACCGAATGGGGCGTGCGCGAAGCCGCGACGCGGCTCAAGATCGCCAAATCCAGCGCGCATGACCTTATGTCGTCGTTAGCCCAGTTGGGTTTTTTGAACAGGACAGAGGAGAATCGTTATCGTCTCGGTTGGCGCCTGGTCACGCTCAGTGAGACTCTGCTTGCGACGACCGAGCTCCGCAAGGAAGCCCATCCCGTCATGGAGGAGTTGGCCGCACAATACCAGGAGACGATTCATCTGGCCGTGCTGGACGGCACGCAGGCCGTGTACGTGGACAAACTCGAAGGGAGACAAGCCGTTCGTGTCGAGCTGACCTCGTTAGGGGCCCGCCTGTACGCGCATTGCTCCGCGCTGGGAAAAGTTTTACTGGCCCACAGTCCTGAAGAGGTCGTCAAACATATCATTCAAACTGCGGGGTTACCGCGCTTCACCGACAATACCATTACAGACGAAGAAGACCTGCTGCAAAGTCTGAGCAAGATCCGTAAACAAGGCTACGCTTACGATATGGAGGAGATCCTGCCAGACTTATGCTGCGTGGCGGCGCCCATTTATAACCACAACGGCCAGGTCGTTGCCGCCATCAGCATGTCAATCCCAGCCTATAGATTTAAACGCGCACAGGCCGAATTTCGCGAGGGCATCCTGCGCGCGGCCAAAACCATTTCGGCACGCTTAGGATATTACGGTCCCTCCTAACAATGGATAATACGTTGAACGACAAGGTTAAAGTCGCCATACTCGGTTCCGGTAACATTGGCAGCGATCTGATGTTCAAGATTCTGCGTGAGCCCGGCCACATGGAGCTGGCTTTGCTGAGCGGCATCGAGCCCCAATCGGAGGGATTGACGCGGGCGCGCTCCCTGGGCATCTCGGCCAGCCATGAGGGCATCCAGCCCATTTTGGATGACCCTGAGATCCGGATCGTATTCGATGCCACGAGCGCCCATGCCCATGTCCGGCATGCAAAACTGTTGCGAGAGGCGGGCCGCATCGCCATCGACCTGACGCCGGCCGCGCGCGGACCGTATGTAATCCCGCCGGTCAACCTCGGCGCGCACATCGAGGAGGCAAACGTCAACCTGATTACGTGTGGTGGACAAGCGACGATCCCTCTGGTCTATGCTGTCTCGCGCGTGACGGAAATCCCTTACGCCGAGATGGTCAGTACTGTCGCCAGCCGGTCCGCCGGACCCGGCACTCGTCAAAACATTGATGAGTTCACCTTCACCACCGCGCGCGGCATCGAAGTGATTGGCGGAGCAAAACAGGGTAAAGCTATTATTATCCTTAACCCGGCCGATCCGCCGATCCTGATGCGAAATACGATCTATGTGCTTCTGGCAACGGAAGAGGTAGATCGCCAGGCCATCGTCGATTCGGTGGAAGAGATGGTCACGGCAGTGCAAGCCTATGTGCCCGGGTATCGCCTGAAGAATGAGCCCGTCTTTGAAATCCGCGAAACCCCGGAAGGTCGAAAGACGCTCGTCGCCATGCTGCTGGAAGTAACCGGCGCTGGCGACTTCCTCCCCTCCTATGCGGGTAATCTCGATATTATGACGGCCTCTGCCCGGCAAGTCGGGGAAGTCTTTGCCCGCCATATCCTTACCGAGGGGTCTCGATCATGAAAGCGCCTCGTCTCACCGATACTACGCTTCGGGATGGCTCGCATGCCATGCGGCACCAGTTTACGCGGGAACAGGTACGGGACGTAGCCCGGGCTCTCGATCAAGCCGGCGTGCCCGTTCTCGAGGTGACACACGGCGATGGGCTGGCCGGTTCTTCTATTCAGTACGGATTTTCGCTCACGAATGAAATGGACCTTATAGAAGAAGCGCGTAATGCCGTTATGAAAGCAAAGATCGCCGCGCTTCTGCTTCCCGGCATTGGCACGCGCAAGGAATTGAAAGATGCCATTGCACGCGGAATCCAGGTCGTGCGCATCGCCACCCAGTGCACCGAAGCGGATATATCCCAACAGCACTTCGGCATGGCAAAAGAGATGGGGCTCGAAGCGGTGGGCTTTCTGATGATGTCTCACATGCGCCCACCCGAATTTTTGGCGGAACAGGCACAACTCATGGAAAGCTACGGCGCAGACTGTGTGTACGTGGTGGACTCTGCCGGCGCGCTCCTGCCGGATGGGGCCGCCGCCCGCGTCCGGGCCTTAAAGGAGGCTCTCAAGATCCAGGTGGGCTTTCATGCTCATAACAATCTCGGACTCGGCATGGGAAACACACTCGCCGCCGTGGATGCGGGCGCGGATCAAGTGGATGGCACCTTGCGAGGCCTGGGGGCCGGTGCAGGGAACACGGCTACCGAGCTGATCGCGGCCACGCTGGACAGACTTGGCTTCGAGCACGAGTGGGACGTCTTCGGCCTGCTGGATGCGGCAGAATTCGTCGTCGCTCCGTTCATGCCGTTTCAGCCGTTCCCGGATCGCGATTCGATCGCGATTGGATACGCCGGCGTTTATTCAACTTTTCTGCTTCATGCCAAGCGGCTGGGCAAACAATATAACGTCGATCCCCTGGACATCCTCGTGGAGCTTGGACGGCGCAAGGCCGTCGCCGGCCAGGAAGATTGGATACTGGACGTCACTCTTGAGTTAGCCAAACAAAACGAAAAAGGATAAACAGGTATGGCGGTTTCCAACACAAAGGCTCAAACAGGCAGCTATCAAACGTTTTTGAATCTCAGCGGCGAGGATCAGGCGGATGCGATCCTTTTTCTGCATGGCTCGGGCCCCGGGGTCACCGGCTGGTCCAACTGGCAATTTGCTCTGCCCGGCCTCGAAGAACACTTCCACTGTATCGCGCCGGACCTGGCTGGCTTCGGCGCCACGGAGCATCCCAAGGATTCCCCCGGAGGCATGCGAGCCTGGATGCGGCTATGGGTGGATCAATGTCTGGCTTTGTTGGACACACTCAAAATCGAGAAAGCACATTTGGTCGGTAACTCGATGGGCGGCGCGATTGCACTTCACCTGTTGATGGATGCGCCCGATCGATTCGATAAGGTCGTGCACATGGGGCCAATTGGGACGCCGCACAAGATAACACCGGCGCTGGACCGCCTGTGGGGCTTCTATGACGATCCGTCGCTGCAGATGTTCCGCAATATCATCCGCTGGTTTGTCTATGACGATTCGTTCCTGGCAGACCGCCTGGATTCGATTGCGCAGACTCGCTTCGAAGCCGCGATGAACCCGGACGTCCAGCGCTCCTTCAAAGCCATGTTCCCCGCGCCGCGCCAGACGGCAATCGACGATCTGGTGGTATCGGAGCTGGCTCTGCGCCATATGCATCATCCCACATTACTGGTCCATGGTCGTGACGATCACATCGTGCCCATGGAGACCAGCCTGTATTTGCTTGCGCATTTACCCAATGCCCAGTTGCACGTCTTTGGTCAATGCGGGCATTGGATCCAGGTTGAGAAAGCCAAGAATTTCAATCAGCTTCTGGCACAATTCTTCAGTGGACAAATTTAACGGGTGACTGGAGATTAGGCGTTGCAATCTCCAGTCTCTAATCTCCAACCTCTAACCCTTACTATGAGTATCTCCCCCTCCGCCATCGAATCCCTCGCCCAGCGCCTCGACACCGCCTGGCGCACGCATACCCCCATTCCACCGATCACCGAATCGGATGCGATCACAGATGTCAATACCGCGTATGCCATCCAGTCGCATTGGACAAATATGCGCCTGGAACGCGGCGAGCATTTCGTCGGCCGCAAGATCGGTTTGACCAGCAAGGCCATTCAAGAGCAATTAGGCGTCAATGAACCTGACTACGGAACACTCTGGGAATCCAGCTTTTATCCAGCCCAGAATGGACAGGTGAAAATTTCTGCCAGCGACTTCCTGCAGCCGCGTATCGAAGGAGAGATCGCGTTCTTGATTGGCAAGCCGCTGCGTGAACCGGACATGACACCGCAACAAGTTTTGGACGCGACAGAAGCCTGCGCTATGGGCATTGAAATCGTCGCCAGCCGTATTGCCGATTGGAAGATCAAACTCGTAGATACAATAGCCGATAACGCCTCGTACGGCGGCTTTACTCTGGGACCCTGGGACAAAGGCCTGCGCAAGGCAGACCTCGGCGCGCTGGCGATGACAATCCATCACAATGGCACACTGGCCGCCGAAGGACTGGGCGCCGCTGCTCTGGGACATCCGGCCATATCGACGGCCTGGCTCGCCAACAAGCTCCTGGAATTTGGCGTTTCGCTGAAACCTGGCGACATCGTGATCTCCGGCGGCATCACAAAAATGCTGCCAGTCAAAGGCGGCGATGAATTCACCTTTACCATGACGGGTCAACCTCCGGTGACCGTCAGTTTTGAATAAGGAGCGACGATGCACACCGACATTGCCCAACTGGTCAGTATTGCGCTGTATTCACCAAAACCTGAGGAATCGGTCGCGTTTTTTCATGACTTGCTCGGGATGGAAATCAGCCATCGTGAAGGGCAATCGGTTTACCTGCGGGCCTACGAAGACTTCTATCAATACACGCTTAAGATCACAGAGGCAGAACAAGCAGGACTGGAGGAAGTGAGCTGGCGCGCCGCTTCTCCTCAAGCATTAGAGACCGTCGTGAATCGGATCGAAGCGACCGGGCTTGGCATTGGCTGGACGGAGACAGACTATGCCCATGGACGCGCCTACAAGTTCTGCTCCCCAGATGGTCACTCACAAAAAGTCCTGTGGGAGCTCGATTACTTCAATGCACCGCCTGAGCTTGCGAGCAAGCTGCGTAACCGTCCATCGAAGCGACCGCTGCGCGGCGTGCCGGTCCGTCGCATCGATCATGTGAACTTGATGGTGAGCGATGTCGTCAGCAACACTAGCTTTATGGTTGACACATTAGGCTTCAAGCTGCGCGAGCAAAAAATTGGAGCGGGCGGAGGGATCGTCGGGTCATGGTTGAGCGTGAGCGCCCTGGTGCATGAGGTCGCATTGATGCGTGATTCCACAGGGTCGCGCGGGCGCTTTCACCATGTGGCCTACTGGTATGGTGCGCCACAACATCTGCTGGATATCGCCGATATCTTTTCCGAACGGGATATACGAATGGAGAGCGGTCCTGCCAAACATGGAACCACCCAGGCATATTTCCTGTATTGCTTTGAGCCTGGCGGCAATCGAGTCGAGCTTTTTGGCGATACGGGCTACCTGATCTTTGATCCGGATTGGAAGACCGTGGTCTGGAACGTGGCCAACGAAGTGGATCTGGAGAAAAGCAGTATCTGGTTTGGCGGTCAGCTTGCGAAATCCTTCTATCGATATGGCACGCCAGTGGTGGCGGGTCATAGTCTGGAGGAGATTATACGCGGTGAATAGAAATTCCACCTTGCGCGAATTCCAATTACCGCGCTGGAACCAGGCCTGAGAAAGGAGCGTGATGCGACGTCATTCAAATCGCCTTTATCTATATCGAAGGAATCCTACTTTAGAAATTGGAGGAAGAATGAACAAGAAATATGGGATCACCTGGAGGATCATGCCCATCCTTCTCTCCGTGGTGATGATTCTCACTGCATGTGTGGCGCCGGCAGAAACGGCCGCGCCCGCAACCGAGGCACCTGAGACAGAAGCGCCCGCGACAGAAGCACCTGCGACGGAAGCGCCCGCAACCGAGGCGCCGACGGAGGCACCTGCCACGGAACCTGCCTCAACAGAGCCAATCAAGATCGGCACGCTAACCGACCTGACCGGCTTCACACCCTGGGGTGTCAATGTTCGCGATGGCATGGCCCTTGCCGCGCAGGAAATCAATGACGCGGGCGGGGTCAACGGCCGGATGATCGAGCTCGTCGTCCAGGACTCGGAGAACAACGCCGAAGTCGGTGTAGACCGCTTTGAGCGACTTATCGAAGAAGGTGTGGTGGCGGTCGGCGGCATCATTTCTAGCGGTGTTGGGGCGCCGGTCGCAGCCGTGGCAGAGCAGGAGCAGATGCCTCTCTTCCTGGTGAAGTCCGGGACGGAAGCCGCCCTCACCCGCGACAGCCGATACACCTTCCGGACCTGTTTGCCTGCCGCGCCAATGGTCGCTGCGCCGGTGCTCCAGTACGCGCAGGAGCAAGGGTTCACAAAGGTCGGGGCCATTGTCGCCGACTACCCGTGGGGGCAGTCGTTCAGGGCAGCCATGGAAGGTGCATTCGAGGGTTCAGGAATCGAATACACGATTGAGGTAGCCCCGGTTCCGCCAGACACCGACTTCACCCCGTTCGTGAGGGCGATGGCGGACTTTGGCGCCGAGATGATCGTCGGCACTGGCCATCCACCGGGTAACTCGGCGATCACGACCCTGTCGGCCGACCTGGCCGGGAATGTGCCGGTCACTGGCGCCTGGATCCCGCCGGATCTGGCGGTTGGAGGTCTGCAGGATCTTGCCATCGGGCGCTACAGCGATTTCGCCTGCGCCGATTACCTCGGTGATAGCTACGCCGAGCTGGCCCGGCGCTACCTGGCATTCTCTGAGAATCAGTTTATGTCGGACGATGCCGTCGCGGGGTATGCAATCGTCCAGATTGTCGCCGAGGCGGTCGGTGAAGTCGGAGACGACCGCACGGCTATCGCTGAGTACGTCCGTACCCACGAGTTCAACCCGCCGGGCTATGCCCACCCGTTGAGCTGGACTGAGTGGGGCGAGTTGGCTTCGTCTGCTCCGATCTTCTTCCGGATCAGCGAAGGGCCGGCCCCCGAAGGGTTGAATGAAGCGGGGGACTGGTGGTTGGAGCTGCTGACCCAGTCGGCCCCGCTTACGCCCTACGAACCAGAGTAACAACGCCTGTGGCCATACTCGAACTGGACAAGGTCAAGAAACACTTTGGCGGACTCGCCGCTGTCAACGGCGTGACTATGAAGGTCGACGATGGTGAGATTCTAGCCATCGTCGGCCCCAATGGCGCCGGCAAGAGCACCCTGCTCAAGCTGATTGTCGGTCTAGAAGTACCCACTGGCGGCACGATCCGGTTCGCCGGCGAGGATATCACCGGTCACCCTGCCCACCGCGTTCGGCAGATGGGGATCGCCATGGTGCAGCAGACTCCCCGGCACTTTCCTACGATGACCGTGCTTGAGAATGTGGTGCTTGGGGCTCTCTTTGGCAATGCGGGAGGCCATCGAAAGGAAGAGCCTGCACTCAAGATAGGCGGTGAAGCGCTCTCGTTCGTCGGCCTCGCTGACCGAAGGGACGACCTTGTCGGTAATCTCAACTTGCACGAGCAGAGGTTTCTTGAATTGGCACGAGCCATCGCCGGAGGCCCCCGGCTCTTGGTGCTGGATGAGGTGATGGCAGGTCTCAACGATGCAGAGCTGGCGGCCTCCATCGAAATCATCCGCACGATCCGCAATCGGTACAACATGACCATCCTCTGGGTAGAGCACGTAATGAAGGCGGTGATGAGTCTGGCGGAGCGGACGGTGGTGCTCAATTTTGGGAATATCCTGACCGAAGGTCTGCCCAAAGATGTAATGCGCCACCCGGCGGTCATCGAGGCCTACCTGGGCGAGGAGATCCAACTTGCTTGAGGTCTACGGACTCTCGGCCGGATACCAGGGCAACGATGTCGTCCACGATGTGGCTCTGCGTGTTGATCAGGGTGAGGCGGTCATGATCATCGGTTCCAACGGCGCCGGAAAGACAACGCTGTTCCAGACATTGTGTGGGCTGCTCTCGCCTACATCCGGGAAAGTTCTTTTCGAGGGCGATGACATCACCGGGCTCCCGGCAGAGCAAATCGCCCGGCTGGGGATGAGATTCGTATCTGCTGCGCGTCATTTGTTTCCCCGCATGACGGTTGAGGAACATCTGCTCCTTGGAGCGTATCCGCACAAACCCGATCCCGAGACCATGTCAATTGTTATGGATCTGTTTCCCCGGCTGGCGGAACGGCGGCGGCAACGCGCCGGGACGATGAGCGGAGGCGAACAGCAAATGCTCGCCGTGGGACGTGCGTTGATGTCCAGGCCGCGCCTCCTCGTGCTTGACGAGCCAAGCACCGGGCTCGCTCCCTTGTTAGCCAGGGCGGCCTATGAAGCCCTCGCCGTGCTGCGGGAGCAAGGGCTGACTGTGCTGGTCACCGAACAACAGGTTCCGCTGGCCATGGCTTTCAGCGATCGCGGTTACGTGCTCGAAAATGGGTTCATTCGCCTCGAAGGGACAACTGATCAGCTGGCAGCAAATCCGGCTGTCCGCAGCGCTTATCTGGGTGTGACATGATCGCTAATATTCTCGATGGAATCGTCCTTGGGCTCCAGTTCGGACTCCTCGCGGCCGGGCTGACTCTCATCTATGGATTGGGCGGTGTGCTCAACCTGGGCTACGGGCAGATGACAGTAACCTCGGCCATGACCGTCGCATTCGCCCTGGACGCCGGCATCCCCATTTTGCCCGCGGTCGGCCTTGGCCTGCTCGCCGGCGGCTTGCTCGGTCTACTTCTGGATCTGACCCTTCTCCGCCCGGTGTACCGCCTGCGCGGGGAGGCACGGGTCCTGCTCAGCCTTCTGCTCACCCTGGGAGTATCGTTCATCATTGACGGCTACCTAAACTGGCGCTATCCACTGAAGGCGCTGAGCCTGTACATCGGGGGCGGCGCCATCGAGATTTTAGGTGTGCCCATGCGGCGGGGCAGCCTGGTCGCCTCCGGGATTACGCTCATTACCATTACGGGCCTGTTCGTCTTCTTCCGAAGCACCTCCCTCGGGCGGGCAATCCGTTCGGTCATCGAAAACGAGGATGGAGCCCGGCTGATCGGCATCGATCCGAAAAAGATGCTGCGCCTGATCCTTGTCTTGAGCGGCGTCCTGGCAGGCCTGGTGGCTGTCACCCGTTCGATGGTCGCTCCGGTGGATACCACGTCCGGACTCTCCATCACCGTTTTCGCCCTCATCGTCACCGTGGTCGGGGGTCTTGGCAACGTCGCCGGGGCATTGCTTGCAGGGATTATCCTGGGGATCGTCAATATCGTCGCTGCCGATCTCATCGGATCTTATATATCGTTGATCATCCTGCTTGCCGCAGCGGGGGTGACCATCCTCATCCGACCCGCCGGAATCCTGGGAGTCAGGGAATGAGCCATTCATCCACTCGCAGGGCCGGCACCTTCCTGATCGGAGGGACGGAGACACACACGACTCGATCCCTCCCTGCACTGCTTTTGCCCATCCTCGCAGTGGGAGCAGCTCTTGCCCTGATCCCTCTGTGGTTGGGCGACTCACGCGTGCTCATGGGCGTGGCGGTCCTCGGGCTGGCCTTTGCCTGTTATACCATCGGCTTCAATATAATCTTTGGCAGCACCGGGCAGCTGTTCCTGTGCGTTGGCGCCCTGGCTGGCGTTGGTGGCTTCGGTGCGACCATCCTTGCCGACAACATGGGATTGCCAATCGTGGTCAGCATCCTGGTGGCAACCCTCGCCGCGACCCTCACTGGCGGGTTGCTCAGCTTCGTGGCCGTGAAACGCTCGCTCGGCGTCATCTTCACTGGTATCGTCACCCTGATCTTCACCCTTTCCTTCGACGCCCTCCTGCTCGGGCTTACTCAACTGACCGGCGGGGATACGGGTCGCGTGATCCGTGCTGGCGCCGATACCTTCCTGAGGGAGCGGATCCCGCCTTACTACGTGATGCTTGCCCAGGTGGTTCTCTTTCTTCTCGTCCACGGGCTGCTGCGGCGCTCCCACATAGGGTGGGCGTTTCGCGCCCTGCGCGACGACGAGGTTGCGGCAGAGCTGGCTGGCGTCGACGTGGCCCGTTACCGGGTATACGGGGCGCTGATCGGGGCGGCGATGCTCGGTCTGGCTGGCTCGACCTACGTTTTCACCGAGGGTCGGATCAGCCCCACCACCTTTGGGTTCGGCCACGTCGACGTCGTGGTGTTAGTGATGTTGGCCTTTGGCGGGATCGGCACTCTGTTTGGCCCAATCGTGGGAGCGATCACCTTCACGATCGTCGACGAGATCCTGATCGACTTCGGCCAACTGCGGCAGGTAGCCTACGGGATTCTCGTCATTGTTCTGTTTTTGTGGATGCCGCGCGGCCTGATCCCCAGCGCGGCCTCTCTTTGGCGCCGTGTCCGCGGGAGGGTGGTAGCAAGATCCTGAATGGAGAAACAGAATGTCAATGGGAGCCTTTTGACTAATGGGAAATTCCATCATCGTTGGCGGCAGTTACGCCGGGTTGGCGGCTGCGTTGGAGCTGCGTTCACGGCTGCCTGCCAGCGAAACCGTCACGCTCGTTTCTCTTAGCGAGGAGTTCATTTTCTACCCATCCCTGATCTGGGTAGTCCAGGGGGACAGGGAACTGGCGGATATCTCGTTCCCCATTCGACCGGTTCTAGAAGGGGCTGGAGTCAGTTTTGTACGTGCCCGCCTGGTGCGTATCGATCCAGAAGCCCATAGCATCACACTCGACGATGGTCAGGAAATGCCCTTCGAAAAGCTGTTGATCGCCACCGGCGGAGAATGGGACTGGGGAAGTAGGCCCGGTCTCCAGCCGAAGCCGCACGGGCACACCGTTTCAATGCTTTCACCCCGGGCTGCGCGGGAGGCGCGGTCGGCATGGCAGGCACTGCTGGCCGATCCGGGACCGGTCATCATCGGCCTGGACCTGAACGCCAGTCTGTACGGCGCTGCCTACGAATTTGCCCTTAACCTGGATCTCGCCTTGCGCAAAGCTGGCGTACGTGAAGAAGCCCAAATAACTTTTATAACTCCGGAACCCTATCTCGGACACTTTGGCCACGACGGGCTGGGGAATTCGCGTCAGATCATCGAAGGTGCGTTTGCCCGACAGGATATTACCTATATCACGGAGGCACAGATCGGTCATATCGAAGAGGAAACTGTGGTGCTGGGCAATATGCACGCACGGCTGCCCTCCAAGTTCACCATGATCGTGCCGCCGTACCGGGGTATCGGTCCAGTACGCGAGGTGTCGGGCCTGGGAGATGAGAAAGGCCTCATTCCGGTAGATGCAACCTATCGCAGCCGGCAGTACCCGCATATCTTTGCTGCAGGTGCGGCCATTCAGCTCAAACCCCAAAGGACTACCTTGCTGCCCTGCGGCGTATTTATCCCTGGCACAGCCAGCGCAGAAATGGGACGAGTGGCTGCCATAAACATGGCAGCTGACCTTGGATACGGAGAACCGGTCGAGAAACCGGCCACTGCGATGAAGTCGTTTTACGTTCTGGATTCTGCCGGGCACGGCTTGTTTATGTCGCTCGGACCTCAAGCCTGGCTGAACGTACAGCTTAACGTGCCAGGGCCCTGGGGGCATTGGGCCAAAGTCATAACCGAAAAATATCAGATGTGGCAACTCCAAACGGGCCGGTATTGAGATGGTTGATTGCTGAGAGATTCGCATTCGCGCCGTTTGTGGTAGAAATAATCTGAAAGGAGAATCAAAATGTCAGAGTATCGAAGCGATGTAGTTGGCAGTCTTTTGCGACCGCCGTATCTCAAAGAAGCTCGCCAGAAACGGGAGTCAGGCGAATTATCCCACGCAGAGTTCAAGAAGATCGAGGACCGGGCCGTAGACGAGGCGATTGCTCTCCAGATCGAATCCGGACTGGACGTGATCACCGACGGCGAGATGCGGCGGTATGCTTTCTACGGTCATCTGATCGATGCTGTGGAAGGCTACGACAAGTTCGGCGGCTGGGCGATCCCCTTCCACGACGACGAAGGGAATGAGGTGGTCATAAAGCGTCCTGTGGTCGTATCGAAGTTAAGGCGAGTGCGTCCCCTTTGCGAGGAGGAGTTCGTTTACCTGCGGGCGAAGACGGATCATCCGGCCAAGGTGACGATCATCAGCGCTCAGCAGGCCGCGGCGTATTATGATGCGGAAAAATCTAAAGGCGCCTATGCGACTATCGACGCCTATCTTGCCGACCTGGTAGACATATTGAAGACAGAAGTCGAAGAGCTGATTCGCCTGGGCTGTACCTACATTCAGATCGATGCGCCGCAGTACGCGGCATTGATCGACCCCGGTATCCGCGAGGGCTACCGCCAGCGCGGCAACGACCCTGACCGTCTGCTCGATCGCTGCATCGAGCTCGATAATGCTGTAATTGGGGACCACCCGGGGATCACGTTCGGCATTCATCTCTGCCGGGGCAACAATCAAAGCAAATATTATGCCAGCGGCGGGTATGACCCGATTTCCGCCGTGTTCAGCCGCACGAAGTTCAATAACTTCCTGCTGGAGTACGATGACGAACGCTCCGGCGGTTTTGAGCCGTTGCGAAATGTTCCCGAAGACCGGACGGTTGTACTGGGATTGGTCACCTCCAAAAAGCCAAAACTGGAAAGCAAAGATGAGCTGAAGCAGCGCATTGAAGAAGCGCGCAAGTATGTGCCGATGGAACGACTGGCATTGAGCACGCAGTGTGGCTTCGCTTCGACGGAGGAGGGGAACCTGCTTACTCCCGAACAACAGGCGGCGAAGCTGCGATTGGTGGCTGAAACGGCTGAAGAAGTTTGGGGATGATGGTGATGTCATTGCAAGCCGCGGAGCGGCGAAGCAATCCCCCGTTAAGTGGGAATAGCCCATCGACAAGCCTTGTCCATCTAAATGGATATTGCTTCGGTCGCCCCACGCTTCGTCTTCGCTCGGCTTGCACTCGTTCCGCTCAGCGCGGGGCTCTCTCGCAATGACACTATGTAAAGAACCGATATCATGATCATTGCAATCCTTGGAGTCGGTGAAGCCGGAGGCACGCTGGCCCGCGATTTGATCGCCGCGGGGGTCCGGGTGCGCGGCTGGGACCCCGAGCCGCGTAATCTCCCCGAGGGATTGGCATTCGCCGCCAGTAATCCCGCCGCCGCCTCAGGAGCGGACCTTGTCCTGAGCGTCAACTGGGCCTCGGTTGCCAGGGACGTTGCTGCAGAAGTAGCTCCTGTGCTTCAGCCCGGTCAGCTCTATGCGGATCTGAACACCGCCGCTCCTCGACTCAAACGGGAGATTGCACCTGTCATCGAGAGATCTGGTGCACTGTTCGTTGACGCTGCCCTGATGGACCCGGTACCGCCCAAGGGTTTGCGTACACAGGTCTATGCGTCGGGAAGCGGTGCAGAGATATTTGCGGAAAAGATGTCACCTCTGGGAATGCCAGTCACTCTCTTAGATCAGGAAGCGGGGAATGCGGCAACTCACAAATTAGTGAGAAGCATTATGTATAAGGGAGTCGCAGCCGTCGTCATCGAATGTCTGGAGGCGGCAGAGGCGCTGAACATGACGGATTATGCTCGCGCTCAGATGCTAAAGATCATACCTGAGGAGGCGATGATCGACCGCTTCGTCAGTGCCAGCAAAAAGCATGCCAGGCGTAGAGTGGAGGAGATGGAGGCGGTTGTCGAGATGTTGAATTCGGTCGGCGTTTCCGCCTTCACAAGTCATGCCGCTGTGCAAAGATTGAACGAGATCATGGAGAAACAAGGATGACAAAAAAAATCCTCGTCGTTGGAGCACACTCTGCTGATTTCGTCTGGCGCGCGGCAGGCACCATTGCTATGACGACATCGCAGGGAGGACAGGCACGCGTGATCGCGCTGTCGTATGGAGAGCGGGGAGAATCCGGCGAGTTATGGAAGGAGCCGGATCAAACGGTGGAGAAGGTCAAGCGGATCCGTCACGAAGAGGCAACGGCGGCAGCGGAGGCGGTGGTGGCGAACTTCCGTTGCCTGGACCTGGGCGATTATCCGTTGAACATGACGGATGCGGCGATCGACCTGTTGATCGGTATCTTCCAGGATTTCCAGCCGAATACCGTACTCACACATAATCCCGTTGACCCGTTCAACCCTGATCATCCTGTCGCTTCGCAGATGGTTCAAAAGGCGCGGCTCTTATCGACGGGAGCAGGTGTTGCCAGCGCATTCAACCGTATCACCCCGCCTGACCTTTATTTCTTCGAACCTCACCAGCCTGAACTTTGCGACTTCAAACCCAATGTGTTCGTTGACATCACCTCTGTGATGGAAATGAAAACCAAAGCGATGGATGCGATGAGAGCACAGAGTTACTTGCACAAGTATTACAGCGAACTCGCTACGCGCCGTGCCAACCATGCACGCAGAATCTCCGGCAATGCTGATATCAAATTTGCAGAAGCACACTTTCGGACATTGCCCTGGGTAGTGGCAAGCTTATGAACGACCATGACATCCTCCGTTTGAGTGAACTCGGTGTGGAGCCC
>LLBY010008923.1_pt2 | contig 21337 bp, 18 predicted proteins | sample 1489401 | NCBI WGS metagenome assembly LLBY01 (sample SAMN04092656, study PRJNA295927) | soil metagenome | biome: Soil prokaryotic community; feature: Bulk soil; isolation source: soil from tomato rhizosphere | host: tomato cultivar Hawaii 7996 | place: South Korea | collected 2011-11-01 | reverse complement strand
ATCTGGTATCCATGTTTTTAAATAGTTTAAAAAAGTGATTATTATTACAAACGAAGTTCAGGTTGATAAACATACCCGTACTTTAACTGTTTAACTGTGTAATCGTTGAATCGTGTATTACAAACTTCATCGGTACATCAAACTCTGAACTTTGAACTTCTAACTTTGTATTTCTAATATTGTACTTTTAACTTTGTACATTTAATATCTAACTTCGCTAAAATTCATATCAAATTCATATCAAATTCATATTTATTTATGAGATTCCTGCTTTACTCATTATTTGTTATTTTAAATTAATGTATTCATGAATCTTCGATTTCGCAGGAATTAAACAAATTTCTTAAAACGAACAATCCCCGTAGAGCCATAGGGGGTATACTTCGACTAGGCTCAGTACAAGTTTTGCCTGTTTCATTTTGATTTAAAGGTGCAAAAACCGAAATTTATTTATCACACCCCATCCAAAACAGCCTTTTCAGTCAGTTCTGAGCTCTCCAAAGGAGAGGTGAATTGGCAATCCCAAGGCAGAGCTTTCCGGGAATTATTTAGTTCAAAAAACTTTATTAAACTTTACAGGACAGTACAGGATAGTTAACTGTTTTTTTTAATCTATTATTGGTGGGTGTAATATATTTCCGTTATTAATTGTAAGCTGATGTTTAAAAATTACTAGATGGCATAGGAAACGAAATAAACTATAAGTAGGGCTTTCCATTACTTTGTGTAAGGGTTGATATTTGAAGTTCTGGGTTAAAATTGCCTTTAAGAGTAGTAATAACGGGCGAATATAAAAAAATGACCAAAATTCTCAAACCTTTGTGCTTTAAAGGGAAAACCTTACTTTTTGTTTAATTGCTTGCTTTAGTTTTGAGCCATTGTATTTCAATTGACTTTTTGCATAGGAATTAAAACCTTATTAAATGAATGTATGCCCAGTGACTTTATTGCTTTTATTATTTAATATTTCTCCCGGACAAGAGTTTAAAACGACGTCTAAGGATGATACTTCATTTGTAATCAATCTCAATTTAAAAAGAACATTAAATGGATCGGTTTCAAACAAATATCCTATCATAGGGTTAGGGAATAATCCTAAATTTTTAGTATACAATTCCTCGAATGAATTTGTTAATGTAGCATATTTTAATCAGCTTATGTCTCAGGTATTCCTTATTTAGATGCTGCTGCACCTTGTGAGAGTATGACTAGAAAATACTCATTAACGCCTTTTTCTGGAAGTTTATCTTCTGTGTCACCAATATTTACCGACGATATAAATAGTAATTGATTAATGAATTGTTTAAAAATTAAAATTATGAAGAAACTAATAAGTATTAATAGTCTTTTTTTGGTTATCTTTAATTTCATAGCCTTATATGGTTATTCTCAAAAAGATATTGGGATACCTCCTTCTCCTACTGTAGCGTCTCTTGTTTCTGTCGAAAAGGATGTGGTTAGCAATTCAGGAAGGGTTGCTCAAAATTTGTCACTTTGGAATATGAAGCTAGGGGAAGATACGTTTCCTATTAATCTTATATATTCAAGTTCTGGAATAAAAATCGAAGAAATTCCATCATATATAGGAGTTGGCTGGAATCTTTTTGCAGGAGGTGTAATTACCAGATCAGTAATAGATTTGCCCGATGATATATTAAGTAACGACCACGGATCTGGTATTTTACATACCAATATAATGACGGAAATAGCTGCATTTCAGACTAATATTCTTCTTAATGGTTATAATGAGTCTTCATCTTTGGATTTCTTTAAAGATAAGATTAATGAGTCAAATTTACAGACAAGAAATGATACACAACCTGATTTGTTTTATTTTAATTTTTTTGGATATAGTGGAAAATTCGTTTTTAATAAAAACAAAGAAATCGTTAATCTATCCAATGATAATTTTAAATTTAAATATACATTAGATTCGTCAGATAATACATTAAAGACATTTACTGTAATCGATATTAAAGGTACGGAATATTTATTTTCTGAAAGAGAATATTCTCAAACCCATTATAATTCGGCTTCACAATGGGAATTCTTATCTTCTAGGGCTAAACGACAAAGACAACTGGATTTTTATTCATCATGGCATTTAAAAAGTGTTAAAAACAAAGATAATTTAGAAATACTATTTGAATACGATGATGAAATGTTAACATATCAAATTAAAAATGCAGAAATGGGTAAAATTTGTGTTGACCAACAATGTGAAGATACCAATATTAATGATACTTCAAATTATGACATAGCAAACAGTTCTGAGACTGAATCTACAGATTTTATTATCAATTCTAAAAAAATAAAACTAATTACTTCAGATTCTTTTAAATTAGTATTTAATAATTCATCTAGAGATGATTTAAATGGTGGCTTAAAATTAAACGAATTAATTATAAAAGACTATAATAATATAGAGATTAAAAAGTATAATTTTCAACACAGTTATTTTATTTCTCCAAACATTCCTAGCAGCAATAATTATGAATACAAAAGGTTGAAATTAGATAAAATATTAGAGAATGATAAATTTCTCCAAGAATTTCAATATTATACAGATTTTTCTTTACCATCTAGAGTTTCTACAGAGCAAGATTTTTGGGGATATTTTAATGACAATAATTCTAATTCATTAGTCCCTAAAACTTATGTTACCTTTAATGGGCAATCACCAGAATACCATATTTTTCCGCCTATTAATGAGTCTATTGTATACGAATATGGAAGCATAGGTAGAAACACTAATCCCACGACAGTACATATGGGAATGTTAAAAAAGATAAGCTATCAAACAGGAGGTTATAAAGAATTTTTCTATGAGCCGAATGATTTTACTTTAGATACTTATACAACAGGAAACACTACAATTAATGGAAATGGAGTAAGAGTAGATAGAATTGAATATTTTGATGGACAAAATATTGAGCATTTAGACTATGACTATAATTCCCCAATTACAGGGATTTCAAGTGGTAAAGTATCTTATTTACCAATGTTTGCAACACATATCCCTTGGAATTTTGTTTATGAAATTGTGCCATCTAGTGGGATAAGGTATGCAAATCCTGCTTATATAGGACCATCTGTATCAAATTATGGTGGCTATGCTTATACTGATTATGATTATTCCAAATCGCCTCCTGAACCTTTTACAGCATGGAATTATGATTGTGTTTTTTATGATGGTAATGGGGGGTATGTTAACTATTCTCCAACTGTTAATCCAGATAAATATTTTGCAATGACTACAAGAAGGTTTTCTTCTTCTCAAATTGCATTAGCATCTAATATTACTGAACCTTTAGTTTACGAATATGTTTCAATTGATGAGGGCGGTAATGGAAAAAAGCAATATAATTTCAATGTTCTTGGAGGTTTAGATGTGCCTATACCTAATACTTTTAATCTCGACAAATTTATACAAAAACAATCATATAAAACATATTATTGGCAAACATCATTTTTTAGTGGTCCTTCTCAAACTACTCCTTCTTGTCCCCAAAGTATAGCTACAATTGATAATTTGACATTACAAATTTTTAATACCTATTATCAATATGCAAATGTTAACGGAGAGTCCCATCCTTATGCACCAAAACCTAATTGGAATCGTTTTTTTGGTCAATTAAATAACTACACTTACTCAAATGAATTAGGTTTTAAGGTTTATAAAGAGGAATACCAATATGATTTGGTAGGAAGTATCATCGATACAGGTACAGATAATAAAATTACATCTCTAAAATATCGATTATTTAATCGTCCTATTATATATGGCATAAATAAGGATTATGATATTACTGTTGGCCCCACGGCTTGGTTGTGGTCATTTTATGATATTTATTATAATATTGGATTAGTTCCTACTCATATTATAAAGACTAATTATTATAATAATGAAACTTCAAGTGTTTCAGAGACATCTACAAATACTTATACGCATGGTAATTTACTATCATCAACAAGTTACGAAGATTCTAATGGAGATGTATACCATACTAAATATAAATACCCTATAGATTTTCAAGCTGAGTGGTCTCATTTGGAACAAGACCATTTAGGTAATTGGGTTACAGTAATAACTCCAAATATATATAAGATTATAGCTGATAAAAATATTCATAATATTCCAATAGAAATTGTTAAAACAGTAAATAATAAAGTGGTTTCTACACAGATAGATGAATATGGTGTATCATCTTATTACTATGTATTAAGTAAATCTTCTCAATTGGAGAAAAAGGATTTGTTGGATAATTACGTCTATGCTCATGCTTATTCAGACTTTAATGGTAATCATTTTGTTACTGATGAAGATATGGTTAGCAAAATTACTATTTCTCGTTATGACAATAAGCATAATGTAGAACAATATAAAAAAGAAAAAGATAATGAAGTAGTAATACTTTGGGGTTATAAAAAAACTGTTCCTATCGCGAGAATAGAAGGGGCTTCTTTTTATGAAGTAAATACATGGTTTAATAATGAATACGGTCAACAATTATCTTATTTGTCGACTTTATCAAACAATGATATTGATGATTCTTCTGAACAAAACCTTAAAGACTGGCTTAATAATTTGCGTCAAATAATTCATGATAATAATAAAAATATAACAGTGACTACTTTTACTTATGATCCTCTAATAGGGGTGACTAGTATAACAGATCCAAGAGGTTATACGACTTACTACAAGTATGATGAATTTAATCGTTTGGAATTTGTTAAAGATGCTGATAATAAAATATTGAGCAAAAACAAGTACCATTATAAAGAGCAGCAGTAACCTTACTATTCTGCGGAACAATACCAATAAATAGACAATTATGATAACACACAGAAATATACTTGGAGCCATTATGCTTTTTTTATGCCTGTCCCAAAATATATGGTCGCAGGAAAACACCAATGATTTAATAGGAACTTGGGCTTTTGACTATGAGGCCAGCTTAGCGGCCATGGATAGTAACGGCAGGTCACAGCTTAAGGACATGGAACGCAGCCCGATGCGCTTACAGCGATTCGAATCGGTGTACAAGGGGCGCAGGATAAGCTTTTTTGGGGATGGCCGTTTTGTGCTGTCATTGGCCGATGGCAGGGGGACGGATGCCAAATGGGAATTGAGGAACGACCAGCAGATAGCGTTGGTGGATTCAAGGGGTATTGAAAAGAACTATAAAATAATCCTTTTGACATCCGATCGCTTGGTTATAGGTGTCCAAAAGGTCTTTGAAAAGACCAAGCCCCTGTTTACCAAGTATTACTACAGTAAAACAGAATGAGTAGATAAACCAGCTAAAAGGTTCGGCTCTTTGGTAGAACCCATATAAACGCACAATCATGAAAAAACAAAACTTAAACATATATCAGAGGTCTTGGATTCTAGTTGCCATTCTGTTTCTCTCGACCAATATTTTAATACATGGCCAGGGATTATATGATACGGATGGAGAATATAAACTCTATGGTTCAGGGGCTAACTTTGTAATTTTAGATACATATAACAATACCGGTGAGTATCAAGAAACCTATCAGGTTCAAAATGATTACTATATTTTGTACGATACTGAAATTGACTGGTCCTGCGATGAATGTAAGATTGATGAACCCGGTGCTACCACATATCAAACAGGGGGCATCACTTCCAGTTATTTTTTTAGCTACTACGATGATGAAACCCCGCTGATCAATGTTTCATGGGCATCTTCTGTTAATTCCCATTCAATCTATGCGGATATTTTTGTGGGGCCCTATTTTGATCATGATGGCACCCTAGGGGTTACAATCACGGAGCCATCAACACCTGCGACACCTGCGGTAGCCAATTACACAGGTTATACAAGGGTAACCAGGGGGACACCTATAAACAGTACTGTTGTAACATGGTACTGGCAGGAGTCATCCAATGGAAAAAGCAAAGACAATTCGGATCCCTATATCGATCGTACATCGGGATCGCGTGTCTACCTCAGGGCATATAATAGCCTATACAATTTATGGAGCGGTAGCAGTGCATATGTTGACTATACCATAGATCCCTCAACAGTATTAAGTGATGAAAGCTACATTTACACCCTTGCCCCACAAATAGGGACAGCAGATATTTCTTCATTAAATGATGGCCAAAAAATAGAATCGGTCACCTATTTTGACGGCTTTGGCAGACCGAAGCAAAGTGTTGGGATACGAGCAGGGGGCAATGGAGAAGATGTTGTTACACACATCGGTTATGATGCTTATGGAAGACAGGATAAAGAATACTTGCCCTATGCAACCACGACCAATGGAGGACAGTACAGAAATGATGCATTCAGCCCTACTTTTAGTTTCTATAATACCACAAAATACGAGAACACCTTAAACCCGTACTCAGAAAAGCATATGGAAGCATCTCCACTTAACAGGATCTTGGAACAGGGAGTACCGGGAGCCGATTGGGCAGTGAATAAAACACTAGATACTGACCATACCATTAAGTTTGAATATCAAACCAATTCAGTTTCAGATTATGTAAAGCAATATGGCATCTCTTTTATTGGAGGAAACAAAGAAACACCTCAATTGGAAGACGAAGGTGTTTACCCAACAAATAAGCTACACAAAACAGTGACCAAAAACGAGAACTGGCAACCGAACCAAACTTATCCTAATGACCATACCACTGAGGAATACAAAGACAAACAAGGTCGCGTCATAATGAAGCGCACCTTCAATATGGACAAATGGCACGATACCTATTATGTGTATGATGAATATGGTAACTTAACTTATGTGCTGCCACCAAAAATGACAATATATAAAGAAATAACACAGCAAAATTGGATAAGTAAATCTTATAATAATGTTACTGGTTTAGCTTTTGAAGATACAGGTCATAATTCTATTAATTTTAATTTTAATAACGACGGTAATTTAGTCATTTTTATTTATGCTTATGATTATAACAATACGGAATTAAATGATGGTCTTATTATGGATTTAGATTTAGGTTCTCAACTTCCAGACATGAGCTTGGGAATAATAAAAGAATCCTATTCTTATCCAATAGAGGATTTGGGAGAGGCATATATACAAGGGGGTAAATTATATATTAATTCAACATATTCACTTTTTTCAGATATAGATCAAACCTTAGTAATTAACTTATCCAATTATCAAAGCAGTTTTGCACCGCCACCAATTGATCAAACTCAATTGGATAATTTGGCATACCAATACAGATATGATGACAGAGACAGACTTATAGAAAAGAAAATACCCGGAAAAGGATGGGAATATATTGTGTATGATAAATTAGATAGACCTGTATTGACCCAAGATTCCAACCAGAGAAAAGCTAATAATACCAGTTTATCTAAAGATAAATGGTTGTTTACAAAATATGATGCTTTTGGAAGGGGCATTTACACTGGTATTTTTAATTCAGATAGTTCAAGAGAATCTTTACAAGGAACATTTAACAGTAAAAGTGAACTGCAAAATTATGAGTCGCAAGTATCAACGGGAACAGGCTACTTAGGTAGCTATTATACCAATGATGATTTTCCAAATACGGATATGGAAATATTGACCATAAACTATTATGATGATTATGACTTTAGCGTTTACACGATCCCTTCTGTTTTGGATAATGGAGAAGCTGTTGTCAATCATGATAATACCAATAAGCTAAAGACCAAAGGACTGGCCACAGGAAGTAAGGTAAAGGTTTTAGAGACATCCAGTTGGATTACCACGGTTATGGGCTACGATGATAAGGGTCGGGCTATCTATGTGAAAAATGTTAACGGGTATTTGGGAACAACGGATATCGTAGAGACCCATTTGGATTTTGTAGGTAAAGCAGAAAAGTCCATGACCACGCATTACAGATCAGGAAATACCATTGCGACAACAGATACCTTTACTTATGACCACGCGGGACGACTTATGTCACAGAAACAAAAGATAGGCAATTCGGCAGACGAACTGATTGTACTTAATAAATATGACGAGCTTGGGCAGCTAGAGAGCAAAAAAGTAGGGGGCAATGTAGCAACCAATATAGAAAGCTCGGCTGGATTACAAACGGTTAATTATAGTTATAACATACATGGCTGGCTAAAGCAAATAAATGATCCAACCACATTAGGTAACGACCTATTTACCTTGAAGCTTAACTATAATACACCAGATCATGGTGCTACGTCTTTGTACAATGGGAACATATCAGAAACCGAGTGGCGCAGTAACAATGAAGATACTAATTTAAGATGGTATAAATATAGTTATGATGCACTAAACAGGTTGACAGGAGCAGTAGACAATATCACTCGTTTTACGGAATCTATACAATATGATAAAAACGGTAACATAAACAGGCTAATACGAAATGGTTACAATGAAGGTACCAGTACCTATGCACGGATTGATTACCTAACCTATACCTATGAAAACGACAGTAACCAATTGTTAAAGGTTGACGATTCGGCCCCAACTTATAGTAACTTCAGAAGCTTTGGTTTTAAGGACGGAAACAGTGGTAACGATTATACTTACGATACCAATGGCAATATGCTTAAAGACCTCAATAAGGGTATAGGAGATGTAACATCCGATGGTATTATCTACAACCATTTAAACTTGCCAATAAGTGTTTCGATAAACGGTGGTGGAGGAAATGGAACAATTTCTTATATTTACGACGCCACAGGAGTAAAACTTGAAAAGAAGGTAGAGATAGATGGAAATCCAAATCCATCTTATACCTACTACGCAGGCAATTATTTGTACGAAGGCAGTTCTTTGAAATTCTTTAACCATCCAGAAGGATATGTAGATACTGAAAATGGCTTTAAATACGTATACCAATTCAAAGACCATTTAGGTAACATAAGATTGAGTTATCGAGATAGCGATGAAAATCAAATTATTACGGTCCCTACTGAAATACTAGGAGAGAACAACTACTATCCCTTCGGGCTCAAGCAGAAGGGGTATAATGATAGCCCAACGGCATTTGCCAATCCTGCTTTACAATATAAATTTGGTGGTAAAGAGTATGATAAATCATTAGGTCTTAATTGGTATGATGTGTCCGCAAGGAATTATGACCCGGCATTAGGAAGGTGGATGAATTTGGATCCATTAGCTGAAGATATGAGAAGACATAGTCCTTATAATTTCGCTTTCAATAATCCTATATATTTTCAAGATTATGATGGAATGTCACCAGATGCACCAAGTTTCATGCAATATGCAGGTAATTTTTTCCATGAATTATATGGAGATGCAGAATCTTTAGCTGCATCACAAGGCACAGACCGCGAAGCTGAAAGTAGACTTCAAGAAAAATCGAGAATTTTGGGTATACTTTCTGAAGGTATGAACAATACGGTTCAAGCCACTAGAGATATGGTTGAAATGATTCCATATGGAGAAGAACTCGCAGCAGTTGGAGAGGGAGTTATATACGGTGATATGGAAGAAGCCTTTACTAATTATGCTAAGAAAAGGACAGATAATATAGAATATGAAGTTGCAGGTGCTTTAATTCCTTTCGTAGATGGAGGGGATTTAAGAAAAATAAATAAAGTAGCAAATAAAGTTGACGATGTTGCAGATGCTTCTAAGACGAGTACAAATGTTTTATCCAAAGGAGATCTGCTTAGAATTGAAAATGCGGCTACCCGAATTAACAAACCTATTACAGTTGTTGGTAGTCGAGCAAAAGGTACAGCAGGTGCATATTCTGACTGGGATTATGTAATACCAGAACTTAATAGTAAAAATTGGAGTACGATTAAAAACTCTTTACCTGGCTCTCGTTCGGTTTTGGATAATACACCTAGTAATATAGATATTTTTAAAGGTTCTCTTGACCCAACAAAACCACATATAATTATAAACCCTCGACCTTAATCATGAAAATAGAACACGAAATATTGATTAATAAATATGGACAGGAACTTGTCGATATAGAGCCTCTTTTAAGTTTATTTAGAAGTTTTGATATGGGTTCTCGGAAAATGTTTTTAAATGAAATAGTATTTCTTATTCTTCAATCAAAGCCGGAAGAAAGAGATATCGAATTTGCTATAGCGAATAGTAGCCTGAAACCTACTTTTACGCCTTGTGTTTTGTTAAGAAAAGGTGTTTCAAACCATAATCTTAAAAAGCTTATATCTTTACCCTTTAACGAGTTAGAGAAGGTTTTTGTGTTGTTTTTGAGCCTATTTAAGATAGCGTATAAAAGGAGGTTTTTAGTAGAAAAAAATAATCCCGATAAGTGGTGGTATTGGGATTTGTCTGACGAGACAAATATTAATAAAATACCATAAAGTTTATAGATACGCAGATGCCGCTAAGATAGGACTTATAAATCTGCAGTTAGTTCAGAAGTCCGCCACCTTAGCAGAAAGAGCCATTGGAGGAGTGGGGAGGTGTTGCAGGTACTGCAAACATCAATACGTAAATGAACTCTAAATCGTTACCAAAGTATTTACGGAAGTAGAGGCTTAGAAACAGGATTATACTTCAACAAAGGTGTAGGTAATCGTGGTTTCCTTGATGTAATTGACCATACAAATGGGATTATCTATGATTTTAAGTTCGGTAAAGCGGTGATGAGCCCAGCCCAATACAATAAATATTTTAATAACTTCGGATTACCGATACAAGTAATTAGACCTTAACAAACAATGGCAATAGATAAAGAAGTAAAAAAGAAAATTACTGAGGAATGGTTAAACGCCTTTCCTCAACTTTCGACATTTGCACAAAATAAATTATATAAAATGATTGGCTGTTGTGTTGTTGGAATAGAGTTGATAAAGTTGCCTCATTCGGAAGAATACAGACCACACTTTGTAATTTATTCTTTATGGCAAAATGATGTGAAAAAGTGTTTAGATGCACCTATTTTAATGAAGCAACTTTATAACAAGAAAGGGCTACAATTTAATATTCCTTACGCAAAGCATACTACCTTTTTTAATGATGCCGTAGACTGCTTTAAAAAGCAAATATCTGTTTCGTTGAATGGCGATGTTACTTTGAAATCATTGTTTGAATTTGTGGATAGCCTATTTGGTGATATGTTGGTCAGAACAAATTCAGCAGAACAAGCAAAGCTATTTGAGTTAAAATTTAATACGGCTCTATACACGGGAAGTCAATCGCAGGTTCAAAATGTTTTAAATCAAATTCAACAGGCGAGCAAAAATTGGAATATGAAGATGTTTGAAATGTGGTATGGTAAATTTGATACTTGGCTACAGGGATTACAAAAAAAAGTAAGTAGCCGAGAAGAGTTTTTAAAGCAGATAGAAATCAACAAACAGGACAAGAAAATAACAAAGCTTAAGAGTTCTGAACTCGTAGTATAAGAATAGGATATAATTATTGAAACTAGTTCTGCTAAGGGTATAACACAAAGGTTATAGATATGCAGATGTAGTTAAAGTACTCGAAGCTTCGATTCTTATTCTGCATTTAAAAATGCAATGGGACCAGCAGGAAAAGATAAACATTGGCATCATATCGTTGAACAACATGCTGATAATGCTGTGAAATTTGGACAACAGAGTATACAAATACTAATACTATAATTAGTATACCAGAAGGATTTAAAGGTTCTCTTCATGGTCAGGTGACAGGACATTATAACTCTTTAATGCCAGGTACAAGTATGCGAGTAAGGGATTATATTAAGACTTTGCCTTATAATGAACAATATCAATATGGAATAGATGTATTAAGAAGTTTTAAGTGGACACATGATGAAAAAAGAGAATATAAAAGATGATTTTTTAAAACAAGCAATTGAATATGGAAAGGCAGTAGCTGGAGGCGACCATAAAAAGGCGAATAGGATACATAAGAAGCTTCAAAATATTTATGACGAAGCTAAAGTCCAGAAAGCCTTAAATATTTTTGTGGATTTGTTAAATGAAAGGGAAGAAAGTGTAAAGCTCTGGGCTGCCACCTTCTCTTTGAAGAATAATCCAGAACTTGCTGTAAAATCTTTAGAGAAATTAACAGAACTTACAAGTATTACAGGATTATCAGCCAAAACAACACTACAACTTTGGAAAGAAGGAAAACTGAATTTACTCTAAATAAATCGTTGCTTTAGATTTGCTATTAAAAGGAAAGTAAAATAAGCCACTTTCCTTTTTTGCTTAATTTAATTTTATTCATTTTTTAGCTATACTTTTTACAAGACCTAGCTTTGTTCTTGGCCATTGACATCATCCACTAAAAAACAAGGCAAACTCCTACTTTAAATAAGGATAAAAACAAAAAACCTTAGTGTAAGTAAGATTAAACCCTACTTACAGAAAAAAAAGAAATATCTTCCACGATTATTAAAACGCTGCAGGGTATGGGTCAACACCTAAAGGGCACACATGGCACCATCATCAGACTACTGGTAGGATGCAGCTTGTTGAAACAGGGGTACATTCTCAAACAGGTCATACTGGAGGTTTTTCATTATGGAATATTAAAAATAGTAATCGTAATAATAGTTTATGGCCACTTTTTATCAAACAGAATCAAAGCTAAATCTTATTCAAATTGAGGAGATAGAAAAATATGTTGATTTAACCTTTCCTACTGAGTATAAGGAACATTTGCTAAAATACAATGGTGGTCAATGTACTCCTAACGTATTTAAATTTAACGAAAACGGGAATTGGACAGAATCGTGTATTGATTGGTTTTTGGCGATATATGATGGAGAATATGATAATTTGAGAAATTATATTCAAGTATATAAATTAGGTGAAAAACGTCTTCCTATTCATATACTGCCAATTGCCCACGACCCAGGTGGAAACTTGATTTGTATTTCATGCCATAAAGACAATGAAGGGCATATTTACTTTTGGGATCATGAAAATGAAGTAGATTATAAAAAATCGAATGATACGAATTATTCAAATCTGTATCTTGTTTCGAAGAGCTTTAGTGAATTTATCGCAGGATTGAAAGAAGACTTTGGGTGATATAGACCGTTGCTGCTAAGACGGGACTTACAAATCCGCCAGTTAGTTTAGAAGTCAGCTACCTAAGCAGAAAGAGCCATTGGAGGAGCGGGGTTTTTAGTTGCTTATTTATGAGATTCCTGCCTTCGCAGGAATTAAAAATGATAAAATGCGTTTTCTAAATGCTCTACATTCAATGCGTTTCCTCTTTTTACAATGGCGATGATATCAAAACGCACTTCAATATCTAATCCGTTTACCGTTATGTATTCATCAACTGCTTTAACCAAACGTTGTATCTGCTTGGGTTTTACAAAATCCTGCGGATTTCCAAAATCGACAGTCGAACGCGTTTTTACCTCAACAATGGCCAAAATAGTGTCTTTTTGTGCAATAATGTCTACTTCGGCTTTATCAAATCTATAATTGCGTTCTAAAATAGCGTAACCGTTTTTCAACAGTAAATCGACAGCTAGTTGCTCGCCTTCTTTGCCAAGTTCGTTGTGTTTTGCCATAAGTTGTTAGCCCCTAAACAGAAAGAAATCTTCTTTCATGTGTTCTATTTGGGCATTTTCATTGGTGATAATATAATCAATTGCTTGAGAGGTGAATTCATTTCCTTTCTCAGTTAAAAAAACAATGTGATTGTTTATAGTAATCATGTTGTTTTTTAATGCGAGGTCTAATACCGTTTTCGAACGTACTTTTTGCCAATTAATATGCTCGTTTAAATGATTTACATGACGCTCGCTTTCTTCGTTATGATTCTTTAAATGTAATAAAAAAGTAAGTAAAGAAACTTCGGTGCGCTGTTGTCTTTCTCTGTATAACACGGCAATAATACCTTTACTAGGTGCGAACAAATACACAATAAAAAAGATAATGCCCAACATGGTAGTAATGGAGCCCGCTATTGATGCATCTAACCCATGTGCAACCCAGTAGCCTGCAATGGCACTAAACATTCCAAAAAATATGGCTAAACCAAGCATTTTCTTTAAATTGGTTGTGAGCAGATAAGCTGTTGCCGCAGGGGCAATCATTAAGGCGACCACCAAAATAGCACCAACGGCATCAAAAGCGCCAACGGTCGTTATTGAAGAAACCGTCATTAAACCATAATGCATAATGGCTGGAGAAAAACCTAAGGATGCGGATAGACCGGCATCGAAGGTGCTTACTTTTAATTCCTTAAAAAAGGCAATTAATAGCCCAATAGTAACAGTTAAAATACTACCAATAATCCATAACGATTTTGGACCAGCGTCAATTCCAGAAATCATCAGCCTATCGAATGGTGCAAAGGCGAGTTCACCTAATAATACGGCATCAACATCTAGATGCACATCGTTGGCATTTTTAGCAATAAGAATAACACCGATGCTAAACAACGCAGGAAAGACTAGGCCTATAGCGGTGTCTTCTTTAACCAAACCTGTTTTTTGAATGCGCTCTACTAAAATGACTGTAATAATTCCTGTTAAAGCAGCTAAAAGAATTAATAATGGTGAATTTAAATCTTGGGTTATAAAGAATCCAATAACAATTCCCGGTAAAATAGAATGGCTAATAGCATCGCTAATCATGGCCATTTTTCGAAGTACCAAAAATGTTCCAGGAATGGCACAAGCTATAGCTACAAGACTGGCAATTATTTGTATTTCAATTTGTGCATTATTCATGTTCTTGCGATTGCTGGTTGTACAAATTAGCTGCTGTTTTATAGCCTTGTTCAGTTAAGCTCCACATATTACCATCAAGCGTTACATAATTTTTATCTACTAATTTTTTGAGCGTACCTTTTGTAAAACCATGGAAGTTATTCAATATTTTAATGGCATGTGGATGTGATATGTTATCGTGATTTTCCGCAATGTGATACATCAAAGACAATGTTTTATGAAGTTCTAAATCGTGACGGTTTTTAATGAAGCGAATTTGCCTAAATAGTAAGCCTCGGTTAGGAGAAAAGATAAAAGAGGCCAAAACAAAAACACTGGCAACAATAACAATTACCGGACCTGTTGACAGATTGTTTTGGCTGGCACTAATAGCAGTGCCAAAAACACCGGAAAACGCACCAAAAGTAGCAGCAAGTATTACCATGGTACTTAAACTGTTTGTCCATTGTCGTGCAGCAGCAGCAGGAGCTAAAAGCATGGCACTCATTAGTACAACACCGACGGTCTGCAAGCCTAAAACAATAGCCAAAACAATGAAACAGGTGATTAAAACATCAATTGTTTTTGTATTAAACCCTAAGGTTTTGGTATAATCGGCATCGAATAATAGAATTTTAAATTCTTTCCAGAATAGTAACATAATGATTAGACAAATACTGGTAACTATAGTCATTAACCAAACATCGCTTTCAACTAAGGTGGCGGCTTGCCCAAACAAATATTTGTCTAAACCTGCTTGGTTGGCATTAGGCTGTTTTTGGATAAAGGTGAGCAGTAGCATTCCAAATCCGAAAAAGACGGATAAGATTAGGCCCAAGGCGGTATCTGATTTTAAATGTGTTTTGGTGATAATTCCTCGTATCCAAAATGTGCCGATAAGTCCGCTAATTAAAGCTCCTAAAAGTAATACATGGCTGTCTTTAATACCAGTGATTAAAAAGGCAATAGCTATTCCGGGTAGCGCAGCATGCGAAATGGCATCGCCAAGTAAGCTTTGTTTTCGTAATACGGCAAAACTGCCCAACATACCTGTTACAGCCCCAAGAATTGCGGTGCCAAGCGTAATGGTGCGAAGTGTGTAATCACTTATTACGAGTTCTATGTAGTCTTTTAGTTCTATAGCTTTTAGGGATTAGAGTTTAGTTTTTGTTTTTAAGATATTTTTGGGGATTTGTGCTCATTTTTGATAATTTGACAAGTTTTTCTCATAGTTGATTTTCAATAGCTGCTGAAATATAATTTTGACGTTTTCCAATGGTTGAACAAACAACATACTAAGAAAACTTTTATAGGTTTTATATGCCAAATCGACGAAGTTCAATGCTTTAGTATAAACTTTTAAATCTTCAAATTTGAATTTAACTTCTTTCATAATCATATTTTCACTGACCACTGACCACTGACCACTATCAATTAATCATTAATCACTAATCATTAATCACTATTCCTGAATACTTACTTTATAGTTAATGCCATAGGTTTTTGTTAGGTTGTCATCATTAAAAATATCCTTTACAGGGCCTGTGGCAATTTTTTTAACGTTTAAAAAAGTTACCCAATCAAAATATTCCGGTACGGTTTGTAAATCGTGGTGTACTACAATAACTGTTTTGCCGGCTTTGCGTAATTCTTTTAAAATATTGATAATGGCAATTTCTGTAGTAGCATCGACACCTTGAAAAGGCTCATCCATAAAATAGATGGCGGCATCTTGAACCAAAGCTCTAGCTAAAAAAATACGTTGCTGCTGTCCACCAGAAAGCTGACTAATCTGTCTGCCTTTAAAAGATAGCATACCTACTTTTTCCAAAGCTTCCAAGGCTGCTTTCTTTTCTTTTTGTCCGGGGCGTTTTATCCAGCCTAAACTGCCGTAAGTTCCCATCATAACCACATCTAAAGCGGTTGTTGGAAAGTCCCAATCTACGCTGCCTTTTTGGGGCACATAAGCCACAAGGTGACGTTGTTTGTTGTATGGTTTGCCGTAGATGGAAATGCTTCCTGCAATGGGTTTTAAAATGCCCAAAATAGATTTTATAAGGGTTGATTTTCCTGCGCCGTTAGGACCTACAATAGCCATGAGTACACCTTCAGGAATTTCTAGATCGATATCCCAAAGTACAGGCTTGTAATTGTATGCTACCGTTAAATCGTCTACTTGTACGGCTATATTTTTACTCATATTATTGTTTTTAACAGGAATAGCTTCTAATTAATTCAAATAATTCCCCGAAGGCCCTGCCTCGGGGTATCCAATTCACCTCTCCTTTGGAGAGGTCAGAACTGCCCGAAAAGGCAGTTCTGGGTGAGGTAAAATACAAAATTTCGATTTTTGACCCAGAGGTCAAAATGAAACAGGCGAAATACCTCTATGGCTTTGACTCGAGGATAGTCTGTTTCAAGAAATTTTTTATTTCTATTTTAATGCATTCACTATCGTGTTTACATTGTATTTAAACATGCCAATATAGGTGCTTTCAACTGTTCCTGCGCTTCCTAAAGCATCAGAATATAGAGTTCCACCAATGGCAACATGATGGTTTTTAGAATTTACAGCTGCCTGAAGCGCTTCAATAGTGCGTTTAGGGACTGAGCTTTCAACAAAAATAGCTTTTACTTGGTGTTCAATAATAAAGGAAGCTAGTTTTTGAACATCTTGTACACCGGCTTCGGTGGCTGTTGAAATACCCTGTAGGCCTACTACATTAAATCCATATTCCTTTCCAAAATAATTAAAGGCATCATGCGCCGTTACTAAAATACGTTTATCTTTTGGAAGTGTATCGATTATGGATTTTATTTCTGTCTCCAGCTGGTTAAGTTGCTCGATATAGTGTTTCCCATTTGTTTCAAAAGCGACTTTGTTTTCAGGGTTGGCTTCCGATAAGGCTTTAACTACGTAGTTGGTTATGGTTTTCCAATAACCAATGTTAAACCATATATGCGGATCGTAATTTCCTTGAAAATATTCAGAACCAATAAGGGTTTTAGCATCTAAGGCATCTGAAACTGCAATGGTTTTTATGTTTTGGTATGCCATTTTTTCAAACACTTCAACAAGCTTGCCTTCTAAATGCAGTCCGCCATAAAAGATAATATCGGCATTGACCAGTTTTGTAACATCGCCCTCGCTCGCTTTATATAAATGCGGGTCGACACCGCTTCCCATAAGGCCTTGCACGTTTATTAAATCACCACCAATATTGTTTACCAAATCGGTAATCATTGTAGTGGTGGTTACAACATTAAGTTTGCCATTATTTTGCTTGTTGTTTTTGCAGCTAAATAGTAAGGTGATTACTATTAGAGCAAGTATTATTTGTTTATTCATTTATCAAAATTAATTTAAAGTATATCGTAATCCAAAAAATAATCGTATTCCTTGATTTGGACCATACACATAAGACGGGTCGAACGTTAATCCGTATGGGTTATATTTAGGACTATTAGGGTCATTGTTTACCAAAGCATTGCCATTGCTATCAAAATCAACATTTTTATCAAACGGATCGTGTGCTCTAGCGATAATAAAAGGGTTTCCTTTATTAGGGGTCCAGTTTAATAGGTTTTTTACGCCCCCGTATATTTCGAAATTATTTAAACCATCAAAGGTTAGCTGAATATTTTGAATGCTCCAAACAGGCGAATTCTCTTTACGAGGATCCAAATCACCTAATAAAGGCAAACGCATAGGGCCATAAATATTACCCGTATAATCCAGTGTTAGGTTGTATTTATAATTTTTATAGGACGCCGCCCAAGTACCAGAGAAGCTTTCGGTTAGTATTTGACGTTCTGTGATGCTATTTTCAGTTTTAGAGACATCTTGAAGTGTGGCTCCTGCCAAAAGTTTTATGCCGTTAGAAAACATAACATCTATATTAAGGCTAACCCCTTGACTTATGGCTTTACCATCGAGATTGTCGTAAATGATTTGGTTGGGGTTGGTATCGTAATCAGGTAAAATAATATTGGTAAAGTGGGTATACCAGACAGAGGCATCAAGTCCAATCATAATACCGCTTTTGGTATACAGTTTGGTTAAATAGTTCAGGTTAATATTATAGGAACGTTCTGGTTTTAGGTCGTTCTCTATGACAACTTCCCTAGCTCCGGTAAGTGCAGCGTGTTCTTCGGTAAATAAGTTAACGACTCTAAAGCCTGTTCCTGCATTTACACGGAAAATATCGTTTTTTGTAGGTTTGAATTTATACGCTATTCTGGGTGTGAAAATGTTTCCATGTCTTTTGTCGTAATCATAGCGTGTTCCCAATAATAATGTATGCTTCTCGTGAAATTTTATTTCATCTTGTATAAATAGAGATGGAATGACAATATTATCTGCCTCTACCGTAGCTGGCGTGTTATCATTGTAATAATTATAACGTAACGACGTTCCAAATAAAAGGTCATGATTCTTTAAGGTTTTATCCCAAGTAAATTGTCCAAAACCAATACGTTGTTGTGCCAAATATGGAACATTGCCATAAACCGAATTTTGATCATGATCGGTATATGAAAACTGAAACAATATTTTTTCTTCAACCGGTAGTTGGTATTTTCCTAAAGCTTCAAAGCGTGACGTATAAATACTTTCTCCATAAATCTCATCACCACCTCTATATGATGGATTCCATTGCATTTCACCTCCCCATCGGTCTTCATAAAAATAACGTCCTATAAGAGAAAATGCTCTTTGATTTTTTCGTTCAAAATCCCATTTTTGAAATATTGAAATTCTATTTTGAAGGGTTAGATCGGTAAAATTATCATTGTTATTATCTATGGGATTGTTGTAATTAAAATAATTGATTCCAGTAAGAAGACTGGCTTTCGACCCTACATTGGCTTTATATCCTAAATCCAGATTGACTTCTCCCCAACCAGTGACATAGCTATCTGCAAAAAATCGGGGGGCATTTTCTGGAAGCTTGGTTATGATATTAATAAGACCACCAACGGCTTCACTTCCATATAGAGAAGAAGCAGGCCCTTTTACAATTTCAATTTGTTCAATTAATGAGTTAGGAATGCCCGATAAACCATAAACAGTGGATAAACCACTAACTATAGGCATGCCGTCAATTAATACTAAGGTGTAAGGACCTTCGAGACCATTAATATGGATATCGCCCGTATTGCACACATTACAATTAATTTGAGGGCGTACTCCATTAACATTTTGCAGGGCTTCAAAAATATTAGGTGTTGGATTTTTTTTAAAGAATGCTGGGGAATAGACTTCAACTGGAACAGGGCTTTCCAAACGGGATACGGCCTTTAGGGTTCCGGTAACGACCACTTCTTCAAGTAATCCAGATTCTTTTAAATCGAAATTTATAACTAGTGTATTAGACGAAACAGTTATGTTTTTTCTTTGGGTTTGAAATCCAGTAAAAGACGCTAAAATGGTGTAGTTTCCAGCTTCAATGGCATTAATTTTGTAAAATCCATTTTCATCTGTTGTGGTGCCCTTAGAGGTGCCTTTAAGGTAAACATTAACATAAGGTAATGGCTCACCATCAGAAAATACATTTCCGGTTATTTGTTGTGCGTTCAATGATATTGAGAGTGTGCTTAAAAATAGAATTATATATCTCATAAATTAATTTTTTGCAAATATAAATATATTTTTAGATTAATCTAAAAATAAAATCTAAAATAATAATAAACTATATTTACGGTTTAATTATACATTTATGATTACGCTAACAGAAGAAAATTACATAAAAACCATCTACCAATTAGGGAAATATGGGGTTCATACTGTAAGTACAAATAGTATTGCAGATGCTTTGGAAACCAAAGCGTCATCGGTTACGGATATGATGAAGAAGTTGGCTGAAAAAGGGTATGTTAATTATAAAAAATATCAAGGGGTAAGTCTTACTGTAAAAGGAAAAAAAACCGCTGCTGAAATAGTTAGAAAGCATCGTCTATGGGAAGTTTTTCTAGTAAAAAAACTTAATTTTCTTTGGGACGAGGTGCATGAAATAGCAGAACAGCTTGAACATATAAAATCTGAAAAGCTTATTGATGAATTGGATAAATTACTTGATTATCCCACGCATGACCCACACGGAGACCCTATTCCAGATAAATCGGGAGATATAAAAAAGACCGATAAAATATTGCTTTTTAATTTAGCTGATAATGCCAAAGGAGTTTGTGTGGGTGTTAAAGATACCTCTTCTGCTTTTTTAAAGTATTTAGATAAGCATAAAATAGCATTGGGTTCAGAAATTACGGTTTTATCTAGAGAGGATTTTGATGATTCAATGGTCATTAAAATTGGAGATACATCAATGAGCATCTCACAAACTGTAGCTAACAATTTGTTTGTGGAAAAAGTATAGGTGGAGAGCTCATCTTGATTTTTTGTTTTTAACCACACCCACAACCATCATCGCCACCACAGGATTTTTTTGATTTCGATTTTTTCCAAACAAACTTCCTAATCAAAAAGATTAAGGCAAATAAAATTGCTGTAAAAACCAATATATTTTGAATGATGGTGTTCATGTTTGGTTTGTCGAGGTTACTTTAGTTTCATTTCAAAAGGAGACTGTCTAAAAAGTTTTTTAAATTTAATTTGTCAGGTTGAGCTTGTCGAAACCGATATTGATTAGCAGTAAATTAAAATATTTCGACAAGCTCAATATGACATAGAACTAGACTTTT
>LLBY010005311.1_pt3 | contig 21341 bp, 22 predicted proteins | sample 1489401 | NCBI WGS metagenome assembly LLBY01 (sample SAMN04092656, study PRJNA295927) | soil metagenome | biome: Soil prokaryotic community; feature: Bulk soil; isolation source: soil from tomato rhizosphere | host: tomato cultivar Hawaii 7996 | place: South Korea | collected 2011-11-01 | reverse complement strand
ACTTAAAGAAAAGTGGCGGACTGTGTATAGTCCACCACTAAAGTAATTACTCTTCCCCGCCATCAGGGGAGACCCCTGGTTGTTCTACTTTCACTACTTCTCCATGCACATTTATAGTGATTTTGAAGCCCATCATGCCGAGATAGGCTCGCATATCCTCGGGAAGGCCCACCTGCAGAAGCTGATCGAACTGTTTATCCATGTTCTTCAGCTGCTGCTGGATGGCAGCGATAGTGAACACATCCTCCTGCCCCAGCATTTTTGCCGTCTGTTCCGAGAGGAATTCTTCACTGCCCTTCATCATTTCCGCCAACCGGTTAAGGACTTGCCGGTCTACCTGCTCCGAAGGGACATGACGGCGGAAACCCGCGTCATCGACTACATAACAAGGCTCATCGCCCACCAGGGCAGGTTCGGCGGGGTTGCCAAATTCATCGAAGACAAGGCCGGTAAAAAGAGGTTGTCGAGGCATTAACTATCCTGCCTCCCCTCCACAGCCGCGAGCAGGATCCCAGCCGCAATGCCGACGCGCCGGTCGAGCCGGTGAATCGTATCCATGCTGAAGTCCAGGTTCAATTCGTAACGGAAGAGGTTGAAGTTCTGCCTGAGGTCGGCAACACGAGTGCCATCCATCGTCAGGTCATAGTTTTGAGGCAGCCAGGATCCCAGCAGGAGACGGCGCAAGAGGGCCAGGGGGACGCTGTCCTCGAACAGCTGGCCGATGACGCGGTCGTTCGCATCCAGCACTTCCCATTCATCCCGGAGGAGCGAGCGCAGCCCCTTTCTTCGTAGCACGCCGACCTTCTGATTCATGTCCGTGTCCACCACGTCATACGCAGCAGAGAAATCCATGATCTGGCGGGCCTTGATGCTCAACACTTCGTGAGACTTATCTTCCGCGTCATAGACGCGGATGTCCTCGCGCAGGCGGAACATCTTCTGCTCGCTGAACATCACCAGCCGGCCTGCCGGGTCATAAAAACGGAACTTGCCCGTCAGCGCGATGGCCTGACGCTTGAGCAGATAGGTTGGGAATTGAAAAATGGGATTCATTGCATTCTCCAGGGTAGGACGGGATGGCATCCCGTCTTACAAATCAAAAGATCTGAACCAGCGTCCCCTCGCCGGGCAGGTGGATGTAGTCCGTATCCGCGGGGACGGTAGGTTTGCTCCAGCGATAGAGGAACTTCGCCGCTTCCGACGGCAGGTTCACACAACCATGACTGCGCGGCTGGCCGTAATCGTTGTGCCAGTAGGCGCCATGGAAGGCGTTGCCCGCGCCGGTAAAGAACGCACACCAGGGCACGCCGGGCAGGCTATAGATGCTTTCTTCTTCCACCGCGTCGCCTTCATTGGTCATGTGGACAGACGGTCCCTTATGATATGTACGGAACTCGCCTTTCGGAGTTTCGGTGCCTCGTACGCCGCTCGCGCAGCGCTGCGAAAAGACAAGGTTCTCTCCTTCAAAGGCTGTGACAAGCTGCGCGCTGAGATCTACGACGATCCGCTTCTGATCGTCAGGCACCTCGGGCGAGAGCGTGGTGAGCTCCTCGTCTGGCACCAGCCTCATATCATGCGATGGGACATAATAGGATCGCTTGAGGTGAAAATCGTAGATCTCATAAAAGATGCTTTTTTCATCGCGCTGGACGATCACTCGTTTCACCCAGTGCGTGCTGCCGTAATAGATACGGTAGCCACGTTCGGCATAGGTATACGGTTCCTTCTTGGTATCGCAGTACGGGACGGTAATCTCTCCCAGCTGTCCTTTTTCAGGCAGGGTGAAGATCGGTTTTTGATACCTGGTTTCCACTGGCTGAATTCCCCCGGAGAAGGCAAAGCCATTATCGATCTTGTACCACAGGGTGTTGTACGGGTTCCCGTAGCCATTTTGACCGTTTTCTTCAAGCCCCGCGATCTCCACTACCTTATCGGCGCCGAAGAGATGGATCTGGTTCGCGTTAAAGGCAGGGGCATCAAAGAGAGGCACGCCGCTCCAGGTGATGCGCCCCTGCGCCGGCGGTGTGGTCTGCAGGGCGCTATCGATGCGCAGGTCACGCAGAGCAAACGCCAGCGAACCCGTGCTGACGAGCTCGAGAAATTCACGACGGGAGATCTGAGGGTTAAGCATAGGATAAGTTTACCCGCAAAAAAGTGGAGTGTGCGAGGGTTGTTAGTTGATTCTTATACTTTGTTTATGGGGAAATTGTTCCAGGGCGCAGTAGGGCGGGTTGGCTGCAAAGGGCCCTCGCGAAGCACTCTGGAGAGGGTGGTGAGGGCAACCTGCCTCCATCCGCCGGATGCAGCACAGCTCACACCTTGATCTCCACCTGTGTCCCCACATATCCATGAACCGCGTACTTCTCGGGCGGCACGGTCGGCATCGTCCAGCGGAAGAGCCACTTGGCGGCCTGGGGAGTCATGTTGATGCAGCCGTGGCTGTGCGGGATGCCATAGTCGTTGTGCCAGTAGGTGCCGTGGAAGGAGATACCGCTCTCAGTAATGTATAACACCCAGGGCACACCGGGGAAGTCGAAGCCGTTGGAGGCAATATCCCCGTTGGCCATGTGCCGTGTGGGCCGCTTGTGATAGGTGATGAAGTTCCCCACCGGGGTAGTGTAGGTGCCGCTCAGACGTCTGCCGCCTGTGGAGACGCGCGCCGCGAAGATGGCTTGTCCGTTCTCATAGGCCAGCAGCAATTGCTCGTCCAGTCGCACCTCGATACGTTTTTGTTCACTGGGAACGTGCGGAGATAAAGGCGTCAGCTCCTCGGCCGGGATGAGGCGGATGTGCTGCGCCGGGACAAAATAATGTTTTTCGTATTTATCATCCAGCAGGCGGTACCAGATGCTTCCATTTTTAGCATCCACCCGGCTCATCACCCAGTGGACGGTCTCGTAATACAGACGATATACGAACTCCGTGTTGGCATCCGGCTCGAGATAGGCATCGGTATACGGCACGCTGATTTCTCCCAGGGTGCCTCTTTTGGGGATGGGTTGTGGCTCGTTGAGGATCGTCCGCACCGGCTGGATGCCTCCCGAATAGGCATAGCCGTTCTCTTCCAGCTCATACCAGACGCGGTTGTGCACCGCCTCATCCTCACTGATGGTCGTGTTCGTGATCGGCACCACCAGGTCATGCCAGTAAAGCTTAACCCGTTTGGAGTTTGCATTTGGCTCCTCGAACGTCCAGACCGTGCGATTGATGATGCGAGCCTGTAGATTGGCGAATTCGTCCTGTGGGGGAAGAGAGGCGGAAAACTCAGGCAGAAAGAGCCCCATCAAGCTGTAACTGCTTAACTTCAGAAAATCTCGACGGGAAACGATTGCCTTGTTCATTCCTTAACTCGTAACAGGTGATTGTCACCTGTTTGTAATCGCTCCAAGTCATCTCAAAAAGAGCTGACCGTCATTGCGAGCGGAGCGAGGCAATCTCACAAGGCATTGACCTATGCAAACAATCTTGGAGATTGCTTCGTCGGCACGAACACCCTCCTCGCAATGACGGAGCTTGAGCTCTTCTAATAATGCACGTTCACCACGGTGCCCACCGACGCCCAGTTGAAAAGCCAGGCGGCATCGTCGATCGTTAGATTCACACAGCCCCGGCTCATGGGCGTGCCGAAGTTGTTGTGCCAGTAGGTGCCGTGCAGCCCATAGTCTCCATAGAAGAACATCACGTAAGGCACATCCTTTAGATGATAACCCGGCCCTCTCATATCCTGCACGCGTACCTTGATGTAGATCTTGTGTTTTCCGGTCACTGTAGGTGTAAGCCATGTGCCTGTGGATACGACAAACGAATTGACGACGGTTTCCCCTTCATAGGCGTACACCATTTGATTGGTGAGGTCCACGTCGATCCAGCGTTCGCCGTCGCCGACGGAAATGTTGGGCGTGGGCGCTATGTATTCCGTGGTAGGTGTGTCTTCGATGAGCTCCATCGCCACGACCCCGGGCGTCTCGGTGGCTGCGGGGATGAGCGTGGGTGGCTCTGTGGATTCACTGCTCGGTGTTTTTGTCGCCGTGGGACGCAGCGTGGGGAGGGACGTCGGAGCAGGGGTATTCTCCGGTTGGGCCGCGAACGCGTTGCCGTCGATCGGTGTGACCTCCGGTCTGGCGATGTCGACCGGCGCCCAGAGGTTTTCCCGGGGCTGGCTGACCTCCTTCACGATCGAGGTGAGCGTGGGCCGGGCAATTAAGAATAAAACAATCAGACCGATGAATAAAATACCAATGCCAGCGAATAAGAGGGGCAGCAGCCAGTTCCTTCCCTGGACTTTCAGTGCGGGCATGGCCACAACGGTTTGATAAGCGTGCTGCTGTGGTGGCGCCGAGACTTCCGCCCGACGTGGAAGCGGAGAGACAGGAGTCAGGGCTTTTAACGTCTCAATCTGCTTCAACTGGCCGGTTGCCCATTCCACGGCCCGATAGGCGCGTGTGCTATGCGGATTGAGCTGCAAGGCCTTTTGCGCGTACGCTAACGCGTCCTGCGGATCCGGGTCCGAGGCGGCCAGCACCAGCCATACATCTTCCATCTGCGGGGCAAGGAGCGCGGCGCCTTCCCCGAATCGCCGCGCGGAGAACTTGTCGCCGTGACGCAGGGCCTCTCGCGCTTTTAGAATGAGCTCACGGGCCTCGATGAGTTGATTGTTCATAAAGTCACCTTGAATGAATTAAAAATAATTGTATAAGCGCAAGCTGCCGTCCTCGGCGGCGGAATAGTCGAAATGAGGAGATTGCTCACCTGCACTGCGTGCCGGCGCAAGTGTCGTCATGGCGGTACGCGCCATTCCTCGCAATGACACAACAGCCTTACCACTGAATTTCCACGGGCGTGCCGATCTCCGCCCATTCATATAACAATTGTGACTCATACGTGCCAAGCACCACGCAGCCATAGGAAACGGGCCGGCCCAGAAATCCCTCCCAGAGGATGGCCCCGTTCGGCAGAATGGGCAGCGCATGGATGCCGTTTTCCAGGCCGCCAGACCAATAGATGCCCAGCCAGTTTGGCATCCAGATGTCCCAGGTGGAGCCATACGCATTCGGGATCTTGCTCTGGACGGCGAACGTCCCTACCCGTGTGGCGTTGTTGATTCCCGTCGAGGCGACGAAACTATAGATAAGCGCATCGCCCTCATACACGTACATGTGCTGTTCCGAAATATCCACGAGGATGTATTTCCCTCCTCCCGTAGATGGAACGGGCGCCAGCGATGACTCTACACTTTGTACAGGAACAGCCGCCTCGTCGACGAGCTGCATAGCCACCACGGGCGGAGCCTCGGTGGCTGCGGTGGTCGGCATTGCCGTATCCGCAGGGACTGCTGTCATTGTCGGCGGAGACGTGGATATAGGTGTAGGCTTGGGAACGTCTGCGTAGGCCCACAAGTTCTCCTGGGTAGGCGTGAGCGTGGGCCCAAAGATATAGGATGCGCTGGCAGGGGATGTTACGAAGAAGAAGAGAATAAGTCCGACGCTGAGCAGCAATGGCGTCAGCAGGAGAACGGGTAGGAGACGAAGCCGTCTGGGACTCATGGGGTCAGGTTGGAAATGGGAGTGGGCTGTATATTTTCGTTTCGTGCGAAACACAAAATGCCTTCCACCACACCCTGTGCGACAAGATCTGTCTGTTTAGTGAGGAACTCTCGGTCTAGGTTGAGAAACCCGGTCTCGATGATCGCGGCAACCGTACTGGGGTCGATCTCCCGGAAGGAATGGTATTCACGCATATCGGGCGTGATGCTGCCGGCATGATAGCTCAACGCAGTTGTGCTCTGATAGCGATCCACCAGGCAGGCAGTCAGCCGGTTGGCGCGGTTGATATCGTTCGTGTTGAGCGCCGCGGCAACTTTGAACCCCGTCGCTTCGTCGTTGACGTACTCGCAGGAGTCGTTATGGATGGAGACAATTGCCAGGGCGCGATAGCCATTCAAACGTGAATCGTACTCGCGCAGCAGGTCCACCTGATATCCCTCCTGGATCAGCTGCTCCTGGACCATCGCCGCAATCTTCAGATTCACGTCGACTTCCGTGAGCGTGACATTGCCATTCCCATCCAGGCAGGCCGCGCCGGAGTCATTGCCGGAGTGCCCGGCGACAATGCCGATGCGCAATTGTGCTGGAGCCTGTGGGACAAAAGGCTGCTGCTCTTCTTCGATCATTCGCGGGGTGAGGATAATACTTAAACGATCATAGAAATTGCCTCCCACCAGGCCACGCGAGGGCAGCGCCGTGAAGAGAGTCGCCAGCAGGATGGCAACGCCGAGGACCGTCTGCATGGCTCGGAACGAACGCGTACGACGTCGGGGCGGAGGCTGAGAGGCCGTTTCCATATCGTATATCCGAATGGTACCTTTTAAGGCATGAACGTGCAAGGGAGGAAACAGGGAATTTCCTGTTACAAATCGGTAACTTGACAGCGGATCACACAGGCTTTACGTTTTGTTTTTTGACTTGACGCCCCCTCCTCTCCTCGTTATGATGAATTCTAAGTAGATCATGAAAGAAACAAGAGAGGCCCGAAGCAGCGCCCGCACTCCTATTTTCGGGTATCCTTTCAATCTTCGTGAAATACTGATTTTCCTGGAGAACTCATCTCATGACTCTTGACCCTGAAACACTGCGGCGGGCGATGCGGGCCTGGACAACAGGTGTAGCGATCGTGACGTCTATTTATGAAGATCAGCAGTATGGTATGACCGTAAATTCCTTTACCTCAATTTCGCTGGATCCACCGCTGATCTCGGTGGCGCTGAAACAACTGACCCATACCCATGAGCTCGTCGTAAAATCCGGCATGTTTTCCGTTACGATTCTAACGGCCGCCCAGAAGGAGCTTTCCGATCGCTTTGCGGGCAAGCTTCACAATATTACGGATCGTTTTGATGGCGTGCAAACCGAAACCATTTCCCTGGATTCACCCGTCTTTAAAGATGGAATGGCTTATTTCGATTGCCGGGTTGTGCATTCCATCCCTGTGGGCGAGAATACGCTCTTCGTTGCCGAAGTGCTTGACGCGCGCGGAGAAGGCGAAGGCCAGCCACTGGTGTATCACAATCGGCAGTATTGGAAGCTGACAGAACCTTTCCCCTAGACCGCTTCCGGAAGGCGTTTCGCTGGAAGAAAGGGGCAGAGAGATGCAGGAAAAATTAACTCTCGAGGAACAAAACATCTTGCTCCGCCTGGCGCGTGATGCCATGGAACGCGGTGTGAAAGGCGAGTCGCTCCCTCCTCTGGATCTCACTTCCCTGCCAGGGCGCCTGCGCGAGGAAGGCTCATCATTCATTACGTTGACCTCCGGCGGCCAGCTGCGCGGCTGTATCGGCGCGCTGGACTCGTACCGGCCTCTCGCAGAAGATGTGCGAGAACATGCCGCCGCCGCGGCGTTGAACGACCCGCGCTTTCCTCCGGTGAAGGATGAGGAATTAAGCGGAATCCAGATCGAGATTTCTCGCCTGACCCGCCCGGTCCCGTTGCAATACACTGATGCGCACGATCTGCTCTCAAAACTCCGTCCACACGTTGACGGCGTCGTCCTGCGTGAAGGTCCGTATCACCGCGCGACTTTTCTGCCCCAGGTCTGGGAAAAAATCCCCGATGCTGCCGAGTTCCTGAACAATCTTTGTTACAAGATGGGCCTGGAACCAGACATGTGGCGACGCAAACATTTTGAAGTGCTTACTTATCAGGTCGAAGAGTTTCACGAGTGATGGCTGCAAGTAAGGCGTCACGAGTAGGGTAAAATCGGCATATGGCTGACGGCGATGCAGTTTTCCAGGAAGCAGTAGAAGCCCTGCGCGCGGGGAATAAGAATCGTGCCCGTGAATTGCTGACGGGCCTGCTCAAGACGGATCAGAGTAACGCGACGTACTGGGTGTGGATGAGCGCCACAGTCGATACGGCCAAAGAGCGCATCTACTGTCTGCAAACGGCGTACAAACTGGACCCTCAAAATGCTGCCGCCAAACGCGGTTTGATCTTGCACGGCGCGCTGCCTGCGGACGAGACGGTCCAGCCGTTCCCGGTCAACCGGCCAAGGGCCTGGGAAGAGAAGCTGCTCCTGGCTCATGAAAAACCCAGGCCGAAAGGTTGGGCGGCCGTCAAAGCCAGCCCGGTCGCGCGCCTGGGCGGGTTGGTAGTGCTTGGCGTGCTGCTGATCGGCGCTCTGGTCTTTGGCTTTCTCCAGGCGCAGACTGCTCGCAACGCCAGACCACCGACAAATACACCCGGACCCTCACCCACATTTACATTGACTCCCACGTCGGTGAACGCGACGGGTGGACCGGGCGCGGCGGGTACGTCTGCTCCGCTCTCGGAATTACTCCCCGTCCCCTATACATCGACCCCCCTCTATGTCAATACCCCGCGTCCGCCAGAGACGCGCGATATGTTTCGGGTTGTGCAGGCCGCCTACAGACAGGGAGATTGGGCGGAGGTCCTGCGCGTGATGCAGGAGATCACCCAGCTGGAGCCGCAGGCCGCGGATCCCTATTATTACATCGGCGAAGCCTATCGTTTCCAGGGGAATTTCAGCGCCGCGCTCTCGGCTTATCAGATGGCGATAGGGCTGGACCCCAATTTCGGCGCGCCTTATGTGGGCATCGCGCGAGCGAGATTGATGGAAAATCCCAACGCAGATGTGCTTTCCGCTCTGGATGAAGCGATCCGGCTCGCCCCCAGCTTCGGCGAGGCCTATCTGGAACGTGCCATCGTCAAGATACGCGATAATGATATTCAGGGTGCCCTCGTCGATCTCGAACAGGCAAACCGGCACCTGCCAGGCTCGCCTCTGGTTTTCTACTATCTGGCGTTGGCGCGCCTTCAGGAGGGTGAGCTCGATCTTGCACTTGGCGCTGCCCAGCAATCGAATCAATTGGATGTCACTTACATGCCCACGTATTTGTTGCTCGGCCAGATCCATGCACAGGCGGGCGATGAAGCAGAAGCCGTCGAGGCTTTGGATACGTACCTTACCTATAGCGAGGATGACTCGGCAGCCTATGTCTTGCTGGGCAGGATGCAGTTCGAGGATCGGGACTACGAAGGGGCGATCGAGAGCATGGACAACGCGTTGGCGGCCAATCGCAGCCAGAGCGAGCCCTATCTTTACCGTTTCCTCTCGAATGTGGAGCTTGAGAGGGCCGAACAGGCAGAGGAAGATCTCGAAACCGTCATGCGGTTCTATGCGGACTTGTTCGAGGTCAACATAGCACGCCTTCGCCTGGATTTGCTTCAAGGACGCGAGGGGAGCGCGTTGCTCCTCGTCGACAGGGTCAAATCCCTGGCCGAGACCGAGGAACAGCAAGCCCTCGCCTATTACTGGAGTGCTAAGGTCTTCGATGCCCGTGAAGAATTCGAGGATGCTGCGGAACACTGGCAGCTGTTGCTGGATCTTCCCGAGGAAGCCATGACCATAGACATGCGCGAAGAGGCCGAAGAACAACTGGAGGAACTCGCCCCTACCGCGACGCCTTCACGGACTCCCACCGTCCGCCCGCGCACTCCCACGCGAACCCCGACTCCCTCCAGAACCCCAACGCGTACTCCAACAAGAACGCCCACACGGACTCCCACGCGAACACCAACGCCATAAAGAAAAGCGACTGAGAAGATCAGTCGCCTTCTTGTTATTTCCTCCCATACTTCGCCCGATCCTCCGGGCATGGACACAACGCGCGCAGGTAATGCCAGTTATAGATCCCATAATCGTGCCCGTCTTCCCAGACGATGGTGAGGGCGTACGACCCGACGGCAACTACGTTGCTAATGCGTGTGGACGGCGTATCCCCCAGCTTGATATCGAACACCTCCGCGTCCGGCTCGGATCTCATGTTCTCATGTCCACCGCGGCACGAAGCACACGGGCAGGCGGCGCGCAACAACTCAAATGGATAGACGCTCGTGTGATTGTCGCTCCATGTGATCGTGAATTCTCTAGTCTTCTTATTGGCAGTAATACCGGTTGGTTTTTCGTTCATGAACGATTCTTTCTTCTTTCCACTGTCAAGGATTATTCCGGTTCTGGAATATACGTCAAAAAGTCCGCGGCGGCCCAGCCGACGCGCGTCTCGTCATAGGGCGCGACGAGATACCACCACACATAACCATCCACTTCCCGCGGTCCGTCCTGGACGACGAATACTTCCGAATCATAGGCAAGGAATTGGAACTCCCCGCCGAGTCCGGGCTCGGCACGGATTCGCAGTCCCTGACCTTCTGTCCCGGTGATCTGCACATAATTCCCAATCGCGATCCCCGATGGTGAGGTGGGTGTGGCAAAGGGATCGATAGTCGGTGTGGGCGGCGCGCCGGAGGTCCCGGTGGGAGGTGGGATCACAGTCACATCGGCGGGAGCAAAGCCCACGTCCGAGGCCTGGCGGGCCGAGGTCAAGCCAATGGCAACCGCCGTGATGAGCAGCAAAAGTCCGGCAAGCCCCAGGGAACCGAGAATGACCCACTTGTTGATGAGTTCGCGAACGTTCATTTACAGAGTGCCGCCTAAATATTTAAACTTGAACATTGGAATTCAGGGTACATATTGCATTCAAAAACTCAATTATTAATGAGACGGGCGGTAATTCCCTTACGAGGATGTAGAGGATGAGTTACTTAACAGATCCATTCCGGCGGGTGGCACGAGCAATTTTAGCGCACGGGTTTGCACGCTGATCTCCGCGACCTGGGCCGAGCCGCGCGCCTCGCCGTCCGTCTGGATCCAGTACGGAGAATCCGATTCGACCCGCAGGTAACGGAAGGGAATCCGCTGCGCCGCGCCCGAGTTGACATGGGTGCCGCGCCAGAGCTCATAAGCATGACGTAATGCATCACCCAGATTGTTCCCGCTAAACAGCCAGAGATCGAGCAGTCCGTCGTCGATATAGGCATCCGGCGAAAGGTTGGAAAGACCGCCCATATAGTGACGGATGTTCGTCGCCACCGCCAAGATGAAGTGACCTTGCACCTCGTGTTCGTCGGTCCAGACACGCATGCTCAAGCCACTCCATTGGGCAGCCTGCCAGATCGCAGATACCGTATACTCCGGCATGGCAAAGAATTTATCCAGCCGGATGCGCGGCTCGAGCGATTGGATGGCCATCGCATCCAGCCCGATGCCGGCCCACATCATGAATGAGATCTGGTTGCAAAGACCCACGTCCACGCGATGGCAGGGCGCGTTCGCGAGGATGGCTGCGTTCTTGCGCAGCACCCACGGATTGGTCCAGGCAAAGGGACGTAGTCCCAGCTCGATGCTCCAGACATTGGCGGTGCCTGCGGGCAGGACTCCCAGCGCGGTCTCCGAGCCGATTAATCCGTTGACGACATTCCCAATCGTTCCATCGCCGCCGACAGCGAATGCGGCGTCTTTTTTCTCTGCCGCGGCTTGTTTGGCCAGCTCGATACTATGTTCGCCGCTTTTTGTTTCCTGTGCGTCCACCTTCCACCCGGCGGATTCCAGTTCCTTGACAGCAGATTTGATAAATGGCTTGACAGAAAAGCGCCCTGCTGTCGGGTTATAGATGATCACGGCAGTTCGCATAAGAGGATTATAACCGGGTATAATCTTTTAACAATGAACGAAGGGATGCTACTTAACAATCGTTACCAACTGCTCGAACGTCTCGGTTCCGGTGGTATGTCTGATGTATTCCGGGCGCGGGACTTAATGCTCGAGCGATCGGTCGCGATCAAGGTCCTGCATGAGAATTATTCCAACGACTCCGGCTTCCAACAGCGCTTTCGCCAGGAGGCGCGCGCCGCGGCGAACCTCTCGCATCCCAATATCGTCACCGTCCACGATTTTGGACTCGATCACGGTCAGCTCTTCATCGTGATGGAGCATATCCCCGGCAAGGACTTAAAGACCATCCTCCGGCAGCGCGGGCGTTATTCGGTGGAGGAGGCTATTCCGTTGATGGTGCAGGCCTGCGCGGGAATCGGCTATGCACACCGCGCCGGACTTGTCCATTGCGATATCAAACCCCATAACATGATCGTCACGCCAGACGGCCGGCTCAAGGTCACGGACTTTGGCATCGCCCGCGCCCTGTCCACGATCATGCCAGATGAACGGGCAGACGTGGTCTGGGGCTCGCCGCAGTATTTCTCTCCCGAGCAGGCAACGGGCGAAGCGCCTTCTCCTGCCTCCGATGTATATTCGCTGGGAATCGTCCTCTACGAAGTGCTGACGGGCGCGCTGCCCTTCACCGCGCCGACCAGCGAGGAGCTGGCCCGGATGCATCTGGAAGCCGCGCCGATTCCGCCAAGTGAGTATGTGCCCGATCTCCCCTCTGCGTTGGAACAGATTGTCCTGAAAGTCCTCTCCAAGGAGCCGGCGGCGCGTTATCGCACAGCAGATCAATTGGGGCGCGTCCTGCTCCGCTTTGGGACACAGCGCGACGTACCGCCTCCGCCAACCTTAAATCTCACGCCCGAAACTACCGCTACCTACCAGCCGCCGGAAACCCAGCCCAGTCCTGCGCATCCGACGGAGCATATGCAGCCCCCGACCACGTATACATCGGAGACGACGCTTCCCCTGGCACCAGACTATTCTATGTCAGAGATCGACTGGACCTCTGTAGCACTTGGTCTTCTGGCCCTGATCGCGGTGGGTGGACTGGTCCCCTTCTGGATCTATATCTTCTTCCTGTATAACCCCCGTTAATGAACAAATACGTACTTTCTCCATCGATCCTCTCCGCCGACTTCGCGCGCCTCGGCGAGGAGATTGCCGCGGTCGAAGCTGCCGGCGCGGACTGGATTCACGTGGATGTAATGGACGGCCATTTCGTGCCCAACATTACCATGGGACCGTTCATCGTCGCGACCTGCCGGCGCGTTACCAGGCTTCCCCTGGACGTCCATTTGATGATCGAAAAGCCTGAGCGCTACATCGAGGCCTTTGCCAAAGCGGGCGCCAGCGGATTGACCGTCCATGTGGAGACGTGCCCGGACATTCTCGGGACGCTCCGGCAGATCAAGTCACACGGGTGCCGAGCCGGGGTGGTCTTGAATCCGGAAACGCCCGTCGGCGCGATCCAGCCGGCCTTCGCGGAAGCCGACTTGATTCTGGTGATGAGTGTGCATCCTGGTTACTCGGGGCAAAGCTTTATCCCCGAAACGATCGCAAAAGTATCGGAGATCCGCAAGAAGCTGGACGCCTTGCGATCCCCCGCCTGGCTGGAAGTGGATGGCGGCATCGACCTCGAGACACTGCCGAAAATGAAAGAGGCCGGCGCCACTGCCTACGTGGCTGCGACGGCTGTATTCAAGCACCCCGAGGGCCCTGCAGCAGGCGTAAACTCACTGCGTGCCTTACTCGAATAACAAGGATGACACGGCGTGGGAAACTCTGGTTTAATTCTCTATGTCTCCGCGGCTGGGCATTAAACAAAAATCACGACCGTTTGTGGTCGTGATCTTTGTTGCGTGATCAAAAAACCTTACGCCGCGGTTTTGCTCAGGGTCTTGATGCACTTGGCGCACAACAGTTTGTGCACGGGACGGCCCTTCTCCATGACGAGCGTCTTCTGCAGGTTCGGTTTGAACGTGCGGTTGGTGGCGCGTTGGGAGAACGAGCGATTGTGACCGAAGGTGGTTGATTTACCGCAGTTTGCGCACTTAGCCATTTTCTTGCAGCATCCTTTCTTGCTATAATTCCGACTACGATACCCAGTTGCCCTTTTCGAAGGCAGGGCATTTTACCATACATCGAGACCTTCCTCAAGGCAGGATGCTGCGGAATGTCGTATGAACATCGAAGCAGGGGATTCTGGGTTAAATGTATGAAACATACCAGGCCCAGAAACCTGTGAGACAAGCGGTAAAATCAAAAGCGAAAGGAATATCATGGGCGAAGATACAACATCTTTGGGCGGGATTCACGTCTCTCCGAACGCGATCGCGACGATTGCCTATCATGCCATCCTGGAGTCCTATGGTGTGGTGGGACTGGCGCCGATGAACCTTGCCGATGGCATCGTCAAGTCGATTACGCGCGAGCCGTCGCGTGGCGTCGCGGTTCGTTACAACGGGGAGGATATCGATATCGAGATCCATATCATTGTGGAATACGGGACGCGCATCAACTCGGTGGCGGAAAGTGTAGCCAACACGGTCCGTTACCAGGTAGAAAAAGCATTGGGGTTGAAGCTCAACACAGTGAACGTGCACGTAGCGGGGCTACGCGTGAGCAATCCGGACTAGGAGCAGAAGAGCATGGCAGCAGATACCGCACGTGTTGAGAAACTCCGTAAGCAACAAATTAATGGGCAGTCGATGAAGAGGCTCGTGGAAGCGGGACTTATCTGGCTCCGTACCAACCAGCAGACTGTGAACGCGCTGAATGTCTTCCCGGTGCCCGATGGGGATACAGGCACCAACATGGTCCTGACGATGCAATCGGCGTGGAACGAGGTCAAGGATCTGGGTCATCGCGGCATCAGCGATATGGCGGGGGCGGTATCGAAAGGCGCGCTCATGGGCGCGCGCGGCAATTCGGGTGTGATCCTTTCGCAGCTATGGCGTGGCTTTGCCCGCGGCGTGCATGGTAAAGAGATTCTGGACGGACCGGCTCTGGTCCGGGGCTTTGGCGAGGCGCGCGATACCGCCTATAAGGGCGTTGTCCGCCCGGTGGAAGGGACGATCCTTACCGTCGCCAAGGAGGTGGCCCTGGCAACGGAGGCGGCGCTCAAAACCACGCAGGACCCGATCCAGATCCTGGAGGTGGCTGTGCGAGCGGCGGATACCGCCGTCCAAAGAACGCCTGAGCTGCTCCCGGTCCTTAAACAGGCAGGCGTGGTCGATTCGGGCGGTAAGGGACTCTTCTTCATCCTCGAAGGGATGCTGCGGCACGTGTACGGCGAATCGCTGGAGACGCCCACGATGAGCGTCCAGCCGATTTCCGCCATGAATTTGCAGGACGCGATGGAACAGGTGGAGGAGGGACAGGACTACGAAGTAGTGGTGGACTTTTTACCCGCAAGCGACTTTGATCTGGGTAAATTCTACGGGCGTCTGGAGCAAATAGGCACCTCGATCCAGGTGGGCGAAGGTGAAGGGATGTACAGGATGCATATCCATGTGCCGCTCGACAAACGCTACGAGCCGATCGATTACATCATGGGAATCGGGACGATCACCAAAGTGGCCATGGAAAACCTGATGGCCCAGATGGACGATATCCAGAAGAGCAAGGCGGAAAAACCTATCAAATCCAGCACCGTGGACCCTGGGCAGATCGCAGTCGTGGTCGTTTCGCCGGGCAGGGGTTTGAGCCTTATCTTTGCAAGCCTGGGCGCGGCGGCGATTGTGGCGGGCGGGCAGACGATGAACCCATCCACGCAGGATATTTTGAACGCGTTCGAAAACCTGCCAACGGACAAAGTGATTATCCTTCCCAACAACAAGAACATCATCATGGCAGCAAACCAGGCCAAAGAAGTAACGGTTAAGCAGGTGGCGGTCGTGCCAAGCAAGACGATCCCACAGGGGCTTGCTGCTATGCTTTCTCTTAACCCCGATGAGGAGCTACATGCCGTTGCCGAAAAGATGACCAAAGCCCTGGAAAATGTGCGAACCGGTGAGATCACCACCGCGACACGCTCGGTGGAGATCGACGGTGTGAAAGTCGAGTCCGGCCAGGTGATTGCTCTGTTGGATGGAAAGCTCGTTGCCTCGGCAAGTTCTGTGGAGGAAGGCTGCCTGGAATTACTTGAAAAAGCCAATGCCGGGGAGCATGAGCTCATCACGCTCTTTTACGGCCAGGATATGCCGCACGCAGAAGCCAACCGCATTGCGGATACCATCCGCGATAAATATTCGGGCCAGGAAGTGGAAGTGCAGGAGGGGGGACAACCGCATTATCAATTTATTATCTCAGTGGAATGAGACGCACGCCCCTGGATTCTCTTCCGGTGGAAGAGGGAGAATCAAACCACTTTCAAAGATACTGCATTGCCGCAGTGATTCCCTGTTATCGCGTCGAGAGGGACATCGAATCTGTTTTAGGTAGAATTCCGGCTTATATAAAGCATATTATCGTAGTGGATGATGCCTCACCCGACTCCACCGCGGACCTTGTGACGGCTTCCGCCAAAGAGGACGACCGTATCCTCCTGATCCGCCATCCATCGAACCAGGGCGTAGGTGGAGCAATGATCACCGGGTATCAAAAGGCACTCGACCTGGGCGCGCAGATGATCGTCAAAATCGACGGCGATGGCCAGATGGATATGGAGCACTTGCCCAGATTGCTGCAGCCGCTGATCGAAGGCCGGGCAGATTACACCAAGGGGAATCGTTTCCGCGATTTCAAGTCTCTGCAGCAGATGCCTTTCATCCGGCGGGTGGGCAACATGGGGCTGGCATTCCTTGCCAAGGCGGCGACGGGTTACTGGCATTTGTTCGACCCCACAAACGGATTCAACGCCATCCGTGCTGAAGTCCTGGCACAACTTCCATTGGATAAAATCGATCGCACCTATTACTTCGAGACCTCCATGCTGGCCAACCTGTATTTGATCGGCGCGGTTGTAAAGGATGTGCCGATGCCAGCTCGTTATCAGGGTGAAATTTCCAGCTTATTAGTTCATCGTATCCTGTTTGAATTCCCGCCCAGGCTCTTTGTCACCTTTCTCCAGAGGCTTGTGCTTAAGAATTTCATTTATGACTTCTCTATGGGGAGCATTTATCTCCTGGCAGCTGTCCCCTTACTGCTGTTTGGTCTGCTCTTCGGTACCTACAAATGGATCCAGTATGCGAGCAGAGGCGTCCCCGCGCCGACCGGCACGGTGATGCTTCCAACCCTTTCGGTATTGCTTGGGATTCAATTGTTACTTTCGGCAGTTGAGATCGATTTGCGCTCTGTCCCCACGGAACCACTTTCTCACCCATTAGCGTAGGGCGGATTGGTAATCCGCCTAGTATGGCGGAATGTCATTCCACCTTACTTCCCAACAATCTTTGCAGGTCCTCCTGCCCGCGCGACCAACACATTGTCCACTCCCTGAATCTCCCGCAATCGCTGCTCCACTAGCTGTGCTTCTGTTTCAAGGCAGAGCACATGGATATTCGGCCCCGCATCCACGGTGTAGCAGACTCGCATTCCCTCCTCACGCCATTGGCGCACACAGCTCATCACTTCCATGGAAGCCTGCTTCCAATAATGCAACGCAGGTGTAGACGTCATCATCACCGCGTGCATCATGTCGGAGTCTAGCTCGACGATGGATGCAAAGGAATTGAAATCGCGCTCGAGGATCGCTTTACGGCAGATCTCTAACCGGCGCGGCGCATCTGCCACCCGCGCTGCCTGGAGAGGGCTTGTATGGGCAATCGCGTGTCCTTCTGTAGACCCCGTCTTCTTATGTGAAGCGCTGACGATTGCCACGCAGTCTACCAGATCCCAGTGATCCGGTCCGGCAATCGAAAAGGCGAAAGAATCATCATCGCTCGTTCCCACCTGCCACTCCACAAGTCCGCCCGGGATGGAGCGCGCCGCGGACCCCGACCCGCGCCGCGCCAGGCGCGAAAGCTCACGCTCGCTGAGGCTCAGTCCCGCGGCTTTACTTCCCGACAATGCCAGCGCGGCAAATGCCGATGCAGAGGATGCAATCCCCGCGCCTGAGGGGAAATTGTTCTCGCTCATCACCTCTGCACGCTCGTGGATATTCGCCATGCCGCGAATGACATCGAGGATGTGTGAGATGCGATCCAGCCCTTTGCCCGTTACTTCATACCCATTGATACTCAGTCGATCTGATGAACGCCCTTGTTGAAAACGAACCGTTGTGCGCGTATACAATCCATCCAGGTTCATTGAGATGGAACCGTTGGAGGGGAGACGCAGCGTGTTATCGAGGTTCCCCCAGTATTTGATGAACGCGAGATTAGGATTCGCTATGGCAGTAGCAGTGGTCATGAGGTGATGATACCAACACTCTATATGGAGAATGCTCTACATTATTAAACCGCCATCGCCGTACCACGCAAGTCCGCGGTGATTGGACTGTTTTTGATTATGTAATGTTGCAGGGCTTCAATAGCGTGGATTTCTAGGTTCGTTCGGTTCCTTCCATATTTCTGTGGCACTCCCTGTGCTGTTACGAAAGTTGCGGTGTAGACCTGATCCATCTTAACCCTTTGCCCCTGCACGAACAATTCCTGGATGCGTGATCCGGCTGCATTTTCAATTTTCATGTAAACGTTTATGCCAAGCATTCGCTTTAGGTAACCACCCATTTGCTGATAAGGGTCTGATGCAAAGGTATGTTCGAGATTTTCTTCTAACATGGCCCGGATTTCATCGCCCGTGAGTTCGACAAGTGAGACAGGAGGATTGACAGGAATAATATTCCATAAATCGTTGAGAGTAATAGGTCCTGGTATTACTGGTGCCCCATAGCGCCATCCATTCGAAAATGCAATTTCTGCTTCTGTGTGTTCCAGCAACGATTGCAAAAGGAGATTGTCCATCGTAGATTCCATCATTGCGTTGCGGTGGAGTACAGTCGATGTGATGCCAATAATTTGATCCAACTCTTTTCGATAAGGATGTAGCGCTTCGTGTACGAGTGCATCGACCATCATGTTAGGTTTGATACCTTCCTCAACAATAAGCAGTTCGTGCTTGAAATCAGCTATACGCCGACTTTTAATTTCAAAGTCGAGCCGTCCCAAAAATGAACCATGAGAACCGGACTGGATAATGATTGTGTTATCAACCAACTTTGGAGCGAACAAACGATTATGAGTATGGCTGCTTAGCAAGACATCAATCCCTTTGACCTCCCGGGCAAGTTTCACATCCTGTGGAAAGCCCAGATGAGATAGAACGACAATCAGATCTACTTTGTCTTCAGATCGCAACTTTGCAATGTGACCGGGTAATTCCTTATTTCCCAGTGTGAAGTAAAGGCCTTCACTAAAAGATGGAGGCATGGTTTTATCCACAATGGTCGCGGCAATGCCAATTACTCCGACGCGCAACCCACCGGTTTCGCAGATCGTATAGGGTGGAAACACTAGTTCGTCAGATGCCTGATCATAGACATTGCACGCAAGCATGGGATAAGACAATTGTTCGGTAATTTTCTTGAACTGTTTTGGCCCATAAGCAAATTCCCAGTGAGCAGTCATTGCATCAAAATGCATACTATTAAGGATTGGAATCAACGCCTCGCCCTGCGACTCGACCGCGGCATACGTGCCATGGATCGTATCCCCTCCATCAAAGGTCAAAACCCGTCCTGGACTCTCCGCTCGAATCTGATGAAGCAATGTTGAGATCCGGGCAAAACCGCCTGCCTTGCGATACACAGCGTGATTCCCATCCCAGAAAAGTTCCTGGTGCGGTTCCAAATATGCATGACTATCATTTACTTGTAAGATTGTTAGATTTTGGTTGATTGTCATGTTCAAGCCTCCTCCTAAAATCCCTATTAAACATTACTGCTCACACCAATGGACAGTGACGGATCAGGTATGGTAACGGACAGCCGCCGTACATTTGGCTTTTCGCAATGGAGTGGCTTCTTATAGATTCCTAGAATTCTAATCCAAAGAACCAGTCATAGGCTGAATTACAAACTTCGCCGTTACTTCGACCGAATTTTGACAATGTAAATTTGATGAACGCGAGATTAGGATTCGCTATGGCAGTAGCAGTGGTCATGAGGTGATGATACCACCACTATGAAAGTGCACATTGAGTTACTTCAATGTACTGTGCCGGGCAGGCTGGCTCTTGATCTGAACTTTAAACTGAATTCGCTCTTCAGGCGTCAGGTCGCAGACCGCGCGGATGATTTCATCGAGTTCCGTCGAAGCTGGGGGTCACTCATATGTTTGCCAGGTGGGAAGAAAGCAACATCGCGCACCTCCTGGCCGCTTTGCACATCCCACGAGCGAGACGTTCAAGCGCGTGCTATAGAAGATATGATTTATTCGTAAAGTGCCTTATATCCGGCTTCACCCCGGATCGGCTCAAAATCTGGGTCCTGTCGCGACCATTCCGTTAAGCCAGGATTTAATTTGAGCGCCTCCCCAAGCTCATTGATAGCCGTTTCTTTATCTCCCAAAAGGGAAAAACTGCAAGCATTATTGTAGCGGATTGTGCCTTGCCAATCGGGGCTATCGTCCAGGCTGGTGAGCTGTCGGGTCATTTCCTGATACATCTCAGCCGCCCGAGACGGATTTCCTCTTTTGATATGCCATTCGGACATATGGATAACTGGATGTGTGTAAATATTTGTCACGATTTCCCTCCATAAGGCTCTACCTTGCTCCCAGGGGTAGAAATCATGGCGCTGCAGGTCATCTTCACTTATCGACGCGATTGCTTCTCTCATGCGCTTCATACCGGCGTCGACGAGGGTGTCAATATCCTCCCAGGATTGCTCCTTATATTGAGAATATACTTCCGGATTGATTTGATCATCATCTGTGTGGGTTGGGGTTTTTCCTGACAGCACAGCCAGTACATCTTCAGCGTGATGTTTTCTCCAGTAGGCATTGTGTGCAATGCAATCCTTGGCTGTCCAGTTTTCAAAGGTTCCGCCTGCGTTGCGTTCTTCATCCGCTAAGGTGGCAATGAATTCTTTTTCAACCTGATATCCCTTTTCCAGCAATTCGGTAAGTTCTCTCTTCATAGTTTGTTCCTTTCCGGTATGCATTGCATGCCACGGTAGAAGCAATCCTAAAACTCATATGCCATAGACAAAGTAGGGATGCACAATGATGAGGCCCATAATACCACATAATAGAACATTCGTTCAGAAATGATTTCTGGTCCCGCCAAATATTCACCGCGCGACTACTCAAGATAATGATTATAGCAAAAGCGCTACAGCGTTTAAAAGATCCTCCGCAAGTGGCCATGCCCGGGGACGAAGTGCTTCATGCCAGAAGCCCTAAACCGTGTTCCAGCCCCTTATACGTATTTCCTAAAGGAAAGACGATACAACTTCTATATAGCACTCCGGATTTTGACCTTCGTAAACTTAGTGGCTTGCTAAATACTGGGGAGACATGGAGGCAAAAAAACCTCTCCGCTAAGGTATTTTGGTCCGCAATCATCCTTGCAGTTAGTCAATCGAGTTTTGCCAAGAGATATTTGAGGAAGGCAATATTTGCACAGGCCTGGGCAGTGGCGGTCGTCAGGATCCGATGATACCACTGCGATCAGCGGGAAGATAAGATCATAAATTCATCAATAGTTGAAGTACAGAATCAATATTCTGCTTCTGGACTGTCGAATGCCTACGCCGCGACTTTCAATCGCCTCGAGCAAAGGTTCAGCTGCACCAAACAGCCGTGCCGATTGGAAATCCTGGG
>LLBY010010298.1_pt1 | contig 21445 bp, 17 predicted proteins | sample 1489401 | NCBI WGS metagenome assembly LLBY01 (sample SAMN04092656, study PRJNA295927) | soil metagenome | biome: Soil prokaryotic community; feature: Bulk soil; isolation source: soil from tomato rhizosphere | host: tomato cultivar Hawaii 7996 | place: South Korea | collected 2011-11-01 | reverse complement strand
GTCGCAATCGTCACCGGCGCGGGCCGCGGGATCGGCCGCGAGATCGCGGAGACGCTCGGGCGGGAAGGCGTCGCCACCGCGGTCACCGACATCCGGCCGGAGCTCCTCGACGACGTGTCCGCCCGGTTCGAGCGCGAGGGCTGGACCGGCCGGCAGTTCGTCTGTGATGTCCGGGACCGCGCGCGCACCCGGGCCGTCGCGGACGAGGTGGCGCGGACGTTCGGGCGGATCGACATCCTCGTCAACAGCGCCGCGCTCGATCCCAAGTTCGACCCCGATGCAGTGAATAAAGGAATCACCCCAGGCGCGTTCGAAGATTATCCGCTCGATCTGTGGAATTCCGCTTTGAATGTCAACCTCACCGGCATGTTCCTGATGACGCAGGCCTGTGTCAAGCCGATGATCGAACAGGGCAAAAAAGGCAGCATCATCAACATCTGCTCGACGTATGGTTTGAACGGGCCAGACCAGCGAATTTATATCAAGGATGGAAAGCGCGTGGCGTTCAAGCCAGTCTATTACACGGTGACCAAAGCCGGGGTGATGGGCTTTACGAAGTATCTCGCCGCGTATTACGCAGAGACGGAGATCCGTGTCAACGCGCTCACACCTGGCGGCGTGTTCAACAACCACGAAGACTATTTTGTCAGGAATTATTCCGCCAAGACTATCCTCGGGCGCATGGCGCGCAAGGATGAGATGAACGGCGCCCTCCTGTTCCTCGCCTCGGATGCCTCCTCCTACATGACCGGCAATAACGTCGTCGTAGATGGCGGGTGGACGGCGTGGTAATCCCAGGAGTCAACATCTGGAGACGTTGACTCCGATGCATCAGATGACCGAAATTCTCGCTCTCATCCCCGCCCGCGGTGGCTCGAAGGGAATCCCCCGTAAGAATATCCGTCGCTTTGCCGGGTATCCGCTCATTGCCTGGAGTATTGCCGCGGCGAAACAAGCCGCCTGTGTGACGCGCGTCATCGTCTCGACCGATGACGAAGAGATCGCGTCGGTGGCACGCGAGTACGGTGCCGAGACTCCGTTCCTGCGTCCGCAGGAAATCGCGCAAGATCACACCACCGATCTGCCTGTATTCGAGCATGCCCTAGAGTGGCTGGACGAGAAAGAAGGCTATCGGCCTGAGATTGTTATTCAATTGCGCCCTACCTCGCCCATCCGTCCAAAGGACTGTGTGGACAACGCGGTGAAAATACTGCTGGATTATGCAGATGCAGATTGCGTGCGCGGCGTGATCCCCGCCGGCCAAAACCCGCACAAGATGTGGCGCTTTGCAGGCGAAGACCAGCCGATGAAGCCTTTGCTCGAAGTCGAAGGCATCGCGGAGCCTTACAATGCCCCGCGTCAAATCCTACCTCCTGTGTACTGGCAGACAGGACACATCGATGCCATCCGCGTCTCGACGATCAAGCAGAAGAAATCGCTGACAGGGGATGTGATCTACCCGCTGGTCATCGATCCGCGTTACAGCGTAGATATCGATAACCCGGCCGATTGGGCAAAGTATGAAATGCTTGCAACTAGCGGATTGGAGATTGTGACGCCAGGCAAGCCAAAGCGCCCCATGCCTGAAAAAATCGATTTAGTCATATCCGACTTCGATGGCGTGATCACCGATAATCGCGTCTGGGTCAATGAAGATGGGATGGAGTTTGTCGCCGCCTATCGCAGCGACAGCATCGGTGTCCAGCCGTTGCGGGAAATGGGCGTCGAGGTCATGATCCTCTCTTCGGAGCCGAACCGCGTGGTGGAGGCGCGTGCCCGGAAGATGGGCGTGCATGTGATCCACGGTGTCGGAATCCATGAAAAGGGGCGCGTAATGCGTGAGATCCTCGAGCAGAGAAACGTCAAAGCAGAGAACGTCATTTATATCGGCAACGACGTCAATGATCTGCCTTGTTTCGAGGTGGCGGGCTGGTCGGTCGCGGTGGCAGATGCTTACCCCGAATTGATCCAGGCGGCAGATTTTGTGCTGAGCAAACCTGGTGGATATGGCGCGCTGCGCGAGGTCTGCGATCTGATACGGAAGCGGGTATAGCCCTGATTGCTGGAATGATCCCCGAAACAAGGAACGCGCACAAACGTTTCGTGCCCGGGCTGATTGGATTTTTCGAGCGAGGCTGGTTCGCCCCATTCCTGCTCTCGATTCAACCGGTGCTGAATCTGTTTTCGATCAATGTCGCAGAGCTAAATTTTTCTGAAGTCCTGCGCTCCCTCCTCGTGTCTTTTTTACTGGGCGCGGCCATCCTCGGCATTGCATATCTCCTCCTGCGCGATTGGCGGAGAGCCAGTCTGGTCGCTTCGTTGTTTCTCTTCCTCTTCTTTCTGTTCGGAGATGCAGCGGTCTGGATCTCTGAATCGTTGGGGCTTGGACCTGCCCGCGCAAACCTCCTGATGCTGGTATTGGTTACAGTGATCATGCTGGTATGGAGCTGGCTGGTGCAAAAGCGGATCAAAGATGTCCCTTCTGTAAATCTCTACTTCAACGTACTTGCGGTGCTGTTATTCCTCAACGCCGGAGTTCGCCTGGGAGGATACCTACTGGAAAACGGACGCTCTCTCCTCCCGAGCCAGCCCTTGCAGGCAGCGGTTGTCGAATCAGTGGAGCCTCGCCCAGACATTTACTACATCATTCTCGACGGCTACGGCAGGCAGGATATCCTGCAGGCACTGTATGAGTTCGATAACTCGAGCTTTTTGAATGAGCTCTCCAGCAGAGGCTTCTACGTGGCAGAGGAGTCATCCAGCAACTATATCCAAACGATGCTTTCGCTCAGTTCTTCGCTCAATATGGATTATTTGCAGACCTTAAATGCAGATGGCCGGGTCAGCCTGGAAAACCGTGGCGATTTGATCGTTCTGGTGGAGAACAACAGAGTCCGCAATCTCCTGGCGCAGCGTGGTTATCAGCTCGTTTCTTTTCACAACGAATATAAGGCGACGATCCCTGGCGCAGATATCTATTACGAGGATTCCCAAAACGGAATTGCCTATCCCTTGACCGCGTTTGAAAGTATCGTGATCGACCATAGCATGGCACGGGTTTTATCGCACGTGCCGGCGCTGAATAAAATCCTGATCGAGATGCCGTATGATACGCATCGCCGGCATATCCTCTTTACCTTCGACAAATTGCAGGACGTCCCAGCGCTGGAGGGCGATTACGTTGTCTATGCTCACATTATTGCCCCTCACCCTCCTTTTGTCTTTAATGAAGAGGGTGGGGTCATCCCACACGATACACCCTTTACATTGAACGACGCGAACTACTATATGCGGGAGCATTCCCAAAAGAATTACATCGCGGGCTACCGGCGGCAGATCCAATATGTCAACCGTCTCGTCATCGAAACGGTGGATGCCATCCTGCAGCGCTCGACCACGCCGCCAATTATCATCCTTCAGGGCGATCATGGTCCCGGCGCGTACCTGCACTGGGGTTCCCTGGAGAACACCCTGCCGGCCGAGCGGTTCGGTATCTTGAATGCCTATTATTTCCCGGATGGAGATTACTCCCAACTCTATCCCTCGATCTCGCCGGTCAATTCGTTCCGGGTGCTGTTCAATCAATTCTTTGGAGCGGACTACGAGTCCCTCCCGGACCGGAACTATTATTCCTCCTGGAGTTTTCCTTTTGACTTCATAGAAGTCACGGATTTATCTTTGCCATAATTGCAGTCCATCATTGAAACCAAAATTGGAGAAAACATGTCTCGTGAAGTAAAGATTGGAAATCGGTTGGTGGGGGATGGGCATCCTGCCTACATCATTGCCGAGATCGGCATCAACCACAACGGCGATCTCGAGATCGCTAAACAGATGATCGACGCGGCCGTACACGCACGCGTAGACGCTGTCAAGTTCCAGAAACGGACCCCCGAAGTGGCCACGCCTCCCGAGCAGCGGGACCAAATGCGCGAAACACCCTGGGGATATATTACGTATCTCGAATATCGCCACAAGGTGGAATTCGACGAAGAACAATATCGCGAGATCGACTGGTATTGCAGGGAAAAAGGGATTGCATGGATCGTATCGGTCTGGGACCAGCCGTCTGTGGAGTTCATGGAGAAGTTCGACACCCCGGCATACAAAATTCCTTCGGCCTCTCTCACGGACCTGGGCCTGATTCGCAAAGCCCGCGCGACCGGCAAGCCCCTGATCCTGTCCTCGGGCATGTCCACGATGGAGCAGATCCGCCAGGGTGTGGGGATCGCGGGCGAAGGGGATCTGGTCTTGATGCACTGCACCAGCACCTATCCGTGCGAGCCCGAGGAACTCAACCTCAAAATGATCGAGACCCTGCGCCGCGCGTTCCCGAACCTACCTATCGGCTATTCAGGGCACGAGGTGGGACTCGTCCCCACGGCGGTGGCGGTCGCGCTGGGTGCCTGCATGGTGGAGCGGCACCTCACCCTCGACCGGGCCATGTGGGGCAGCGATCAGGCCGCCTCGGTAGAGCCCTGGGGTTTCGAGACGCTGGTCAAGTACATCCGCGTTACTGAACGAAGTATCGGCGATGGCGTGAAGAAGGTCTACGCGAGCGAACAGCCATCGCTGAAGAGACTTCGCCGCGTAAATGGCGAAGACTAACGACTGAGTCATAGAGACGCCGAGCATTTTGAACCCCATGTCTTTACACCTTTCATCCCACTCCGCTGCGCTCACCTGCACTGCGACAAGCACACAGTGCCGGCGCAAGTGTTGGGGACGCTGCACAGTGGCGGGCGGTGCCAGGGTAATCCCCTTCAGGGGAGCGTAGTGAGATTTGATGATTATGAAATCCCTCCGTCGATTTCTGCGCGTGCCTGGCAAATATGTCCAGGCAGTTTTGCGTTGGAAACGATTCTCATTTTACGATGCGCCGCCGATCTTCGGCAACTCCAAACCCAAAAGCGGATCACATCTGCTTTTACAGGTGCTCAACGGCTTTACAAAAATCATGCCGTACAAGTATGTCGAAGCGGAACCCGTCCGGACGATTGAAAAGGCGGGAAGGAGAAGGACAAACCAAGAAGTAGTTAATGAGTTAAAGCGAATTCCCCGCGGAGTGATTGGCTGGGGCTACGTGGAGGCATCCCCGGAAAACATCGCGTTTTTGTGCCAGCCGCATCGCGTCAATTACTTTATCTATCGCGACCCGCGCGATATGCTTGTCTCGCAGGTGTTTTTTGCTACCGACATGCACGAAGAACACGGCATGCACCGGTTTTATAAATCCCTGCCCGATTTCGGCGAGCGTCTCAAAGTCGCCATCACAGGCATCGACCGTGACGGGCTTTACATGGTCAACGTCAGGCAAAGATATGCAAGTGTGTTCGAATGGCTGGAGCAGCCACACGTGATGTGTATCCGCTTCGAAGATCTGATCCACAACGGCGAGACCACACTCGAAGCCATGCTCGACGAGGTGGAAAGCACTGGCTATAGGATTCCCATGCCGCGTAAAAAAGCCTTGTCCGTTTTGGTCGGTGCTATCCAGCCGGGGAGAAGTCGCACCTTCCGCTCAGGTAAAACAGGGGGATGGCGTGAGCAGTTCACAGAAGAACATAAGGCTTTGTTCAAAGATATAGCAGGAGATTTGCTGGTGAGGCTAGGATACGAGAAGACAAACGATTGGTAATAGAGTCCGTCCTGCCTTTTGGTGGGACGGCGTTTATGATGGCTGGCATTAATTTTCCATACAGGACACATCTCAAAAACCGGTAACAAGGAACTGTTACTTCCCTCCTACGGAAGGGTCACATTCGCCAAGGGGGACTGTATACTTTTTAGATGGCAGCTATCCCGGAAGTGTCAACCAGCAGTGAAGGCATTGCGCCGCCTTCGCGGAGGCGCGTGATCTTCAGCGCGGCGCGCTATCTGGCTGGCAAGGCGCTGACGATTCTGGCGGCCATCTTCCTGGCCGTCCTGATCACCGTGGTGATCGTAGACATCCCTGTCGATGTCGGTGGTGGGTTCAAATTGTCACCCTTCCAGATGCGTCTGGAAAACCAGGTCTACTGGGTCTTGGAAGTTAGCACCTCCCGGGGACTGATTCCCGTGGATGCCAGTGGGAATCCGATCCAAATGGAAGTGGACGCGCTCGAGCAAAGGTTGCGGGCCCAGGCAGGACTTGACCTTCCCTTTTTGCCGCGCTATATGCTTTGGACCTATAGGACACTCACCTTTAACTGGGGCGAGCTCGACCTGGATCACCTCTCACAGCTCGAGCAGCAAGAGAAAAACGATCCGCAACCCAATATCATCCTGCAGCATCTACCCAACACCTTATTGCTGGTGGGGACGGCATATCTTCTGGTCTTTCTGATTGGCATGCCGTTCTCCCTTTCCCTGGCGCGACACTACGGTAGCTGGCTGGACCGGACTATGTCGGTGCTATCGCCGATCTCGTCGGTGCCTAGCTGGGTGTTCGCCATGCTGTTGCTCACAATCTTTGCCGTGCAACTGCGCTGGCTTCCAGTTGCCGGGATGTTCGATTTTGTCAAACCGAGAGAGCCGGTCCCTTACCTGCTGGAATTACTTAGACACATGGTCCTGCCGGTATCCGCGCTGGTGTTAAGTCTGTTGTTCCAGCTCGTCTACGCCTGGCGGACGTTCTTCATAATCTATTCTGAAGAAGACTACGTAGACCTGGCACGCGCAAAAGGGCTGAATAGCCATACACTGGAAACGCGCTATATTCTGCGCCCCGCCCTTCCCTATGTCATTACCAGTTTTACCACCAGCCTGATTGGCTTTTGGCAGCTGACGATCGCCCTGGAAAGGGTCTTTGCCTGGCCTGGGATAGGAACGCTCTATCTCGACACGCTTCCCGACTTTCATGGGGAAACCATGCAGATTGGCGATCTCATGATCGTCGTCCAGATTGTGGTTACCTTCGCCTATCTGCTGGGGATTCTTGTAATCCTGCTGGAGCTTGCCTATGTGATCCTGGATCCGCGCATCCATTTGATCCCTGCCAGTACCACCGCGCAGGCGAACGCGCACGCTCGTGCAAAGCGCACGCACAGGGAACCTCTTTCTAGCCGGGTGACGAAAAAGGAGTCGGATCACGCCGGACGCGCTGCGCGTCCTCTTACAAAGCGATCGTTTTCCCTCGACCAGTCTCTCCGCAATCTGCGTGCATCGGCCCGAGAGTTCCGGGGACGGATCGTTTTTTTCACCGAGCAATTGAGGCTGTATCCCTCCGCCGTTTTTGGACTCACCGTCATCCTGCTCCTCCTGGCCGGATCGCTCTATGCTCTGATCGCCTTGCCCTATGAAGAGATAGGCATGGATTTTAACCATGAGCGTGTCAGCGGGCGTAACCTGGCGCCGCGCACTGCCGCGCCCGCCTGGATTAATCTTTTGAACCCCACGCCCTACCTCTCCACGCTCATTATGGACGAAAGCAGTGGAGACACGGCGGTGACCACGGAAACGCTCGAAAACGGCTGGGTGCAAAAAACGGTCACATACCAGTTCGATTATCGCTACAAGGAATTTCCCAGCGACGTCTTTCTCTATCTGAATTCCAAATATGATGAAAAAATTCCATTCACCTCCTTCGAATGGATAACGCCCGATGGAAGGACCGTCAACCTCAAGGCAAGAGCCATGGGTGGGGAGGAAAGTTACGATGTGCAGGCTGGAATAGACGTCCGCCGCTTGCTTACCCGGAACCCCGAATGGAAAGACTGGTTTGTGACAGAGGGACAGTATCCTACGCCAGCCTATAAACTATTGTTTGTAAAACCAGGCTCCAGGCAGCCGTTGCCGCTGCACGGAACGTACCAGCTCAAAATCACGAGTCTTCTCTTTGAAGGAGAGAGTGACGTTCAATCTCAATTTGTAGTGCTGGGACAAGTCTATGGCCTGGCAGGCACGGATTACTGGCGCCGCGATCTGCTCGTGCCGTTGTTCTGGGGAATGCCTCTCAGCCTGATGATCGGTTTTACGGGGACCTTTATCACCACGCTGATCGCGATGTTTCTGCCGGCCATCGGCGTCTGGTTCGGCGGCTGGCTGGATACCGCCATCCAGCGGCTGACCGAAATCAATATGGTCTTGCCGGGGCTAGCGATTGCCAGCATCGTCCACGCCCTGATGGGCGTGAATATCTGGCTCATCCTGGGGATCGTGGTCGTTCTCAATGCGCTCGGGGCGCCGATCAAATCCTTCCGGTCTGCTTTTTTACAGGCGAAAGAAGCGCCCTATATCGAAATGGCGCGTTCGTACGGCGCGAGCAACTTCCGGATCATCCTCCGCTATCTGGTACCGCGCATTCTGCCGGTGCTGATTCCCTATCTGGTGATGCAGATTCCCACATTTATTTTCCTTGAGGCCACCCTCGGCTTTTTCAGAATTCGTTCTGTGTATCCGTCGTGGGGCAGGATCATTTATGAGGGTCTTTCCCAGGGCGCCCTCTATGGATCGCCCTTCTGGGTGCTGGAACCGATCTTCCTGCTCCTGCTGACCAGTTTGGCCTTCGCCATGTTGGGACTCGCGCTCGAGCGCATCCTCAACCCGCGCGTGATCGCAGATATCCCGGCGGCAGCGGGCAGGCCGACATCTGAGTCTGCTGACGCTGAGAAACGTCAAAGAAACGCGGCGCGATCAAAATTCAACAGGAGACTTCTCGTCGGCGTCATGGGGATCATCCTTGCGGCTGCCGTTTTTGTTCCCACCGGGCCAGGGAAAACGTTAGCCAGTGTCGTGATTAGCTATTTTGATTTATCGCGGAAATCGGCCGGAAAGATCATCCCGAAAACGGACTTTACAAAGACGCCCGCTCCTACCCCCACGGTTACCTTGACAGATGTAGCGACTCCAACAGAGATAGCCCCATTTGCCACAAGTCCTGCCTTAGCGACGCCAACCTTACTTCCCCTTGTTTCACGACAAGCGTCTTGCCTTCCTGCCGGTCCATCTATGAATGCAAAGGTTCTGGAGATCCTTGATGGAAACACTGTCAAGGTGTTCATGGACGAGCTAGTATATTTGGTCCGCTATATCGGTGTGGATGTGCCGCAGGATGATCATCATGCCTTTCAGGCATATCTGAAAAATTCAGAACTCGTGTATCGTAAGGATGTCACCCTGATTTCCGGCAGGGTGGATGAAGATGAAAGCGGACGATTGTTACGCTATGTCCTGATGGGAGATATCTTTGTGAATCTGCAACTCCTTCAAGAGGGTCTGGGGACGGTGATTGACCTTCCACCCGATGTCCCTTGCGTGGCAGAATTCAAAGCGGCCGAAATTTCTGCCAGAGAGGCCGTGCGCGGAATATGGGCAGCATCGACGTCGACTCCATAGTGGAGTTACTTCAACTCAAACTCGACTTTCCCGTATTTCACGCCATTGATCTGGATTTCTAACGCGTGTTTTCCCGCGTAGTATTTCCGAGTGCTGATCGGGCGAAAGGAATGCTTCTTCGCCACACGGACGGTTTCGCCTGCTTTCAGCTGCCTGGTAGCTAATTTGAATACCTTCGGTGTGAGGCCGCCGTTGGCTTTGACGTGGTGAATAACGTAGTCTATCATGAGGCTTTGTGAAGCTGTAGACTTCGAATGGATTTCAAACGAGAAAGAGATGCCATCGCCCATCTTTACCGCGGACTCGTCGAGCTGAAGCTTCGAAACAGTAATCCCAATATTTGAGTCATATCCTAGTATAGCAAGGACTTCCTTATTCCCCTGCTTGACCAGTGTCCGGGCAGCGTGACGGATGAGCCATTGGATACCATCATCTTTAATTTCGCTCCAGTGACGCAATGTCTTCACCACCTGATCGGGATTGTCTTTGGCAATATCGTTGAGGTTGTTCGCCACGGAGCGCCTCACCATCAGCACGGGATCTGTTTTGAGCTTTTCGAGCAGAGCCAACACGGGGCGGGGATTTTCGATAAATGGTTTGAGCTGGATCGCCCAGGGCAGGCGCGGACGTGTCCCTTCGGATACAAGCCGCCGCACATGACAGTTCTCGTCCTCGGCCCATTGAGAAAGAATCGCTAATGTCTTTTCAGGATATTTCAGGATAAAAGCGCGGATCGCTCCCTCGGCGGAGAATCGTTTGGTCATCTCATAAAGCGCCTGCATCGAAAGGTCATAGTGTTCCAGTCCGTATTTCGCCACAAATTCATTCTGCGGCAGCACCATGAAGCCATCAAAACCGGTAAATTCACAATTCGGGAGCTCCGGCGGCAGGGCCCTGAGAATGATCCCGAGCGCGCCAGGGAAGTCTTTAGGAAGATACTCGTAAAGAGTATCGCGAATGAGCGCGGCGCGTTCGCTGAACGTCAGGGACTTCAGCTTCGGATTGATGGACTGGCGAAAGCCTTCCGCATCAAAATTAGCCCACACCTTCGCGAGATTTGCGGCGAGCTGGTCCACTCCGTTTTCGTTGAAGACATTACGGACTTGAAAGTTCTGGTCCATCTGCCTTACCTCTTACGAATAGGATCTGACGACACTCATAAGCATCATCGCCGCGGCCGGGTCGTCCTGCCCGCTATTTGCCATCAGTTGGAAATAGCGGAGGGCGGCTGGATTCTGGGGCGCCTCCTGCATGGCTCGCTCTACACTTTCCTTGCTGTCCCAGTAGAGAACGTCTGCCCATTTATCATCTCCCAGCCGGACCAGTTCGCGCTTGATGAAACCCTTTTGCCGGAGAAGGAATTCTGTGTGCAGCGCATCGGATGCAGTCATGAGCATTGATTCATCCACACCTTCGGCCAGGGTAAAAGGTGCAAACTCGATGATATGGTTTTTTGTGTTGTTCATTTGACTTCCTTTCTTTGTACTCCCCGCATTTTACAGAATAGGTGTGACAACCCTATGTCAACAAGTTGGCGAGCTTCACCGCGGTCTCGCGCAGGTTTTTTCGGAGCTCCGTGGGGAAGAGCACTTCGGCGCTCGTTCCCCAGCCGAGGATCCAGGGGACGATCTCGGACTCCTGGTTGACCTGATAAGTCATGATCGTACCCTGTGTCGTTTCCTTTTCATCCCCCTGGTAACCGTAATGTTGCCGCTCGCGCACCCAGCGCACGGCATTCGGCGCGAAACGGATCTTGATATCGATGACCGGTTGTGCTTGTGCTCGTCCGGTGTGCTTTTTCTGAAAGGTCTCAGGCAGAGGCGTCACGGCTTCCATGCGCGAGAGTCGAAAATCCCGCATTCCTTTTCGCCAGCGACAGTATGCCTCGAGATACCACACCCCGTCCGCATAGAATAATTGGTGCGGTTCCACTTCGCGTTCGGTAACATCTTTCTTCTGGTAACCGCGATAACGAAGATGAAGGACTCGTTTTTCTTGAATCGCCCTCTGGATCAGCAGTAACTGCGGGTCGTCGAGATCGAACTTCGCTTTGGGCGTAAAAAAGCCGATGATATCCGTCAGCGCTTCGGAATGGGCGCGGAGCGAATCGGGCAGCGATACCTTGATTTTCGTCAGGGCGGAGTCTGCGCTCAGGGCCAGCGAACCGGTCGATTGCTGGGTGAGGAGCCGTGAGCCAAGGATCAGCGCGACGGCTTCACTTTCCGTGAACATGAGTGGCGGCAGATAATATCCCTCCACCAACTCGAATCCCTCACCCGGCAGCGCCGCGAGCGGAATCCCCATCTGGTTGAGTGCAGAGAGATCCCTGTAAATCGTACGTTTGCTGATCTCGAACTGTCGCGCCAAATCCTGTGCGCGGACCCGGCGCTTGTGCTGCAGCTCCAGCAGGATGGCGAAGAGGCGATCGATGCGGTTCATGGCTTTACCGTATAATAGCGGGATACTCCTCGTCGGAGTATACCTGATAGGATATTTTCCCCCTTGAACCAACTCTCCGAATTCTTCACACAACGCATCGAACGCGGACTCGTCCGCCGGATCAACAATCTCAAGATCGCGCGGGTGGCCAGGCAGGTTGCCCACCGTTCGCCTCCACCATCAGGCGCGCCGATTGTCTTCTTCAAAGCTTCCACAGGAATCGATGATCTCTCCTGGAACAGCGGATTTCATTTGCTTGCCTCATGGGCACTGCGTTTGCAGGGAATCCCTGTGGCGTATTTCGCCTGTCATTCGGGGATGAGTCATTGTGTCCTGGGGACGAACCGCGATAACGTTCGTAAAGCGCCGCCGTGTAAATCGTGTATTTATCAGTCGAGGAGCTTGTATGCAGGTATACCGGGACACAAGTACACAAGTAAACCGGTCACCCGCCACCTATCTAATATTGAATGGTTTGACCTTCATCGTGATGAGCAGTTAGCCAAAGCACTGGAAAGCCTTCCTCTAAACGATCTGATGAAATTCGAATGGCAGAACCTGCCGCTCGGACGTCTGTGTTTGCCCGGACTGCGCTGGATCCTGCGCATCCATCACTTGAACGATGATGAACCGACGCGCTATCTCCTGCGCGAGTACATCCTATCTGCCTGGAATGTGGCGCAGAAGTTTTCAAAGTTTCTGGATAAGACTAATCCGCGTGCAGTGGTCGTGTTCAACGGACAGTTCTATCCCGAGGCGATCGCGCGTTATATTGCTCTCGGACGTGGCATCCGCGTCATCACCCACGAAGTGGGACTGCAGCCCGCCTCCGCGTTCTTTACCGAGGGCGAAGCGACGGCCTACCCGATCCACATCCCGGATGAGTTTGAATTGAATGATGAGCAAAATTCAAAACTGGATGCCTATCTTGCCAAACGGTTTCAGGGCGATTTTACGATGGCTGGCATCAAGTTCTGGGCGGACATGAAAGGACTGGATGAGTCATTCCTTCAGAAGGCAGCAGGTTTCAAACAGATCGTGCCAGTCTTTACCAACGTGATCTTCGACACTAGCCAGCCTCACGCCAACACAGTCTTTGAAGACATGTTCGATTGGCTCGACTTAACTTTGGAAGTGATTCGGCAACACCCCGAGACTCTGTTTGTCATCCGCGCCCACCCGGACGAGCTGCGTGTCCGAAAGTCGAGCCGCGAGACGGTCGAAGGCTGGGTCGCGAGCCGCAGCGTGGACAAAGAGCCAAATGTCGTCTTTGTGAGCCCGCGCGAGACGTTGAGCTCGTATGAGCTGATCCAGCGCTCCAAGTTTGTAATGGTCTACAACTCGACGATCGGATTAGAGGCGTCAATCTTGGGTGCGGCGGTCTTATGCGCGGGCAAGGCGCGTTTTACCCAGTATCCTACGGTATTCTTCCCGCAGACAGTGGAAGAGGTAAGAAGAAAGATGGAAGAGTTTCTGGCTGCGGAGAAAATAGATGTGTCGGCAGAGTTCAAACGGAACGCACGCAGGTTCTTGTATTACCAATTGTTCCGAACATCGCTGCCGTTCGGGGATTTCCTCGAGCCATCTGTTCGTACGACACAGACGAAGCTCAAGTCATTTGAGTTAGATCAGCTATCCCCTGAGCGCTCAAAGGCTATAGCAGCGATTTCCGATGGTTTGCTAAACAACGGGGATTTTTTGTTGAAAGAATAATTTTTACACGCTAACGATTTTGCAGCCGGTAGGGAATTCCTAAAAAGGTCCTGCCCGCGATGATTTGCTCGATGGCGACTCTTTGCTGGTGCGTCCCATACCAGATCAGAAGGTCTGCTTTTCCCTCGCATGTCAGGGAATCAATTTCCACGCCAACAAACTCTGGTGCAACCTGTTCTATCTGTTGGATGACATCCCTATGCTGTTCGACGGCTCGTTCTACCTCGGTCTTTGCCGGAAGTTCTTCACACGAAAGATAATGGTTGCGGTTATCCATAATAAAATCGTCATAGCCACGACGAAGGATCTTGAACTGCATTTCAAGGATGGTTGCCAGCGTGCAGATGATGAATAGTCCGATCAAAAATAGAAAAGTATTCTTTTGTAGATTATTTTTCATGGACGTTCGTAAGCAGATTCTTCAGGGCGTTTCGATCGATCTGAGTGTCTTTGACATGTTGCAGTTCGATCCCAAAGACGTTGTCTTGGATTTCATTGTTTTGGATGTCATTGTCTAGTACCTCGAAGTCTACGCCATTTTCGCCAGGACCGATAAGCCGTCAATTACCTCCTGGATCGTTATTCATTGAAGGGGCTTTGTACTAATCTTTTGCACACATTTTCTTATTTGCCTGTTTACTACGTTTCTGTCCAAGCCAGATGACCGCGATTAGTGGAATGAGCATGGCGGACCCACACACTGAAGATGGAGCTTTCGCTGCAGGAGTGGAAGTGGGCTCGCTCTGGGTTGGCTGAGTTGTGGATGTGCCTCGAGGGGTTTTCGTGGGCAAAGGAGAAGATGTCGGACGGGGCGTCCTCGACAGTGTAGGTGTAGTTGGTCTGCGTGTGCTTGTTGGCGCTGGGGTATTAGATGGTGTTGGGGGAAATGCCAAATTGATCAATTCCGGTTCGGCATTGTTGTTGAAGGCGAACTGATCCGGACTACTATTAATCACAAGATTATGAGAAGGAGGTTCGTTCACAAAAAGTTCGAAAGCGAGTGGTTCTTTGAATTGGTCAACGAGGGACAAGATGATTGTGACAAAATCAGCTTTCCATGTTCCACTTGCAGTATATGTCTGTCCGTCATCGAATTTCATTTCCATTGTCGCGGATAGGTCGGAACGCAAGTGAAACGTGAGCTGTATATTCTTATCATAGTAGGTAACATCATTAATTTGATATGTCCCCGGAATAGTCGACAGGTTAAACACAGGGGGCAATGGTTCATACGTCGGACCCGGCGGTGGGAAATCTGGTATTGAGCCAGACAGGAGATCTATGGATCCATCCGTTAATAGGCCATGGACGTTATAAGCGCTCTTTAAGACCAATGGGTGATTTGGGGCCAATTGTAAAGCGATATTGATTTCTTCGTTTGCACGATCCACTTCACTGCTTTCCTTATTAGGGTAAGCATGAATGGCGAGCAGCTCAGCAAACCCGGCGTGCCACAGGGCATCGTTGGGTAGGAGGGCCAGGCACTTCTCATACGCATCTACACTTAATTGGTAAAGTTCTTCGCCGCCCGAATCAGAACGATAGAATGTGCCAGTGCGAAAGAGTTTTACCGTAATGATGGCTGTCTTGTATGCTTTACCGAGCCGCCCCCAGGCTTCGCCATCATTCGGATTCTTAGCCACATTATTGAGTTCGGTTACTACCGCTTGCCACACGGCCGGCGCGACTAAGTCGAATTGAAGGTTTTGCATGTGCCCACCCTCACCGGGCTCGAAATTCTCAAAATGCCAGCGTACTTCGTTGCCCTGAAATGTAGCGCCATTTGCAGGGGGGCTTTCTGCATATCCAAGCAAGACGTTCTGCGTACTTGCCGGATACGGGAGTCGCAGGATAATCTCCGCGCTGCCAATCGTATCCTTCCAGCCTGCCCCAGTTTCAAGCGTGTAATTAAAGCTGGTATAGGGTTGACTGGGGAAGCCTGTTCCCTTCAAATCATAGGCAACCTGAATAGCCACGCTCTTCCCGACGGGAAACGTGACATCGAATTCCGCCCAGGGGATGATATCATTCGCGTCCCATCCAAACTCGCCGAGATAATCAGCGCGCCGGAAGCCGACTTCGCCACCATTAACCCGAATGGCTATATGTGTAATCTCAGGATAACTGCCATCATACCCATTGCTGGCGGCAATCGGAAAGCGGACAGCCAGCCTCTCGGGCTCGTTTCCCAGATTTTGCATCGTGAAATCAGCGGTGACATGGGCGCGGCCTAAACTGCCGGGTGTTATATCCTTTTGTACTTCAACCAGGACAGTTTCGGCTAGCATGCGGACTTGCGTAACGTCCGAGCCGGGATTGAGATTAGAGCCAGGTGGGTTTGTTGGTGGAGCGATATCAGCAAGGGCTGAGGATGGAATGGCAAAAAAGATGATGATCGAGAGAACGAAAGCAAGTCTTTTCATTTTATCTCCTCTCTTTTTATTCCATACCAGGCTTAAATGATAAACCTCAAATCATAAAGCGACAATCATCATTTTTCATCAAGATCAGCAATAAAGTTATCCAACATATTCTGATCCATCTGTGTGTGCTCTGACTTTTCCAGCTCTATTCCAATCATGTTGCTGCGAATTTCATTGTTTTGAATAATATGATTATTCGGGAGAATAGAGGAATGTTCTCCATCGAGTTTTCTCACACCGTGGTTTTGATTAGCGGCGATGCGAATCGCTTTTTTGTTTTGAATCAACTTGTTTCTTTCGATCAGCCAGTCGCGGCTCGTCTCGTTCATTTCAGGCACCTTTTTGAGAAAGTCGTACGAGCGAGTCCATATCAAAATGCCGTGTGTATTGTTTTGGATGTCATTATTTCGTACGTGGAAGCCTATGCCATTTTCCACAGCAATTCCCGCCTGGCGGTTGTTATAAATTTGGTTGTTCGCAATCGTGCAATCGCTGGAAAACCCCAGCCAGAAGCCGTAGTTGGAATGGTTGGCCTTATTACCCCTGTAGATATTGCCTTTACTGAACACTCCTTCGAAGGCGTTGTTTGGACTATATGACGCATCATTTTCTTCAAATAGATTGTTATTACATCCCACATCGATCCCATTCGGAGTAAGCCCGGCAAGAAAGAACCCATCTCCGCCTAGACGAGCATAGTTTCTCCTGAAGATATTGTTGCATGATTTATAGATAATCAGAAACCCTGTGGCATCTGCTCCCAGGTGAGAGCCAGAATCGCTCAGATAGTATCTGCAGCAGTAATCGGCATAGTTATCTGCGAAGGTGCTAGCAGACGTGTCATAAAGATGAAAACCGAATCCGCTGCAATAATTTGCGATGTTCTTCGTAACCTCGAGATGCTTGCAGTGATAGCTCAGGATTCCATTCATTTGATGCTGCAAGTCATTGTTGTGGATTCTTGCATCAGAAACTTCGTTCAGGAAGATCCCAGCCCCGTAAGCCTCCGAGGCAGGTTTCCAGATATCCAGGAAAAGAGTGTTTGATGGAATTTCGGCTGTCGAGGTAATTGTGCAATTCGAAATTTCAATCCCTCTGGACTTCTGGATTGAAATGTCATGATAAGTATTCATGAGGCGCAGGTTTTTGATGACAATGTTCTTTCTTCCAAAAACCTTCACACCTTCCCCGGTCCTATCCACGCCTAAAATCGTCGCGCCCTGACCATCCAGGACCACGTCATCTGAATCGATCGTAATTCCCTCCGGCAAAAGATAGACCCTGGGTTCCAATTGCGTATCTCGTTCAATCCGTAGTCCATTCATTGAGCCTCCATGTCATTTTACGGTTTGCCTGTCATCCACAGCTTTCGCAAGCCGGTCACACAGCCATATTGCAGGATAAGATCCTGCTCCAGAGCTTGCCCGTTTTCATAGGAGTTACCGAGATTGAACTCGGATTGCGGTGTGTAGAATAATTGCAATCCCTGGTCCGAGGAGCCATTCATACCAGAGATTTCTAATCTATATTGCTTTCCGCCTGAATCCCAGTCCGGTCCGAAGTGGACGGGGAGCCAGTCTCCGGCAGGGATCTGGTTGTCTGCGATGGATGTGTCCAGCAAAATTTGCGTGCCGGATCCGTCTTCGAGAAGGAAGCGGGTGGCCCCTTGAGGGGCCGCGTTGGATGGCTGGACCAGCACGCGTACTTCCGAGAGTCCGTCACAGGCCACCTGGATTTCCTGTGTGATCGATTTTCCATTCGATACAGGCTCGGATGCGCGCACCTCACTCGGGAAATCCTTGAACAGCGGACGGTAACACAATCCGGTCTGATAGAAGGTCGAGCCGCAGAGGATATGGAAGGATAAAAACAATCCCAGCAGATTGAGCGAAAGCGTAGAAATGAGAAGGATGTTAACCCATTTGGCAGCAGGTAACGCGGATATTCGTCTCCCCGGAAGACTTGCCAGGATCAAAAGAAGCGGCAGCGCCAGGGGGATGAAATACCGCCCTTGCACGCCGAACACCTGGCCTGCACCGACGGGCGTGTAGGAGATGTAAAGCGATGCAATCGTTGCGATATAACCAGCCGTGAAAATAAGAAGAAGTGCAAGCCGATACTTCTTGTCTACGTGCCCCGCAGTTGAGTCCAGCCATACTACAACGATCAGGCTTACCACAAAAAGGACGGAGACAATTTGAGGCGGAGTCCAGTAATAATAACCATAGCCATTGATCCAGCCCTGCATGTAAAGCATTCCATTTGCCAGCGAGTCCTTTAACACTGTTAGCAGAAACGCGAAGGGATGGCTAATGATATGAAGTAGTTGGGCGTTAGGGTTGGCTTCATCCAGTAAGAGGGAATTCAAGTTCCTTGAGGCGATCCAGTTCCAGCCTGCCACTTCCAGAAGAAAAAGAACAAATGTGATAGCTAACACGAAACTATAAAGTTTCCTGGATGCAAATTGTGAGGGTGGAATCAGAAGGAACGGCAAAAGGATGAGGGGAATGAGATTCAACTTTGCAAGGAACAAGAGGGAAATCAAAAGGATCAAAGCTCTCGCTTTTCTCTCGTTGATCTCCCGATCTTGTGCTAGCCGCAGGCATCCGGCAATGAACAAGAATCCGATCCCGTTGGAAATGGCGTCCGGGGTAATGGTTGCGGCTTGAAACAGGGACATCGGAGAAACGGCGAGCGCCAGGAGTATCCATTTCCCGAATGGCATCTGACGCAAGGCAAGCCATGCCAGGATCAGGTAACTGAGCAGTCCGGCCAGGCGGCATAGATAAAATACAGGCAGGGCAGGTAGATCTGCAATGCGACCGAAGAGACCCATAGCGACCGCCTGGGGAAGCAGGAGCCCCGGAGAGTACACGGATTTGGTATCGATCTCGCGGCGCACAAATCCATGCTCCTCTAACGCCGCTCGCGCGTAACTCCGCCAGTACTCGGAATCGATAACCCCCGCGCTGCCCTGCTGGCGGTATGCAAAGTCCCGGAATACAGTTGGATATCTTAATTCCTGAGGGGACAGTTGGCCTGGAATGACGGAGGATGCTGATAATTCCCAAACCCGCACCAGATGATCCTCCTCATCATACCCTGCCCCCGGAGGGATCAGCAGGATCATCGGCAGACCAAACAGAGACAGAATGAGAAGGAGGAAGATCTCCACCCCGGAAAGATGCACATTCTTCATCCGGTCTTTTGCTGACGAGAACATCAATCTATCCTCTTTGCCTGCGTAGTCTCCATGCCGGGAAGGTTTATAGCATGAGTACCTGAATTTAGGGAGTGCTGATCCTTTCTTCGTGTCATGGTTCCTTTGAATGGTTGCAAACGGGGCTCAAAGTACGAAGAAATTGAGTCATGATCTTCATCAGTAGTAATTGGATCAAACGCGCAGTACAATGATGCCGGAGGTTAACATGGCTCCAAATGATGACAATCCTGAGGAAGTTAAAAAGGCAAAGAAGAAATATCTTTGGTTCGGATATGGGGGATATGGCGGTACTGGTGACACAAATGCATTCCAACCCGTCAATATCCGCGCCGATCCGGGAATTTTCGACAAGCTCTTCGAGCTATTCGGGGTGAAGGAAAAACCCAAACAAGAACCAGAGGATCCAAAGAAGTAACAATCCTTACACCATCTTGTTAGCTTGTACCTTCCATCTCAGCGCGAGGGCGGTTTCGAGGACCGTGAAAATTATTCCACCCGAATGGAAAACGTGACCGTTTCCTCCGGGTCAGCGACGCTGTCGGGAGGGTAATAACCCAGCACAATTGTCGTGTCGCCGGGATGGATCGCGCGAAACGTCCATACTTCCATACCCCCGGAGCCAGGCGCCACCGGTTGATCTGCAAAGTAATTCTGCCCGGCAAATTCGACGAAATTCGTATCCAGTTCCGGAAGGATGTCCCAGTGATAACCCGTCGATGGATTCGACGGCACCGCAAGGTCAAACGTCTCACCTGCCTTAACAGTAATGAGCTGGGTGTGGTCGGTGGGCTCGAGCGGTATGTCCTCCGTTTCGACGGGAGGGGGAGGAAAGGTCGCAGTAGGGATGGACGATGAGGTAATACAGGCGGTCAGTAGGATTGCAGCAATCCATAACAAGAATATTTTTTTCATCTTCATCTCCATCAGCAAGTATACATGAAGACCTGAGCGAATCAAAAAAAGATGAGCTTCACGCCCATCCTTTTTGATTCTTTGTATCTCTGTTGTGGTTAGACAATCGGGTTTTCGATTTCAAGGGAAGAGACACTGCCTGGCTGCCTCAAAGATTCCCTGGGCGACGACCCCTGTCGCAGCGTCGATATCGATTAAGGCGGCCTGGCTGTACTCCTGAATCAGGATCGAGCAGAGCATAACCCCCACGTGTGCACCGTCCCGGGCGTTGAACCCGTACTGCTTCATCACCATGGCATAGCGCTCCTGAAGTTCACTCTGCACGCAGGACATCCCTACTTGTGGCTTGAAGCAAACAGGTGCCGCCATCGCAGCCAGCACCACACGACCAACCGGGACATCTGCTCTCTGAAAATTGTAAAATTCCAAAAGATAGACCAGGTGCTCCCATTGCTTGCTCACGTCCTCCGGCATGATCGTGGTGCCGGGTAGAGCATATTTCTGATCTAGAAAGGATTGCGACAGGCTGGCTCCGGTTAGCCAGGCCGCAGCAGACAGGATGGTCGCGGCATGAGGCATGCCAGCCGAATCAACAAACGTCCCGTTCAATAGAGAAAGAAACTCCAGCGCGGCTGTGTGCCCCTTTTTGAGCTGATGGTGTATGAAGAGGGAATCTTCCTTGTTTTCGACAGTCTCAAATTTGAAAGCCTTCTGAGAGAGATTTGACAAAGTCATGATGTTTCCTGGATGCGAGGTTTTCGATTCCGACGAACCGATAGGATGAATTATTCCAGAGGACACCAGAGGAATCAATTCCAAAACCTTACAACCTCTTAAACGTTTGGTGAAGCCCCTGTTATGTCACAGGGGAGAGTCCGCGCCCAACCGAGAGCATCGCTCCAGCGCGCATAGGCATATAATCACCCCATGTCCAAATTCATATGCTTCGGATGGATCTTTCTGGGAGCGATGGCAGTTTTGCTCTCGAGCTGTCTCGCGCCACAGACGGAGTCCAGCGTCCTGTTTACGCCTACAGCATCTTCGATTGCCACCCAGACGCAGATCCCGCCCACATGGACTGCTTCACCAACGCAAACGACGACTCTTACACCTATCCCTTCCCCCACCCCTACACCCGAACCGGCTGGCTGCCTGAAGCCGCCTGAGGATTCCACACGCGTCGAAGTGAATAATGGACAGATCCTCAACCAGCGTACCCTGGCGATGCTGGCACACGCCCGGGAGCTCTATGGTGGTGAGCTGGAGATCACGGGCTATGGCATCACCCAGGGCAGTTACACAGAGGCTGTTGCGGCTTCCTTTGGCACACATGCAGGCGGCGGCGCGGTCGACCTTTCGGTCCTGCGGCGGGGAACCTATACGGTGCTTTGGGACGATCTGGAGCCGCTGATTCGCGCGT
>LLBY010007956.1_pt3 | contig 21445 bp, 20 predicted proteins | sample 1489401 | NCBI WGS metagenome assembly LLBY01 (sample SAMN04092656, study PRJNA295927) | soil metagenome | biome: Soil prokaryotic community; feature: Bulk soil; isolation source: soil from tomato rhizosphere | host: tomato cultivar Hawaii 7996 | place: South Korea | collected 2011-11-01 | reverse complement strand
ATGGAGAACGTGGGAATTTAATTGTTGGAGCAAGTCAAACAATTGGAACGTATTTATTACCACGAGTATTAGCTTTATTTGCTCAAAGATATCCTCAAATAAACTTAAAAGTTCAAGTTAATTCAACACGACTGATAGCGAAACATATAGTGAATAGAGAAATTGATATTGCGATTGTTGGTGGTGATATTCCTCATGAATTCAATAAAAATTTACTGGTCGAAAGTTTTGTAGAAGATGAATTTAGTTTAATTGTTCCACGAGGTCACCCTTTTGCGGAAAAAAAACTGATTACTAAAGAAGATTTATATCATCTAAAATTTATTACACTAAATTCTAATTCTACAATTCGAAAATTTATTGATAACATATTAACACAAAATCAGATTCAAACAAAACAATTAAAAACTATTATGCAACTTAATTCAATAGAGGGAATTAAAACCGCTGTTAGTTTAGGTTTAGGGGCTGCTTTTGTTTCATCTTCAGCTATTGAAAAAGAAATTCAACTAAAAACTATTCAAATTTTGAAAATTGAAAACATTAAAATTAATCGTACATTATCCATTATAAGTAATCCTGACTGTTATAGATCCAAAGCTTTTAATTTTTTTTATCAAGAACTATTAGATTTAAAAAGACAACTTAAAAATTAAAAGATAATTCTAAAAACGTTGACGATTGAAAAAATAATTTAGTATTATAAGCTTAAATAAAAATAAAGTACTATACATTATGAAATATGCAATTATCGAAATAAGTGGCAGACAGTTTTGGATTGAAACTGGAAAATATTATGATTTTAATAGAATTCCAACAGAATTAGGAAAACAAATTACGTTAAATCGAGTTTTATTGGTAAACAATGAAGGAAATGTTTTAGTTGGAAAACCTTATTTAGAAAGTGTAAAAATTACGGGTAAAATTTTAGAACATTTAAGAGGAAAAAAAACAATTGTTTATAAAATGAGACCAAAAAAGAAAACACGTAGAAAACAAGGTCATCGCCAAGAACTTACACGTGTTTTAATTGAAAATATTAATGTTAATTAATTCAGTAAAGAAAACCATAAAATTAGGAGGAATACAAGATGGCACATAAAAAAGGTGCAGGTAGTACAAAAAACGGTCGTGACTCAAATGCTCAAAGATTAGGAGTAAAACGATTTGGGGGTGAAACCGTAACAGCTGGAAATATTTTAGTTCGCCAAAGAGGTATGAAATTTAAACCAGGTACTAATGTTGGATGTGGAAAAGATTTTACATTGTTCGCATTAACCGATGGTGTTGTTAAATTTGACTACAAAGATAAAAAACAAAAACGTATAAATATTGTAGTTTCTTAATAAATAACTCCATAATTTTAAAATGTTAAAAAATCCCTTTCAACAAAGTTCGCTAAATAAATATCAAAATTTAATTCACCAAATTAATAGATTAGAAAGCGAATTAACATTACTAACTGATAGTGATTTAAGGGCAAAAAGCTTAAAATTAGAAAAACAATATCAAGAAAGCCAAAATTTAGATTCTTTAATTGCTGAATCATTTGCACTTACTCGTGAGGCAAGCAAACGAACATTAGGATTAAGACATTATGATGTTCAACTAATTGGTGGACTTGTTTTGAATGACCAAAAAATCGCTGAGATGAAAACCGGTGAAGGAAAAACACTTGTAGCAACTTTACCTGCGGTTTTAAATGCACTCACGAAAAAAGGTGTCCATATTGTAACGGTAAACGATTATCTAGCAAATCGAGATCAAGTTTCAATGGGACAAATTTATCGTTTTTTAGGATTAAGTACTGGGTTAATTCAAGAGGGAATGTCCAAAGCTGACCGAAGAAAAAATTATAATGCAGACATAACTTATGTCACAAATTATGAAGTCACATTTGATTTCCTTCGTGATAACATGGCATTAAATTTGAATGATCTTGTTTTGCGCCCATTTTATTATTGTATTGTTGACGAAGTTGATTCAGTTCTGATTGATGAAGCCCAAACTCCATTAATTATTTCAGATAATATTCCAACACCAGTTGATAAGTATATTCTCGCCGCAGAAATTACGGATTATTTGGATTTAAACGTTGATTATAAAATTGATGAAAAAAATAAAAATGTCATTTTAACCGAACAAGGTAGTAAACAAATTGAAAAAATTTTAAGTATTCAAGATTTATATAATCCAAATGATCCATGGATTCCTTATATAATTAATGCACTTAAAGCAAATGCATTATACTTTAACAATGTTCATTATATCGTTCAGAATAATCGTATTATCATCGTAGATGAATTTACTGGTCGAATTATGCCTGACCGTCGATGGGGTGATGGATTACATCAAGCAGTTGAAGCAAAAGAAAAACTGCCAATTCGACAAAAAACAGAGACAGTTGCTGCAATAACGTATCAAAATTTCTTCTTGTTATATCCTAAATTAGGAGGAATGACTGGTACAGGTAAAACAGCTGAAATAGAATTTGAAAAAATTTATAATTTATCTGTGGAAGAAATACCAACGGCACGGCCAAATCAACGAAAAGATTTACCTGATTTAATCTATAAAGATCAATTTTCAAAATGGAATGCTATTGCACAAACATGTAACCAAATTTCTTCGACGGGACAACCTATTTTAATTGGTACAACGACTGTTGAAAAGTCAGAAATGCTGGCACAATTGTTGAGTGAATATAAACTAACCTATCAACTTTTAAATGCAAAACCCGAAAATGTTCGACGGGAATCTGAAATTGTTGCACAAGCTGGTAAAAAAGGTAATATTACAATTGCGACAAATATGGCAGGACGTGGAACAGATATTATTTTAGGTGGAAATATAAATTTTACCATCCAGAAAACATTGTACGATATTCTTACATTAAGTAAAAATTATCAATTATCTACAAAGAAAAATATCTTAGAAGCGAGCTTTTTATCACAATTTCAAGGTTGCTCTCAAAAATTTCTAAGTGTTTTATTTTCATTGTTAACGGATTCAAAGTTTTTAAAATTTTCTGACCTTGATATTTTACGATTATTACGAGAAAATGATCGTATTTCTATTCCAGTAACTTCATATCAGTGTTCTATTCAATTTCTAATAAATGAATTAATTTTTTCGAGTAAAAAACATCAACAGCAAGAAAATAAAATCGTTAAAAATCTTGGTGGACTTTACATTGTTGGAACTGAAAGAAATGATTCACGACGTGTAGATAATCAATTACGTGGTAGGTGTGGACGTCAAGGTGATCCCGGGACTTCAAGATTTTTCTTAAGTTTAGATGATAATTTATTACGATTATTTGGGGGACCAAAACTGCAAAACTTTATGCAAACCCAACTACCAGATGATGCACCATTAGAATCAAATTTTTTAACGAAAAGTTTAGATTCGGCACAAGAAAGAGTTGAAGAAAGAGCTTATCAACAACGAAAAAATCTATTCGATTATGATGATGTATTAAATAAACAACGAAATATTGTTTATTATGAACGACGTCAAATTTTAGAAAGTTTATCAGTCAAAAAGAATATATTTGCATATGGTGAACAAATTATTACTGAACTTATTTTGGAATTGAAAGAAAATAAATCATCTAAAAAAGAAATTTTATTTTTACTTGAAAATTTATTTGGAAGAACATTAGTTTTAAATCAACTTCAAAAGACCAATGGAATTATTGAGAATTTTGATCTTTATGAATTAAAATTATATTTATTTGAAGAATTTTGGTTAACCTATCAGTCAAAAATTAATGAATTAGCTATTTATGGTAATGGAATTATTGAAATTTTTGAACGAAGTGTTATCTTAATTAATACAGACCGAATTTGGCGAGAACATTTACAAAAAATGACATTACTTCGCGAAGCCGTAGGTTGGCGTGGATACGGACAACGTAATCCACTTTATGAATATAAACAAGAAGCATTTTCTATGTTTGAAACTCGTGAAGAATTATTAAGACATTTAATTATTTACGATCTATTAAGATCATCAATCTTATAAACAAAATTAAAAAAAATTAAGAGAAATTTTATGGCAAAACGAACACTTTCCAATAAAGGCCGTTACTCAGTTTTAAAAGTTTCAGGTTTTCGGGCGCGAATGTCGACTCCACAAGGTAGAAAAACCATCCGTAATCGACGTAAAAAAGGTAGAAAAGTTTTGGCGATTCGTCGCTAACTATTATTTATTAGAGCAATCACAAATAGCTCTAATAATAAATAATTTTTTAGTTAAAATTAATATAATACTAATCTAATAAACTGACTTTCTGAATAAGTATTTTATGAAATTTAATGATGAATTAGCTCTTTTTTTAAAAGCTCGTTATCCAATAATCTATATCAATACCATTGAGGAAGATCGTGTGGAGTATGTTATTCGAAAAAATATTAAAACAAATTTAAATCGGAGTATTTACAGTTGGGATTTTGTAGATGGCTATACAAATAATCCAAATAATGAAGGCTTTGCAAAAAGAAACCCTCTTCAAGCACTTGAATTAGTGGAACGATTAAATGCTGAAACTCCGGCATTATTTTTACTTAAAGATTTTCATCGATTTTTAACCGATCTTTCAATTTCAAGAAAACTAAGAAATATTAGTAAAATTTTAAAATTACAGCCAAAGACAATTATTATTATTGGGTCCGATTTGACAATTCCAAAAGAATTACAAGATTTAATCACTGTGGTTCAATTTCAGCTTCCTGTGGAAGAAGAAATTAGTCAAGAATTAACTCGATTAATTAATTCTTTGAATATTAAGGTAGACTCCCAATTATTTGAAAGTTTAACTCGAGCATGTCAAGGATTATCCTTAGAAAGAATTCGGCGTGTACTTTCAAAAATTATTGCAACTTATAAAACAATTGATAATGATAGTATTACGGTTTTGCTGAGTGAAAAAAAACAAATTATAAGTCAAACAGAGATTTTAGAATATTCGTCTGTCAATGAACAAATTGCAAATTTGGGTGGTTTAGAGAATTTAAAAGACTGGTTAAAAAAACGAAAAACTGCCTTTGGTATTCAAGCTTTAAACTATGGTCTACCAACGCCAAGAGGCTTACTACTGATTGGTATTCAAGGAACAGGAAAATCCTTAACGGCAAAAGCAATTGCAAATGATTGGCAATTACCTTTACTAAAATTAGATGTTGGAAAATTATTTGGAGGAATCGTTGGAGAATCTGAATCTCGCCTACGTCAAATGATAAATGTTGCGGAAACTATTTCACCTTGTATTTTATGGATTGATGAGATTGATAAAGCCTTCAGTAATACTGATAATCGAGGTGATAGTGGAACTAGTAATCGAGTCTTAGCAACTTTTATTAGTTGGTTATCTGAAAAAACTAAGCCAGTTTTTGTAATTGCTACTGCTAATAATATTGACCTTTTACCAATCGAAATTATTCGAAAAGGTCGATTTGATGAAATATTTTTCTTGGATTTACCCGAGAAAGAAGAACGAGAAGAAATTTTTAAAATTCACCTACAAACGTTTAGACCGAATAGTTGGGAATCTTTTGATTACAGTCAACTAGCACAAGCTTCAGAATCATTCTCAGGAGCAGAAATTCGTCAAAGTATTATTGAAGGGATGTATCATGCATTTTACGAAAAACGAGAGTTTACAACCGAAGATATTTGTATGGCCTTAAACGAATTAATTCCTTTGGCTCATTTAGAAAGTGACCAAATGATACGTTTACAACAGTGGGCATCATCTGGTAGAATTCGTTCTGCTTCTTCGAAAGAAATTTATTTAACGTAAACCATTAATTTAATGAAACAAAAACTTTTTCGGACAATCGCAGATTTACGCTTCTCAATTTTTATTTTATTACTAATTAGTTTTTGTAGTATATTAGGAACTGTAATCGAACAAGACCAATCCATTGAAATATACAAATCAAACTATCCATTAACAAATCCAGTTTTAGGCTTTTTAACATGGGATAGAATTTTACAATTAGGATTAGATCATGTGTATAAAACATGGTGGTTCTTTTTACTAATATTTTTGTTTGGATTTAGTCTCATTTCTTGTACTTTTCTTCAACAATTTCCATCTCTAAAAGTTGCTCGGCGATGTCAATTTTTTCGTACAACCGAGCAATTTTATCGTCTCAAAATTTCAACAATTTTAACTTCTTTTGCCTATCCTAAAATTTTAGCACGAATTCAGCAAAATCAATATTCAATTTTTCAACAAAAAAATATTGTTTATTGTTATAAAGGATTAATTGGCCGGATTGCACCCATTTTAGTTCATTTTAGTATGATTTTAATTTTACTAGGTACAATTGTTGGATCATTATTTGGCTTTAAAGCTCAAGAAATTGTTCCAAAAACTGAGCAGTTTCATATTCAAAATATTTTAACAAGTGGCCAATTAACCAATATTCCAGAAACATCTGTTAGAATTAATGATTTCTGGATAAATTATACCAAAAAGAAAACAATTTCACAGTTTTATTCTGATTTATCTGTTCTGGATTCAGAAGGCAATGAAATTAATCGAAAAACGATATCGGTAAATTATCCATTAATTTATAAAGGCTTATATTATTATCAAACTGACTGGAATTTAATTGGTCTTCGATTTCAAACTGAAAATAATGAAACCTTAGAATATCCTTTAGTTAACGCTTTAAAAAATCAAAATAAAGTTTGGCTTACTTGGATTTCAACAAATTCGAGTCTGAAGAATGGTTTTATTGCTATTATTGATAATCTAGAAGGATATTGTTCTATATATAATGAATCTGGAATATTTTTAGGAAACCTAGAATTAAATGAAAAAGTAAATTTCAATGGTTCCCTTACTTTACTTGAAATTATTAGTTCAACTGGATTACAAATTAAAACAGATTTTGGGATTCCAATTATTTATGGAGGTTTCTTTTTATTAATGCTGAGTACATTAATTAGTTATATAACCTATTCTCAAATTTGGATCGTTGAAAAGCAGAAGCAGTTATTTGTTGGTGGAACAACAAATAGGGCAATTTTTGATTTTGAATTAGAATTTTTCAAATTTATTCAATAAAAACTGATCATTTGAGGTATTTGGGTTTATAATTATAGTTAACAAGTTACATGCTTGGGAAGAATTATAATTACAAAAATTTTTTATGACAGCAACTTTAGAAAGACGTCAAAGCGTTTCTTTATGGGAACGTTTCTGTGGTTGGATTACAAGCACTGAAAACCGTTTATACATCGGTTGGTTTGGTTGTTTAATGTTCCCTACATTATTAACAGCTACATCTTGTTTCATCATCGGTTTCATCGCAGCTCCTCCAGTTGATATTGATGGTATCCGTGAGCCAGTAGCAGGTTCTTTATTATACGGTAACAACATCATCACTGGTTCAATCATCCCTAGTTCAAACGCTATCGGTATGCACTTCTACCCAATCTGGGAAGCAGCTTCAATCGATGAGTGGTTATACAACGGTGGTCCTTACCAATTAATCGTATTACACTTCTTATTAGGTGTTGCAGCATACATGGGTCGTGAATGGGAATTAAGCTACCGTTTAGGTATGCGTCCTTGGATCTTCGTAGCATTCTCTGCTCCAGTAGCAGCAGCTTCTGCAGTATTCTTAGTATACCCAATCGGTCAAGGTTCATTCTCTGATGGTATGCCTTTAGGTATTTCTGGTACTTTCAACTTCATGTTAGTATTCCAAGCTGAACACAACATTTTAATGCACCCATTCCACATGGCTGGTGTTGCAGGTGTATTCGGTGCTTCTTTATTCTCAGCTATGCACGGTTCATTAGTAACTTCTTCTTTAATCCGTGAAACAACTGAAAACGAATCTACTAACTACGGTTACAAATTCGGTCAAGAAGAAGAAACTTACAACATCGTAGCTGCACACGGTTACTTTGGTCGTTTAATCTTCCAATACGCTTCATTCAACAACTCTCGTGCTTTACACTTCTTCTTAGCTTTATGGCCAGTTTTAGGCATTTGGTTAACTTCTATGGGTATTAGCACAATGGCGTTCAACTTAAACGGTTTCAACTTCAACCAATCAGTTGTTGATTCTCAAGGTCGTGTTATCAACACATGGGCTGACATCATCAACCGTGCTGATTTAGGTATCGAAGTTATGCACGAACGTAACGCGCACAACTTCCCATTAGATTTAGCATCAGGTGAAGTATTACCAGTTGCTTTAACAGCTCCAGCTGTTAACGGCTAATTTCTAGATCTCTAGTTTTTCTAAACCTTTAATTTATTAAAGGTTTAGAAAAAATAACAATATTTATTCTTTACTTTTTGGTAAAAGCAAATTAGATGAAAAAAAAATAAAAAAAAACGGTAGATTATTAAAAAATCATCGACTTTTGAAAAGATCGTGAATTAGGAATTAGATAAATTACTAAAGCGACTAAACAAAATCAAGAAAATGAAAAAATTAAAAGCTTTTTTTTCACAAAGTCCAAACTCAGAAAAATTAAATCACCTGGTAACAATAGCTATTATTGGCTTGTTAAGTTTGCGTTTACTAGTTGGAGGACCAAAACCAGTTTCCTTAAAATATCAATCTTCTTAATTATTTTATCCCTCACCTTGGGCACTAAAACCTGCCGATTTTTGACTCAACTTTATATGACCTTAGTTAATCTAAAAAGGTTTAGATTACTTAAAATATTTATTTCAAATAAAAAATATATGAATGTATAGTTTATTATTAACCTAATTTTAATTTATCAGGTTAATTTTTTTCATGAATCATTACAGAGTAGTATGAAGGTCTATGATAAAACTTGAATTATTTTATCCTTGATAACTTTTAAGAAAGATTTGTTGTTAAGTGAAATATATCTACCAACTTCTTTGAGAGTGTAGCCTGGTCCTGTTTTGAAAGTCTGAGTCATGTTAAGTATTACAGGAATCCCAAAAACTTTTTGAATTATAGGAGTTCCATATGAATTCCACATGATTTCAACACCTTTCATTGGAAGTGCAAGACCATCACCTAAAGTAATGAGAGCTTTTCCGACTGTATTATTTCCAACGATCGCTCCGCACCCATAAAAGAACATAGAGCCTGTAGTTGGAATTGCGACTGCAAGGAAAGGTTGAGCTTTCAAGATTTGTAAACCGCTGACTCCAGCTACCTTTGCAAGTGCAAGAGTGTTCGCGACGAATCCAGCACTGCCTGCCGATTGAAGGTATGAACCAACTTTATAAATAGTCCCTTGGACTCCACCAGCTTGAACAATTACATTTCTGTCACGAAAGAAATTCTGGGCTTGTTCCATTGCTGATTGTTTAGTAATTCCTAAATCAGAGGAAAGGGTATTAACAATTATATCCGATTTAGATACAAGTCTGCAAAAGCCATCATAATCAAGCACGAGAGTTTTTGTTTCGGGGATGATACGAAAGGTTCCACAAAATTGTGAAATTTCGTCACAGAATTGATAAGTAAATTCATCGCCTAATTGTAGCTTAATTGGTTCTACAAGTATTGGTAAAGATGCTAGCTGAGTTAAGTTTAACTCTGAATTTTCTGTAATAGGATCTAAAGAAAATAGCATAAATTTTTCATCTTGATCTAAATCTTTTTGAACTAAATGCTCAGTTCCATAAAAAAAAGGGTAACCAATCATAATTTTTATTTTTATTATTTTTCTGGCATCAAATTGCCTCAGAAACGCATCTCAGATGCTGTCTATTGGCTAAATTTTTCAATTTGGTTAATATCGACTTAGATAGTACTTATGAAATATAGGGAAAAGTTGCTTTAGACACGTTTGAGAGTATTTATGATAAGTAGAGTAAATTTCTAGTTAAACAATGATAGATTCTTAAACAGTTACCATATCTCCCGATTCCAAAATTATTAAGAAATCGGGAGATATCAATATCTTTGTGTTAATTAATTAACACAAAGATAGGTGTAGGTGTAAATATCTAATTAGCAAAGCTTCTAACATAATCAACAGAGTTAAGTAAGGAATGCCTGAAAATGATAATTGAAGTTAAACTTAAACACGCTCCATAATTTTTTCATTATTCCAACGTTCTAAGACTAGTGTATTTGAACCATCTGCGTTTTGTTGGTATTTAATTGGTTGGAAACCAATTTTTTGACTTTCACCAATAATAACCTCCCCAGCATATTGTTGAGAAATTTTGTCAATAAAACTTTCAATTGGGTATGGTTGCTCCCAAAAACTCATGTCTACAACCAATTCATACTCTTGACCATTCCAAGCAAATTCAATATCGTAGCCATTTGATTGTGGAATAATTAAACTTTTATGATATGAAGTTTTATCTGTAACACTTTTGTCTTGTTCTGTATGCGAGATATTTAAACGATTTAAAGCTTTTTCTAAATAAAATAAATTTTGAAAACGAGTTTTAATATGTGTAAAGTGTGACATAGTGACTAATATTTTTACTTGATATATTTACTTTATATTATAAATAATTTAGTGGTTAATTTTAGTCTATATAACAATAATAAAATATTAAAAAATGAAAAAAAGAACAGCCAATATATCAAATGTATATCAGCTGTATAAAAAACAAATATTATGATATAATTTCTGCTTTTTTTAATAAATAAAATACAGTTTCAGTTGGTTTTACACCATAGCTTAACCATTTTTTGATCTTTTCTGTATCCATTTTATACTGTTTAGTAATAGGATTATAGTATCCAACTTCATCAATTGGTCGTCCATTTCGTCGAAATGTATTCTCCATGATTACCAAACGATAAAAAGGAGATCTTTTTTTGCCTAATCGTTTTAATCGTAATTTTAACATATGTAAGTAACTATTTTATAAATTAATTTTTTTATGAAAAATGTCATTTTAGAAGAAATAACTAAAATTACCAAGGTGAATAATAAATTATCGACGTGAATAATACTCAATTACAAGTAAATCATCTAATTGTAATGAAATATCATTTCGATCACAATAATCTAATACTTTTCCTTCTAATTTTGAACTATCAAATTTTAAATGTGCTGGGATTTCAGAAACTTGATTATTTTTAATGTTATTTTCCACTAACATTTTAGAGCTATTTTTTTCTTTGACACCAATAATATCATTTAACCGACATTGGAAACTTGGAATATCTACTACTTGTTTATTTACCGTAATATGACCATGATTTACGAGTTGACGAGCTTGTGCTATACTTTTTGCAAACCCTAAGGTAAAGCAAATTGTATCTAATCGCATTTCTAATAATTGAAATAAAATCAAGTTTGTAACACCTTGTCGGCGACGAGCTTCTTTAACATATCGGAATAACTGACTTTCTGTTAAACCATAGTTAAACTTTAGTTTTTGTTTTTCTTCTAAACGTAAGCCATATTCTGTTAATTTTTTGCTCGTATCCGCATTTGTATTTCCATCTTTCCCTGGTCTATTTAACTTAGTTGATTTTTTCGTTGTTAATCCAGGTAATAAGCCCAAACGGCGACTAATTTTTAATTTAGGTCCTCTGTAACGTGACATAAAAATGACTTAAAATTGTGACTAAATAAATTTTAAAATACTTAGAAAAGATAAAGATTTCAATGAGGGCGAGTGACCGGACTTGAACCGGCGAATGGTGGAACCACAACCCACTGCCTTAACCACTTGGCTACACCCGCCATACTGTCTTTCAAGATACTTTATCAGTAATTAGGAGCTTACGTCTAGTTTATTTTCAATAAATTTAATATTAAAAATTATGAATAAAAGTTATCCTTTTTTTTTGAATGGCCAAAAATATATAACTACATACAATGCAACCATTTCCAATTTAATCGATTATTTTGGATATAATAAATCGCTTTTAGTTATTGAATATAATCAATTTATTTGTAACAAAACTGAATGGGATAAAATTTTGATTCAAGAAAATGACAAGATTGAAATTGTAACCATTGTAGGTGGAGGCTAATGCAATTATTCACGAATAATTGCATTAAATTCTCTAATTAAAACTGACTGTAAATTAGTTATGATACTTTCAATTTCTTTATTTTCTAATGTTTTCTCATTGGACTGGAAAATTAATTGTAAACATAAACTAGTACAGTCTCTAGGAATCGAAGAACCTCGATACTCATCTAATAAATTAATTCCTGATAAAAATTTTGTTCCATTTAAATACAGTATATTTTGAAGGTTTTTAAAAGTTATATCTTTTGGAATAATAAATGACATATCTTTGATGACTCTTGGATATAATGAATATTCTTGGAAAGCAGGGAGTTTATTTTGTTGAATCTGATCCTCAATATATTTTAGACGAAACTCAAATAAATAGGTTTCTGAGACTAATCCATTCGCATTTGCATAAGCTGGATGAATTTGACCAAATTTCCCTAGATTCTTTCCATTGAAAAGATATAATTCAGCCGTTCGATATGGATGGAAAATATCATTTGTAGAATCTAGTGATTCGATTTTCCAATAAACACCAATATTTAATTGCTTCAATAATTGTTCAATTTTTCCTTTTGCTTCGAACCAGGTTATTGTTTGTTTTGGTTCAGACCAAGATAATTTTTCTTTTGTTCCTCCAAAAATCCCAGCAACATGCTCAATTTCTTTAAAATTATCTGGAATAGTTCCAGAAAACACATGACCATATTCGAACCCTTCAATAATTCGAGTACTTTGTTTTAGATTTTCCGCTACAGTTTGTAGTAAAGTTGGCAATAAACTTGTCCGTAAACTTTTATAATCAGCTAAAAGTGGATTAATTAAATTTATTTGATTTTTTTGATTTGTTAATCTTAATTGATCTTGCCCAACTAGTGAATAATGAATTAACTCATTGAAACCCAAATTTAAGAAACATGAAGTTATTTTTTTTCTCGTTTGATAACTAAGATCTTCTGTTCCAACTCTTTTAATTTTCGGTAAGGTAGTTAAAAAATTATTAAATCCATGTAATCGTCCAACTTCTTCAATAAGATCAATTTCTCGTGTAATGTCGTCACTTCTTAAATTAGGTATTTCAACATCCCAAGTCAATTCAGAATCTTGATATGAAAACTCAAAGTTTAATCTTTGTAAATAATCACTAACTTTTTTCGGTGGAATAAACGCCAATTCATCAGTATTTATTTTACTAATAGGGCCTAATATTTCTTTTATTGTTGAATAATGTAATTTAATAATCTTTAAGGTTTCTTCATTTTCTTCTAAAAATGTCGAAATTTTACATTTAAGATTTGGATTGTTAATACGTAATAAAGAAATTAACCGATATAATGACTCAATTAGGTAAGTTGGTTTTAAGGATTTTTCATATCTTGCTGATCGATCTGTTCGTACTCCTAAGTTTCTAGATTGTTGACGAATTTTTGCGGCATTAAAAATGCTTCCTTCAATTACTAATGAGTTTGTAGTTTCTAAATAAATATATTCTTCATGTTCAATAATTCCAGCAATACTAATTGGAAAATTATTAGCTTTAATTACTAAATTTGAATCATTTAATTTATAGTTTGTATTATTAGAACCTAAAAATTCTTGATTCATTGTGGCTTTTTCAATGGAAAAATTTAGTTCTGAATTACCTACTTTTTTTTGAATTTTTGCTAAATCATAAAATGCAAATGGATAACCTGTTTCTAATAAGATATATCTTTGAAAATCTAAAAGATTGTTTGCAGGACTTATACCTGCGCTAATAAGTTTTTCTTCTATCCAACTTGGAACTGTAAAATCGTCAATATTTCTAAGTTCAAGAGCTAAAAATGTGGAACAACCTAAATCTGAGATCATCGGTTCTTTTTTAGTCGCTAGTTTTTGTTTCCAGTCGCCAATTTTTTTACTATAAACTAATTGGTTAACTGGTTTATCTAATAAGCTAGCAATTTCTGATGAAATTCCTTGAATTGACAAACTATCAGATCGATTTGCAGTTGCTGAAATATCTAAAACCGTTTGTTTTTTATGGTTAATTTCCACTTCTAAAATTTCTTCGACTTCAAAACCCCCAAGGGTTAGTTTTTCAATTAATTCTTCTAATTCGATCGTTTCAATATCTACTAATTCTTTGATCCATTCTAATGGTATTTGCATCTTTTAACTATTATAATTTTTTTCTTAATTTGCTTTTGTAAATACTAAACCATTTGTCTTACCGTAGCGTTCCATAAATCTCATAAATCTATCCCAAGCTTCAGGGCTTTTCATTATATAAATTGATTCAATTGCTTCTGGTTTTCCATTAATAAATCGAGCATTTACATCACGAGTTTCTAATGTTCCTTCTTCGTCAATTAGATACATTCCAGTAATTTCACCTTCTTTTGCAGTATTTTTATCTAATATATTTGGATTTTTAAAACGGAATGTTGCTGTTCCTGTACTTCCATCTCGAGAACGTGTTAAACGAACATCCGGTAATACTTTTTCATCAAGGCCTTTGATAAATTGAATTCTCGCTTCCATAACTTTATCCTTAAGTTGTAATAATCTTAGTCTACTCTAATTATGCAACGAATGTAAATTAAAAAAACTTCTTCCAAAAAAATATTTTCGAAAAAAAGTTAAGAATTTTTGATCAGATTTTCAGAAAGACCGAAAACTATTAAGTCCATCAACCAAAACTAAGGTTTCTTTAGAGTTTACTCTATTTTTCACTAAAATGGGTAGAAATGAATCTAATACCTCTCAGCTATATGAGATTGAAATGTCGTCTGAAAGGGCCTTAAGAGTTGATTTTAGATCACTTGATAGGTTGTGAGTAGAGTCAAGTTAGATAAAAATTTAAATTACTAAAAATTAATAGTTTTGGAAAAGTCAGAGAAATAACTCACTTTTCCAAAAATAATATTACGAATAGATCAGTCAAAAGATGATAAATTGATTATCTTAACCTTTTTTGTCCTCTTTTTTTTATGTTTAAGTTGATGCCAATAAGTCTATCTGTAATTCTATATTTTATCTAGTTTGGTTCCACAAGAGGGAAACGAAAAAGAGTAGACTTTTCTTATTTTAGAGATTACTTTCCATTTCTACTTTTAGTATTATTCCATTCGAAATGGGAAAGCCTTATGATAACCACCCATAGCTATGTAAACCTTTTCCTAAAAAGTTAACACCTAAATAACAAATCCAGATTACAAAGAAACCAAGGCCGCCTAAAACAGCAGTCTTTTTTCCCTCCCAACCTTTTGTTATACGAGCATGTAAATAGGTTGCAAAAACCAACCATGTTATTAAAGCCCATGTCTCTTTTGGATCCCAACTCCAGTAGGAACCCCAAGCTTCATTTGCCCAAACTCCACCTGAAATGATTCCAATTGTTAAAAAAGGAAATCCTAATCCAATAATCCGATAACTCCAGTTATCTATACTCTGTAAAAGCTTAATTTTTCCAAGCTCAGAAATTTCCGCAGAAGGAGCTACTAACTTAGCTTCATAATAATCTAACATAATATTATAAAGTGGTAACGATGAATTATCGACAATCTTTAGATCAATTTCTTGAAACCGCGAAATCACTAAAAATAAAATAGATAATAATGATCCCATAATTAAAGTTCCATAGCTTAATAGCATCATACTTACATGCATCATTAACCAATTTGATTGTAATGCCGGAACTAATGGACTTGACTTTTGCATTTCCGGAGAAAGTGTTAAATTTGCAAAACCATTTATTAATAATGTTACAGGAATTAAAACAGATCCAATAAGTTTACTTTTAGTTTTTGTTTCGATGTATAAATAAATAGTTAATAACATACATGTTAGAAACAATAGTGATTCATATAAATTACTTAAAGGAAAATAACCAGCTACGATCCAACGTGACCCAAGAATAAAAAATAAAAGGCTATTAGCAATGATAGTACTAAATCTACCAATTTTTGCTAATAGATTTGAGTTACGAAATAATGCTAAATTAACCCAATAAGCAACTAATGCAAATAATAGAATTCCAAATACAATATTTGATGAAAAGTTTTGAATTTCATTCCAATCCATGAAATTTCTCCAATAGAATTTTTTAGAAAAATGATTTTATACTATACTATTCTACTAAAAAATTCGCTGGTTTTGGCTACTTTCTTGAAGAAAATTTGATGAATTGCATCAAACTTTTAGATTCTATATAATAATTAGAACAAAAAAATTATGATTGACATTAATTTCCTTTTCAAAGTACTATAAGGTTAATTTTGATGAATGTAAAATACTATGTCAGTACTAAGAAAATATGAAATAATGATTCTTTTAACGGAAGAATTTAATGATAATGAACTAAAAACATGGGTTTTCAACTTTGCTAAAAATTTACGTAAATTTAGTGTGTGTGATATCTCTGTTATTTCACGTGGAAAGCATAATTTAGCTTATCCTATTAATGATAAAGGAAAAGGAAATTATATTCAATTAAATTTTGCAAGTATGCCAAAGTATATTAGTAACTTTTCTAATATTTTAAAAATGGATTCTCACGTTTTACGATTTTTAGTTTTTCATAAACAAGGATAATTTTATTAAAATTTTTTTAATAAAATTATTTGTTATTTTTCTAAAGTTATGGTAAACTTTGTTTATTCAATATATCCTCAGTAGCTCAGTGGTAGAGCAATCGGCTGTTAACCGATTGGTCGTAGGTTCAAGTCCTACCTGGGGAGTTAAAGTTATTATAAAATCAGAATTACTCATGGAAAAACATTTCGACAGATTTCAAATAGGGGATAAAGTATTTAACTCACGTTTACTTTTAGGAACAGGGAAATATAGAACATCCAAAGACGCCATTGATAGTATCGATAACAGCCATTGTGAAATTGTAACAGTTGCCATTCGTCGTTTGCCACCAGATTTCAAAAATGATACTACAAATTTTTTAGGGAAATTAGATTGGCAAAAATTATGGCTATTACCAAACACTGCGGGTGCACAAACAGCAGAAGAAGCCATTCGAATGGCTTTTTTAGGTCATGAACTAGCTTGTCAGTTAGAACAACCTAACAATTTTTTTGTGAAATTAGAAGTTATTTCAGATCCTAAATATTTATTACCCGATCCAATTGGGACATTAAAAGCTGCAGAATTTTTAGTGAAGAAAGGATTTACTGTCTTACCCTATATTAATGCAGACCCAATGCTAGCTTTACACTTAGAAGATCTAGGTTGTGCTACCGTTATGCCCTTAGGTTCACCTATTGGTTCTGGTCAAGGGTTAGCCAATTTAAATAATATACAAATTATAATTGAAAATGCAAATGTTCCCGTTATTGTAGATGCAGGAATAGGAACACCTAGTGAAGCAGCTCAATCTTTAGAATTAGGAGCAGATGCTGTCTTATTAAATACAGCAGTTGCACAAGCAAAAAATCCAGCTCAAATGGCCACTGCTATGAATTTGGCAGTTCAAGCTGGACGTCTAGCTTATCTTTCTGGAAGAATGGAAAAAAAACATTATGCGAGTGCAAGCTCCCCTTTAGAACAAATAAGCCGTCTCTCATAAGAAGCGAAATAACCAGTAACAAAAAAAAGTATGTAGGTTAAGTTACTATACTCCTAATAAATAAGCTTATCTTACTTTTTTTTCCTATAGGTTAATAAAAAAATAATAAAATGAAACGAATAGATTATAATGAGAAAAGCTAATAAACTTTTCCATTATAATATAATCATTTAATAAGCTAAACCTAAACTTCTTGTTGTTTCAGCTCCTAAATAAACACGAACACTTAAAAAATCTGTTGGACAAGCTGTTTCACAACGTTTACAGCCAACACAATCTTCTACACGTGGCGATGAAGCAATCTGACCTGATTTACATCCATCCCATGGTACCATTTCTAATACATCTGTTGGACATGCACGTACACATTGTGTACAACCAATGCAGGTGTCGTAAATTTTAACCGTATGAGACATAATTTTTTTATAATTTTATTATTATTAATACTATCAATGATTTGATGATCTTTTGTAGACTGAAAAATTAGCGAGTTAATTTTTGAACTTGTTGAATCGCTAAACGACCAATATTAAATAAAGCCCATGATGCTGCTACTAATAATGGTGCAGCAATTACTACTAAACGAGTATCCATAAGTAATAATCCTTTGAAAATATTTTAATTAAATACACATTATATTATATATAATTTTTTTGATTTCCATAAGTTAAAATCTAATGAAATAAATTGTTTTTATTTCATTAGATTTTTTGTTGAATTGACGTTATTTTTTAAAGAATTTACTTCCTACCCCAACCCCTGTAGATTTTGGTTTATCTGTTCCTAGTCCAACTTTAGGCTCATCATAATTACCTGAATCTTGTGATGGGTTTGAGTTTGAATCATTTAATTCTAACGAAGCTCCTACTGATTCAACAGTTGTTTCAGAAGATTCATCTAATAGACTTGGATCAACATCACTAAAATCGATTTCAACTTCTAACTCATTAGTATAAGTCATCAATGTTCCTTCTACTTTTTTTCTTCGCACATAAATTTTTGTGTTAGGATATAAAGTTTTTGATAGACACTGTTCAGCAAGCGTATCTTCTAAGTATTTCATAATGGCACGACGTAATGGACGAGCACCATAAATTGGATCATACCCTTCATCTGTTAAAAATGCTTGCACTGATAATTCAACAATTAGATTAATACCTTTATCTTTTAATCGATTTTGAACAGATTTAATCATTAATTCACAAATTTCCCAAATATCAATTCGTGTTAAATGATTAAACACAATAATTTCATCAATACGATTTAAAAATTCTGGTCGGAAGAAGTTTTTTAGTTCATCGTTTACCAATCTAGTTACACGCTCAAAAATTTCAGGATCTTTAATAGGCTCTGGAGCTGGTTGCCAACCAATCACAGCATCTGGAGTAATTTTAAAACCACCTTCACCTTGCTCTGATTTAGATTTAATTCCACTTTCACGTTCAATAATTTTTGACCCTAAGTTAGTGGTCATAATAATTAACGTGTTAGTAAAATCAATTACTCGCCCTTTAGAATCTGTTAATCGGCCATCATCTAAAATTTGAAGTAGTAAATTAAATACATCTGGGTGAGCCTTTTCCACCTCATCGAATAATACAACTGAATATGGCTTCGAACGAACGGCTTCTGTTAATTGTCCACCTTCATTGTAGCCTACATAACCTGGTGGTGAACCAATTAATTTCGCAACTGTATGTTTTTCCATATATTCAGACATATCTAGCCTGATCATGCTGTCTTCAGTACCAAACATATACTCTGATAATGTCTTCGTAAGCTCAGTTTTACCAACACCAGTTGGTCCAGCAAAAATAAAACTTGCAATAGGACGATTTGGATTACGTAAACCTACTCGAGCTCGACGAATTGCTTTTGAAACAGCTACAACAGCATGTTTTTGACCAATAATACGTTCATGCAACGTATCTTCCATTTTTAATAATCGTGCAGATTCTGAGCCAGTAATTTTTGCTACAGGAATCCCTGTCCAATTTGAAACAACATCAGCCACATCATTTTCTGTTACCATATCTACGTCGCGACGGCTAAATCCACGAGCTTCACTTGTTAAAGCAGATTGTTTCATAATTCGAATATGTGTTCGAACTTCCATTTCATGATCTAGGAGTTGTTTTGCTGCTTCAAAATCATGTTCTTTAATACAATCTTCTTTATCTTTAATTGTTTCTTGTAACTCATGCATTAAACTTCTTAAACCAAGTGGTAAACGTCGATTTTCTAATCGAACACGTGCTCCAGCTTCATCTAAAACATCAATCGCTTTATCTGGTAAATAACGATCAGCCACATATTTGTCCGAAAGAATTGCAGCTTGCTCTAAAGCTTTATCATGATAACTTAAAGTGTGGTGTTGCTCAAATTTTGAGCGCAAACCACGCAAAATTTCAATCGTAGTTCCTACACTTGGTTCTTCTACATGGACTGGTTGGAATCGTCTTTCTAAAGCTGGATCACGTTCAATATATTTTCGATATTCATCATTGGTTGTAGCTCCAATACAACGGAATTTACCTCGTGCTAGAGCTGGTTTTAAAATATTAGCAGCATCTACCGCACCTTCCGCAGCACCTGCCCCAACTAATGTATGAATTTCATCAATTACAATAATAACAGCTGAGTCATTTTGTGCTTCTTCAACAATTCGTTTTAAACGTTCTTCAAATTCACCCCGATATTTTGTACCTGCTAAGATAGATCCTAAATCTAATGCCATAATTAGACTGCCATCTAAAAAATCAGGTACTTTTTCAGTTAAAATTAGTTGGGCTAAGCCTTCTGCAACTGCTGTTTTCCCTACTCCCGGTTCACCAATTAAAACTGGATTGTTTTTTGTTCGACGTGCTAAAACTGCAATTACATCATCAATTTCTTTTTCACGACCAATTACTGGATCTAAATTTCCATCGATAGCTTCTTTTGTAACATTCTCAGCATATTCATCTAAGGTAGGTGTAGGGCTTCCTTTTTTATCACGCTCTAATAAGAACTTTTCAGCCTGTGTTAATGGACGTAAAATTTCTTCTTGCGTTTCTTCAATATAAGCAAAAATTAAACTGCGTAATTTTTGGATATCGATATTTAATTTATCTAATGTACGCATTGCAACACCATCAGACTCAGCAATTAAAGCTAAAAGAATATGCTCTGTTCCAACAAAATTCTGGCTTAAGTCTTTACTTTCATGAACAGCCATCTCTAATACACGTTTTGCTCGTGGGGTAAAAGGAATTTCAGAGGCAACAAAACCTGTTCCTCGACCAATATATAATTCAATTTCTTTACGAGCTTTTTTTAGTGTAACTTTCATTTTTTTTAAGGCTCGTGCCCCAATACCATGACGTTGACCAATGACACCTAATAAAAGTTGTTCTGTACCAACAAAGTTATGCCCCATACGGCGGGCTTCTTCTTGGGAAAGCATAATGACTTTTATCGCGCCTTCAGTAAATTTTTCAAACATAAATATTTTTCCTAGTTAAACTAGATAAAATTCTGATTCTATTCACTTTAACTACTATTATATACTAATTAATTAGCTTTTTTGCTGTTTTCTCTAGATCTAGAAACTTGCAGATATTAAATTTTCAATAATCCCTGAGTTGGTTGGAAGATACCAAAGGAGGCTCCATTAAGTTAGATTTCGGAAAATTGCTTCGAACGGATTAGAAGCATCTGGTTTATAGATTGCTTCCCATTGATTAAGTTGACCGTCTAATTTCTATGATGACATAAATTTACAAGCATGATAAAGCGAATCTTTTCATAATCGATGATATGCGAACCCAAGGCGAGAAAACTTGCTTTAACATTTAACAATATTTTCGAAGTAATTTAACGAATAAAAAATGGTCATGTAGTTTCGAAGATGTAGGCTAGATATGCAGAAGTAATTTACAATTGTC
>LLBY010008154.1_pt2 | contig 21584 bp, 7 predicted proteins | sample 1489401 | NCBI WGS metagenome assembly LLBY01 (sample SAMN04092656, study PRJNA295927) | soil metagenome | biome: Soil prokaryotic community; feature: Bulk soil; isolation source: soil from tomato rhizosphere | host: tomato cultivar Hawaii 7996 | place: South Korea | collected 2011-11-01 | reverse complement strand
CCGCCCTCCAGGGCTGGCTCCACGCCGACCTCGCCGGCGCCGTCGCCTGGATACGCGAACTCCCGTCCGACGCCACCCGGGCCGACGCGCTCCGCCTCGCGCTTCCCCTCCTCGCGGTCAAAAACCCTCGCGCGGCCCTGGACCTTGTCCCCCTGCTTCCGACCACCCAACGCGGGGCCGCCTACGACGTCGTCTTCTCCACCTGGGCCGAGACCGATCCCGCCGTCGCCGCCACCGCGCTTGCCAAGATCGATCTGCGTCCCGCCGAGCGTCGCGCCGCCCAAGGGGCCATCGCCCGTGTCTGGGCCATGAAGGCGCCCCGGGCCGCCCTGGCCTGGGTCGATACCCTGCCCGCCGGATTCGACCGCAACGAGATTTTCGGTGCCGTCATCCACCACTGGGCGGCGGTCGCGCCCACCGCCGCCGCCGAATTTATCACGACCCTCCCCGAGGGCCCGCTGCGCGACCGCGCCCTTGTCTTTGCCGCCGCCTCCTGGCCTTCCGGCGATCCCGATGGAGCCTTGGCATTCGTCGAAAAATTCCCGCCCGGTCGCCCTCGCGACGAGGCCGTCGGCATGATTCTCGGCGGCCTCGCCAACACCGACGCGAAGGACGCCTTCGCCCGCGCTTCCGCCCTTCCCGACGGAGCCCCCCGCGCCGGCATACTCAAGAATGTCATCCTCAACTGGAGTTCGCTCGAGCCCGACGCCGCCCTCCAGGCCGCCGCCGCGCTGCCCCCGGGCGAGGCCCGCCTCACCACCCTCGGCGCGGCCCTCGGCGTCATCGCGCGCGACGATCCGGAGGTCGCGTTGGAATACGTCCTCGGCGCGCCTGCGGGCAGCGAACGCGATGAGTTGCTTCGCTCCGTCAGCATCGGCCTCGCCGACGAGGACCCCGCCATGGCCGCCGTGTTCGCCCAGGCCCTGCCCGCCGGCATCGCCCAACGCGACGCCGTCGGCGCCATCGCCAACCAATACGTCCAGATCGATCCCGCCGCCGCGCAAGAATGGCTTTTCACCCTCCCCGAGGGCGACCTTCGCAACCACGCCATCGCCTACCTCGGCGAAAGCCGCGCCCGCCTCGACCCCGAGGGCACCGCCACCTGGGCCGCCACGCTCACCTCTCCCTCCGAGCGTCGCCGCGCCCTGCAACACTCGCTCGGCCCCTGGGCCGCCATCGATACGCCGGGGGCCACCGCCTGGGCCCAGCGCCTGCCGTCCGGCCCCGCACGCCAGGAGGCCTTCGCCGCCATCGTGGAGAGCCAGTCCTATCACGATTCCGCCGGCGCGCTCACCCTCGCCCTCCAGATGGGCGAAGGAGAAATCCGCGATCTCGCCGTGGATCGCCTCGCCAATTCCTGGGCCCGTGACGACGCCCCCGCCGCCCTCGCCCAACTCCAGATGATCCCGCCCGGCGACTTCCGCGCCAAGCTCGCCAACAGCCTCATCACGACACTGGCCGAGCACGCCCCGACCGATGCCGCCGCCTTCGCCGCCACGCTGCCGCCCGAACAGCTCTCGCCCGCCGCGATCAACAGCCTCGCCGATTTTTGGGGCCGTTCCGACCCCGCCTCCGCCACCGCTTGGGCGACCAAGCTCCCCGCAGGCGAAGCCCGCGCGGCCGCCCTCTCGCTCACCGTCGAGAGCTGGGGCCGTGTCGATCCCGCCAAGGCCGGCGCCTTCCTCTCCGCCCTGCCGCAAGGCTCCGACCGCGACCAGGCCTTCGGCGCCTTTGTTTCGTCCTACGCCTTCAGTCACCCGCGCAAGGCCGCCGACTGGGTAAAGTCCATCGAGGATCCGACCACCCGCGCCAACGCCGCCGACGTGGTCGCGCGGCACTGGACGAAACACGACCCCGAGGCCGCCACCGCGTGGCGCGCCGGCCTCGCTCAGAAGCGCCCGTGAGCGTGGCACCGCCGCCGGGGACGTTTTCGCAGAGCCGCCTACGGTTCTCGATTTCAACGTAGGGGAACGACGGAGTCGCTTCGGTTCGTCGATCACCATCCGCCGTTTCGCCCTCGGGCCGTGTCCATGCAGTTTGGCGCTCTCTCCGTTGCTTACGGAATTATCGTCTCCTCCGGCCCCCGGCTCCATCGTGTCAAAAATCAACAAACAACGCCCTTCGGCCACCCGGCGACCCTGCGCGAGTTGCACGACCTCGGCCCGTCGTCCGCCATGATCGTGCTGGATTTTCTGGATAAGCGGGTGAAGGGCTGCACGGCCTCTCGCGCTATCGCGTGCAGGACTACCCTCTCATCTGCGAACTCAACGATGGCGAACACACCAACGGTGTCGGCGGGCACCGCGTGAAGATCGCGAAAGACACGTCGAGCGGAAAGTTCGGCGCGAAAATAATTTTTGGCGGAAATAGGAGTCCTGCGACGCGTGTTGGTAGGTCAACCGTCATGATCGGTTGATTTTCCACCCTAAAAAAATGAACCTGTCCTACCCTTCCGCTTCGGTCGCGCGTCGCATCGCCACGCTCGCCTTTCTCGCCCTCCCTGTCCTCCAAGCTTCGGCCGCCGTTATCATCCAAACCGCTAACGATGGTTCCAATAACAATTGGAACCTCGATACCATATGGGGCGGCGCCACGCCGACGAGCGGCAACACCTACGTCACCGGCACCGGTTTCGCCGCCGCAGGTGCGACAAACTTGGGAGTCAGTGTCACCGGTCGCATTCGCGACATCGGTGGAACCCCCTTCGCCGGCGATTCCCTGACCATCGTCTCAGGCAGCGAGCTTCTTTTGAAGAACCAAGCGACGACTTCCACCGCCAACATCATCCTGAATGGCGGTGTGATTCGTTTCGCGCCCGACGGCAACAGCGCCGCCACCTTGGCCGGGAATCTGAATGTGGCCGCCGAATCCTATCTCGGCACCAACATCGGTGTGGCCGCCACCTTCACGGTGGCGGCGGCGCTCACGGGCAACAGCATGCTTCACGTCGCGGCCGGCTCGCCCAACACGACCAATCTGAGCAGCACGATCAGTTTCACCGGAGATCTTTCGGGCTTCACCGGGACGTTTAATCTCGGCGGTGGCACGAGGACGGGCGGGGCCAAGGATGCCACCTTGGATTTCGGTCAGGATTATTTCCTGCCAGGCGTGACCTTGAGGATGGGAGAGTTCGCTTCGTTTGACTTCCTGAATCTGGATCAAGACCTGACCTTTGGCTCGTTCAGTTTCGCCTCCACCTCCCTTACGGCAGGCACGTATTCCGCAGAAACGTTGAACGGGCTCTTCGGCAACGGTAGCCAATTCATCGACCTTGGCGGCACCTTGACCGTGGTTCCCGAGCCCAGTGCCGCTGCGTTGCTTGCCGGAGCGGGCTGCGTTCTCGCGGTTTTGGGCCGTCGTCGTCGTCGCGCGGTGGTCTGAACTCGCGTCGTCAGCTCGCCGATTCGGGGCCGGGCGAGCCAAGGCCCGGCCTTTTCGATCACGACCGCGTTCATGCGGTCGTGATCGACGTATTTTTTTGGGGCCCGGGGAGATGCTGCCATCCCGCTTTTCATCTCCGGATATTCGCCCCGCCCGCATCCACCCGTTCTTCGCTTGTATCCGTCCGCTCATGACAGCTCATCGCATTTGCCTCCTTGCCCCTTGGTTTTTCTCCGTCTCGTTTTTGTTCGCGGCGGTCTCGCCGGCTGCGGCCCTGACCATCCGCGCGGACCTTGACGGTGGCGCCGGGTTCTCCGGCGTCGATCAATACCCCGGTGCGGCCGGAGTGGGCTGGGCCGCCCCTTGGATCACTGCCGGCTCCATCGCTGCGGCCGTGGCCGCCGACGCGCCGCTGAAGGGGGGCGGAAATTTTCTGCGCCTCACCGCCTCCGCCACCGGGGATATCGGCGCGGGTCGCGAATACATCGTAAGCAACGAAACCATGGGCGTCGCGCCAAACAAGACCCTCGTCCATCGTTTCACCTGCCGGCTCGACACGACGACCACGGGTTTCGACAGCGCCACGGACTATCTCACCCTCGCGGCGAACACCGGCGGCGGCGTCTTTACTTCACCTGCGGCCACCTCGGTCCTTATCCGCGCCCACGGTGCTTCTCCGGCAGTCGGGAAAAACGGCATGGAGTGGCTGGTTTACAACGGGGGGCGCAACTCGGGCACCTTCGACGCGAATCTGTGGGTCAACACCGGCATGCCGCTGGTGGCGGGCACGGTTTACGACTTCACGATCGAGATCGACCCTTCCTCCCGGACCTACTCGGTCACTATTTCCGATGGCACCAACTCCACCACGACACCCAATCTCGGCTTTCGCACGTCCTCCACGGCAGCGCCAAACACCTTTTCCACCGTCATCCGCAAAAGCGCCTCCGGTGACGTGCTCCGATTCTCGCTCGATCAGCTAGCGGTAGAGCCCAAGACGCCTGATACCTACACCCCGGCCGGGACCGCGCTGCCCTACGTGATCGACATGGTCTTGGACAATCCAGGCGAGGCCGCGACGATCAGCCGGTTCAATGATCCCGCGTTTTTGCGCGACGCCGGATTCAAGGCCAAGGGATTCTCGCTCTTCGATTCCGGCACCCTTGCCGTGAACTGGGACTCCATCAACCCGCAGATACTTCCGGTGGGCTCCCCGGACCGGGCGTGGGTCGAGGCGAAGGCCGCGTCCATCACGGCCCGCTATCAGGCCATGAAGGATGCCGGCCTCCAAGTTTACTGCATGAGCGATCTCGTGCTGCTGCCCAAGCGACTCGTCAGCCTCTACGGTCTTTCCAGCACTTTCGGCAACGTCCGGAATGCCAACACGGAACACTTCCTCCGGACTCAGATGAGACTGATGTTTGAGCAATTTCCCGCGCTCGATGGCGTGATCGTGCGCATCGGGGAAACCTATCTTCAGGACGCGCCTTATCATCAGGGGAAAATCGATAGCCCGACCAACGCTGACCTCACCATTATCCCGCTGATGAACATCCTGCGCGATGAGGTCTGCGTGAAACTCAACAAGAAGGTATTTTTCCGCACCTGGTATAGCTTCGACGTCAACGCCACCACCTTTGCCACGGTCAGCGATGCCGTCGCCCCTCACCCGAATCTCATCTGGTCGATCAAGCACTGCGAAGGCGATTTCCACCGCGGGAACAACTTCAGCAAGGTCCTGGGCCTTGGCCGTCACCCCTTCATCGTCGAGGTGCAGGCCGCGCGTGAATATGAGGGGAAGGGCGCCTTCCCCAACTACCTCGCCAACGGTGTCATCGAAGGCTTCGAGGAGCACCTCACGCGACTCGATCCCCGTGCCATACGCGGCATCCGGGAACTTTATCAACGTTCACCGCTGATGAGCGGCGTGTGGACTTGGTCGCGCGGCGGCGGCTGGGAGGGCCCCTACATCCAGGACGAACTTTGGTGCGAACTGAACGTCTGGGTGATGGCCCAGTGGGCGCTGAATCCCGGCGCGAGCGAGGCCACGCTCTTCGACCGTTTCGCCACGGAGCGGCTCGGCCTGCCCGCTGGCCAGCTGGCGGATTTCCGTCGTCTCGCCCTCCTCTCCGCCGAGGCCGTGCTGCGCTGGAAGCGCGGCGTGGACATCGGCCTCGATGCTTGGTGGACCCGCGACCAATATTTCACGTTTCCCACGCTGCCCTCGGGGAGCGCGGCGGTGCAGAGCGTGCTTGTTTCTCAGGACGAGGCGGTGAGCCGCTACGAGGAGATCGTGGAAATCGCCGCGCGGCTGACCCCTTCCGACCCCGACCGAGCCGAGACCATCCGTTCCTCGTCCGAATACGGGCTGATTTTCGCCCAACTCCTCCGCGCGGTGGTCAACCTCACCGCCCTCGGCTCGGCCGGCGATCCCTGGCTCATCAAGTATTGGACTTCCCAATACGACGCGGCCTTCGCCGACTACGCCGATCTGGCCGCCCGTTATCCCGACAGCGTCGCCACCTTCTATGTCGAGTCGGCGCGGCGCACCAGCGCCGGGGAAAATCCGACGACCGCGCTGCCCCGCTTCCGCACCGCCGTCTCCGGTCTGCCCGCCAACCCCGCCCTGTTTTCTCAATGGGCGAAAGCCAACGCGGGTCCGGCCTGGAGCGATCCCGCCGTGGCCGGGCCGACCGCGTCGCTCCAGGCGGACGGCATCCCCAATCTGCTTCGCTACGCCTTGCGACTCGCCCCGGAAGTCCGGCAGGCGACGCCCATGGTCGAGATGGTCGCGGGCGATCATCTGGCGCTCGACGTGCCGCGCAATCCCCACGCCTCCGACGCGACCATCACTTTGCGCGAGAGCGACGATCTCGTGACGTGGCGGGATGTGGCGAGCAGCGTGGGCGGCGCTCCGTTCTCCGTGATCGACCCGACACGCTGGTCCGTGTCCGAGGCCGGGGCGGCGAATGCTCCGACCGCGACCTTCGTCCGCACTCCGCCCGAGGGCGCGCGGACCTTTTGGTCGGTGGGCGTTTCCACGCCCTGAAAGCTTTATTTCAGGACAGCCCCCGTCGGGGCCCTGCGCGCCACCCCTTACATCATGTCGTTTATCCGCCGTTTGGTCCTTTTCGCCTTTGAGCCCGTAGCCTCGCCCGGCGGAAGGAAACCGGCTTCTCTCCTGATCGGTCTTCTCGCCTTTCTCGTCGGCGGCATCGCGGTCGCGCAGGCGTATCCGAACGAGGTTTACCTGAGCGACGGCGCCTACCGATGGAAGATCAACAACACCGAGGTCGGCTCGACGCCGGACCTCGCCACGGCGATCAATAATTGCATTTCGCAGACCTCGGGCGTCCGCGAGGTCCACGTTCTGGTCGGCGGCGACCTTTCCGCGACGATTGATCTCAAGCCCGGGTTGAGGCTGCATTGCCATGGAAATTCATTCACGCGCTCGCACGGCGGGGTCGGGCTTCACCGCGAAGGATCGGGCGACATCCACATCTACGATTTGAATCTCATCAGCGGCACCGGTTGGTGCGGGATCTACACCAGCCGCGCCAGCAACCTCGTCTTCCAAGGGATCAACATCACCTCCGGCGGGATCGGCATCCGCGTGGACAGTCACCCGAGCCGCCCCTACGAAGACGGGCGCTGGGTTCGCAACCTGACCGTCTTGAACTGCCGCTTCGAAAACCTCGGTTCGCACGGGCTCGAGACCTACGGCGTGGATGGCTTTACCATCGACAACATCGTCGCCCGAAACAACGGCGAGTGCGGCGTGCTGATCAACAAAGGCCACAACGGCACCATCGGCTCCGTGGACGCCTATCGCTGCTCCTACGGCGGCGGCTATGCCGGCCTGCGCTTTGCCAACAACTGCGCCAACGTCCGGGTGGAGTCTCTCCGCGCGATCGAGTGCGGGCGCGGTTTTTTCACCGTCACCGGCGCGAAAAACATCGTGGTCGAGGAGGTCTATATCCGCGACTGCAGCTCGCACGCGATCCTGCTCCAGAACAGCGACGGCGTGGGCGTGAACAGCGGCTCCCATGACGGCACCGCGCTCAACCACTACACGAGCGTCAACAGCTGGATACTTTCGCGGGATGTGAGGGAAAGCGCGTCCGCTCCTCCCGCCGCGCCCGGCGGCCTCGCGGCGGTCGTCGGCGACAGCGGCGTCACGATCGCCTGGTCGGCGGTGAGCGGGGCCACGCAGTATCTCGTCCGGCGGGCCGATGTCGTCGGCGGCCCCTATCGGACCATCGCCTATGTCGAGACAACGAGCTTCGAGGACCGAGACATCGTCGGCGACACCACCTACTTTTATATCGTCAAGGCGGTGAACGGCGGCGGGCCGGGCCCAGCTTCGTCCGAGATCTCCGCCCCGACCCACGGCCGCCCTTTTCCGCTCGTGGATCTGGATGCGGGGTTGCAGTTGCACTACCCCTTCGACGGTTCCGGTGCCGAAAGCCGAGGCGGCCCGTCGGTCGCGATCTCGGGCCCGCCGACATACGTGCCCGGCTTGGCGAACCAAGCTCTCGCGTTCGACGGCACCTCGAATTTTGGCACCCTGCAGCCGCTCTCGGGCGCCGGTCTTCGCAACTTCACCGCCGCCGCCTGGATCTGGCAAAGCTCCGACGCGAACTGGCAACGCATCTTCGACTTCGGAAACGGCACCTCCAACTACGTGATACTGACGCTCGTGAACGGCACGCTCCGTTTCAATTTGAGCCGAAACGGCTCCTCCCAAGGGTTCGACATCGCGGCCCCCCCGCGAAACCGATGGGCCCATGTGGCCGTGACGTTCGTCGGCAATTGGGCGACGCTCTACGTCAACGGCACGGCCCGGGGGACGATGCTGTTCTGGAACAACCCGGCCCATCTCAATCTGGCGCAAAATTTCCTCGGAAAGAGCCAGCATCCCGACCCCCTGTTCAAAGGACGCATGGACGATTTCCGCCTCTACACCCGCGGCCTCTCTCCACCCGAGGTCCTGGCGCTGGTGATGAACGTGCCGCCGATGCCGCCCTTCGATTTGCTGGCCGACAGTTTCGGGCCGCGCGTGAGCCTGAATTGGGCGGGCGTTGTGAATGCATTCACTTACAACGTGAAGCGCTCCACCGTCAGCGGCGGGCCCTACATCACGGTCGCCACCGGCGTGGCCGACACGTCCTATACTGACGCCACCGGCGCCACCGGCATGACCTACCACTACGTCGTCACGGCGAGTAATCCGCACGGAGAGAGCGCCCGCTCGAACGAAGCCGCCGTGACGACATCCGATCTGGTGACGCACCTCACCTTCAACGAGAGCTCGGGAAACGTGGCCGCCGACTCCAGTGGCAACAACCGGAACGCGAGCCTCGTCAACGGGCCGACCTTTAGCCCGGGTGTCCTCAAAAACGCCCTCACGCTGTCGAGCGCCTCTTCGCAGCACGCCACTTTGCCCGCGGGCGTGGCGAGCGAACTCAACGACTGCACCCTCTCGCTCTGGGTCCGCCCGACCAGTCTCGCCAACTGGACTCGCCTCGTGGATTTCGGCACCGGCACCGACAACTTCCTGTTTATCACTCCGCAAAATGGCACCTCCGGCGTCCTGCGCTTCGGTATCCGCACCCCCGCCGTCGCCCAACAGATCATCAACGGCACCACCGCCCTGCCCGCCGGCGTGTGGTCCCATGTCGCCGTGACGCTCAGCGGTGCCACCGGGCGGATGTATCTCAACGGAACCCTCGTCGGCACAAACGCGGCGATGACGCTCAAGCCGTCCCACCTCGGCATCACGACCCAAAATTACCTCGGCCGATCGCTGTTCAGCGCCGACCCGTATTTCAACGGCTCTGTGGACGACTTTCGCATCTACGCGCGGGCGCTTTCCGCCGGCGAACTCACCGCGCTCGCCAATCCCGTCGCCGAAGTCCCCGACACGCTCACCGCGATCCCTGACGACGGGAAGGTGAGTCTGAGCTGGGCGCTCGCCGACGGAGCGACTTCTTACAACGTGAAGCGCGCCGGCGCCAGCGGCGGGCCCTACACCACCGTCGCCGCGGGCCTGGTCGCCTCGACCTACGACGACACGTCCGTCAGCAACGGCACAACCTACCACTACGTTGTCACCGGATCCAACGCCCGCGGCGAAAGCGCGCTCTCGGCGGAGGCCTCGGCCACTCCGGGCAATCTGCGCGCCCACCTCAGATTCGACGAGACCTCCGGCACCCTTGCCACCGACTCCAGCGGACGACAACAAACCGCCACGCTCGTCAACGGCCCCGCCTGGGAAACCGGTCGGCTCGGCAACGCGCTCCGCTTCACAGCCGCGTCCTCCCAGCACCTCACCCTGCCTGCCAGCGTGGCGAACGACCTCGCCGACTTCACCATCGCGGCTTGGGTCAGGCCCGAAAACACCGGCACCTTTTCCCGCATCTTCGACATCGGCGACAACGTCACGCCCACCTTCAGCGCCGGGGCCTACCTGTTCCTCATGCCGAGCAACGGCAGCGCCGTCAGCTTCGGCATCACCTCCGCCGGTTCTGGCGGCACCCAACGCATCTCGGGAACCGCGCCCCTGCCCAGCGGAGTCTGGTCGCACGTCGCCGTCACCCTGTCCGGATCAAGCGGTCGCCTCTACGTCAACGGTGGTCTCGTCGGCACCAACAACGCCATGACGCTCAACCCGGCCGCCCTCGGCGGCATCACGCGCGCCTACCTCGGCCGTTCCCCGATCGGCACCGACCCTTATTTCAACGGCGCGCTGGACGACTTCCGCATCATGAAGGGGGCCTTGAGCGCCGCCCAGATCACCGAACTCGCCACGCCTCCGGCAAGCCCTTCCGCGCTCGCGGCCGCACCCGGAAACCACCTGGTTGCGTTGAGCTGGAACGCGGTCGCCGGAGCCACCGGCTACACCGTGAAACGCGCCCTCGTATCCGGAGGCCCCTACGTCGCCATCGCGAGCAACGTATCCGGCTCCAACTACACCGACGGCGGACGAGACAACGAAACAACCTACCACTATGTGGTCTCCGCGCTCAAGGGCATCGCGGAAAGCGGCGACTCGGCGGAGGCCTCGGCGACACCCGTTATCCCGCTCACTCCGATCGAGAGCTGGCGCCTCGACCACTTCGGCTCATCCGCCAACGACGGCGCGGGCGCGGACTTCGCCGATCACGACGGCGACGGGTTCGTGAACCTTCTCGAATATGCCCTGGGCTCCGCCCCGGACATCGTCACGGCGGCCCCGTATCAGCTGCTGGTATCGGAGGACGTCCTGCAGCTGGTCTTCGAGCGCGTCGCGGATCCGGATCTGGTCTATGCGGTGGAGGCGTCGTCCGACCTCATCGAGTGGACGGTCATCTGGGCGAGCACCGGTTCGGACAACACCGAGGGCGTGGTCATCGTCCCCGACAACTCCTCGCTCTCCGTGTCCCCGCGCCGCTTCCTGCGCCTCCGCGTCTCCAGCTTAAGTCCGTAAGACGGGCTCTTCGGCGTGACGGTGGTCCGTCCCGGCGGCGTTCTCGCCCCTCCCTCAGCGCAGCAGCGCCGTCGCCGTCCACAAGAGCGGCGCCTGTCCGTGCAGATCGCCCGTCGTGCGCGGACGGTCCATGTAGAATTGGTAATCGTTTTTCTTGTTCGTTCCGACGCACACCTCGCGCAGCCGGGCCTCTTCGTCGAGGTAGTCTGTCATCCGTAGCCAAGCCTTGCGCGCCGCCGGCGCATAGGTCGCCTGGTCCAGCCAGCCGTTCTTCACCCCCTCCACGAAAGCGAAGGTGAACATGGCGGTGCCCGAGGTCTCCGGCCAGGATTCCGGACGGTCGATCAACTGCCGCCACATGCCGTCCTCGGCCTGGTATTTCAACAAGGCTGCCATCATCGTCTGGTAACCCGCCAGCACGCGCGGTCGCAGCGGATGTTGCTCCGGCATCGTTCGCAGCAGCTCCGTCATTCCCGCCGCGAACCAGCCGTTGCCCCGCCCCCAAAAGAAGGGCACGTCCGGCGCATGCGGGAACAGCCCGTTCGCATCCTGCAACTTGTCCAGATAGGCCACCATCAGCCGCGCCGTGCGGTCGATGAATTCAGGCTCGCCGGAGGCCCGCGCCGCCTGGGCCTGCACCAGCGTGATCATATACATGTCGTCGATCCAGTAGCGGGTGTGCCAGGTCAGCCCATCCTCGTAATAAGCCTGCACGGCGATCGCCCGCGGCTCGGGTTTCAGATGGTCCAGATCCTTCTCGGTCGGGGCCGCCCATTGCTGACGTGCGATGCGCAGACCCAGCTCCCGGCAGCGCTGGTCGCCCGTCTGCATCGCGATCTCCAAGGGCAGCGCCCCAAACACCGCGAAGTCCACCTCAGTCACCCCGGGGACCAGTCGCGATTGCTCGCCCAGCAGGGGCTCAAAACGCTTCACCAGCGCCGCCGTGAGGTCGGGCTGACCCGCCGCCTTGGCGAAGCCCAGCGCCCCATACCAGGTGCAGACTTCCGGGTAATAAATGAGGGCCGGCGGTGTCCGCTTGCCCCAGTTAAAATGCGGCAGCGCGATGAACTGCTCCGCGACCCGCCGCCCGATCACCGTCGGCGACTTGTCCTCCGGCCAAGCCTCAAACTCCTTAATCCCGGCCGAGAGCTGGCCGAGAACGGAGACGAGACCACACAATACACCAACGGGAACTTTAAGTTTCATGGGGGAGGAGCGCTGCCTTTCTGTCGCGAGTCAGTGATCCGGCCCGTGAGTCAAGGCTGCCGGAAGGTGTCGATGGCGGCGCCCATGCCGGGCCGGTGGCCGGGCTCGCCGCGCGCGAAACTGAACGCGCGATCGGTGTAGATCGTGGGGCACGTATCAGGATGGTCCGCGCGGAGCCGTTTCCACTCCGCCCAGAGTGCGTCGTAGCGGGCCAGGGCGGTGGCGACGGCGGGATCCACGACGGCTTTTTCCCGCGCGGCGAGACCGAGGAGCATGACGCGGCACATCTGCTCGATGACCTCGGCCTTGATGCGACCGTAAACGCAGGAGACGCGGATGAACTCGCCGCGTCGCGCGTCGGGCACGCGCAGCTCCGCGGCGAGACCTTCGATGCGGCGCCATGTGGCGGAGGCTTCGGCTTTTTCGGCGAGGAAGGCGTCCGTCAGCCCGGCGGCGCGGACCTTGCGCATCTCGCCGGTGATGTCGGCGAAGGTGTCGTCGCGGTTCCACCAGACGTCGATCGGATGCACGAGGCTGTTTTGCGAACGGAGGACGGCGGACGCGGAGAGCAGGGCGATCTCGCGCAGGCGCGCGATGTCGGCCGCGTCATTGAGCCCAGCGACACGGCGGGAGAATTCCTCGAACACCTCGGCTTCGCTCCGCGTGGGGTCCTGTGCCCAGCGGGCGATGACGTAGGTGTTCAGTTCGCACCAGAACTCGTTGGGCAGATAGGGGCCCATCCAGCCGCCGCCGCGCGACCAGGTCCAGGTGCCGGCGTAGCGCGCATCGCGCACGAAATCGCGCAGCCCGCGGGGCCGCTCGGGCGGGGTGTTGCGCATGGTGCGGGAATATTCCTCCCAGCCCTCGATGACACCCTGACCATTGTAGTAGGGATAGGCGCCTTTGCCGTAGGCCTCGAGCTGGCACTGGACCTCGACGATCTGCGGGTGGCGACCGATGCCGAGGCAGGGGTTGAAGATCGAGAGGCGGTGAAAATCGCCACGTTGGTGCTTGATGGAAAACACGAGCAGCGGGTGCGGCTCGATGCGGTTGGTGACGGCGAGATAGTAGTCCGGCTTGTCGTGGAGTCCGCCGAAGTCCCAGGTGCGGTAGAGCAGGCGCTTGCCGAGTTTCACGCAGATCTCCTCGCGCAGGAGCTCGATGAGCGCGACGTGGCTGTCCGCTCCCTTCAGGATGGGATTGCCGCCGGTGTGATGAGGGAGGTCGTGCAGATAGGTTTCGCCGTGGCGCACGGTGAGACCTCCGAGATCGGGGAACCGCTCGAAGATTCCGGCAATCTGCGCGCGGAGGATCTCCTTGGTTTTCGGGCGGGAGACGTCGATGCGGCCTTTGGGGTCGCAGATCTCGGCCCGGTATTTGTTCACCAGACGTTTGGGCAGGACGATGAAGTCGGTGAAGGGATAGCAGGTCACTCCCGCGTCCGCCATGGACGCGACGAGTCGGTCGATCACCCGGGCCTGTTCCTCCACCCAGGCGCGCTCGACGCTGCCGGGCGGGCAGATGGCGGGATCGTAGCTCTCGAACGTGATCGCGCTTTGGACGTATTCGCGGGGCACGTTGCCTCGAAAACCCCAGTCGCGAAGGCGCGCGGGGTCGGTGAAGCGCGTGGGGAATTTTGCTTCGCCGGGGTTGTGGTGAACCATGTCCAGCACGAGGGCGGGAGCTGGCGCGGAGCTTTGCGCGTCCCGCGGGCTCTCGGCCTGCGCGACGTTGAGAGCAGACAGGAGGCCGAGAAGAACTGCGGGGAAAATGCGGGGAAGGAGGCGATGAATCATGGTCGGGTGTAAAGGGAGGCGGGCGAAAGGTTGTCCCTGACGGGCGTTCGGTTCGCGGGCTGGACGCCGGAGCTTCGGTTGAATCCGAACAAAGACAGGAATGTCTGTGCCACTTCAGATCAGGGGGAGGCGGGAGCGAGGGTGATCGCGCGCAGGTTCATGACGTTGCCGGCGGCTTTGCGGGTGATTTTGAGGGAGACTGCGTAGGTGCCGGGACGGTCGATGCGGAGCTGGCCGAGGGACGCGGCGCGGTAGTTTTTCCAACCACCGGTGTCGGCCACGGTGGCGGTGACGGACTGGTCGCCGAGGGCTAGGGTGAATTCGCTGCCGGCGTTTTGGGCGTCGCAGGCACTGAGCAGGGCGGGCGTGAAGATGCCGGGGCGGGTGATGCGGACCGTCCACGTGGCGTGGGAACGGGTGTCGCTCCACCAGCCGAGGTTGGGTTCCCGGCCGTTCTCGAGTTTGAGTGTATCGCCGGTGATTTCGGCGGCGGCGGCCTGGAGGGTCAGCCTGCCGTCCTCGGCTTGGACGATGGGGGGCGGGGCGATTTCCACGAGGGGGCCGGCGAGGGTGATGGCGACGACGGTGTTGATGCGGTCGGGGGCGGCGGCGGGGAGGGTGATTTCGAGCCCGCGCTCGGTGGCGGCGGTCGTGAGGCGCGCGGCGGGGGCGGAGAGAAGGCGGGCCGAGGTGGCGGTGTTGGAGACGAGGAGAGTGAGCTTGCCGTCTTTCGGCCAGTCGAAGACGTGGAGATAAAGGGTGCGGTCCTTGCGGGTGATGCGGCCCCAAGCCGGCTGTTTCTTGAAGGGGGCGGCGGTGGTGCCATAGATGGACTCCCCGTTGACGGAGAGCCAGCGGCCGACCTCGGCGAGGCGTTCGACGCTGGGCGCGGGGATGAGGCCCTCGGCGGTGGGACCGACATTGAGGAGGAAGTTGCCGCCCTTGCTGGCGATGTCGGTGAGGTTGCGGACGAGCGTCTCGGGGGACTTCCAGCGGTGGTCGTGTTTTTTGAAGCCCCAGGTGCCGTTCATGGTCATGCAGACCTCCCAATCCTCGGGCTGGCCGTCGCGGCCTTTCATCCCATCGGCGGGGATATGGTTTTCGGGGGTGCGGTAGTTGCCTTTGAAACCGCCGCCGAGGCGTTCGTTCCAGATGAGGTTCGGGTGGGCGGGTTTGATGAGGTCGATGAACTGGCGGGCGAGCTCGGGCGTCATCTCGGTGGTGGGCGTGTCGAACCAGATGACGTCCGGGGCGGGCTGGTAGTTGTTCAGGAGCTCCTTGAACTGGGGGATGGACTTGGTGCGGAGGTAGTCCTCGAAGTCGCCCTCCTGGGCCTTGTCCCACGTCTTGCCGATGACGGCGCCGCCGGGAGCGGTCCAATCCTGGTCGTGCGAGTAGTAGAAACCGAATTTCATGCCGGCCTTGCGGCAGGCGGCGGCGAGTTCGGCGAGGGGGTCGCGCTTGAAAGGCGTGGCGTCGTGGATGTTGAAGGGATGGACCTTGGAGTGGAACATCGCGAAGCCGTCATGGTGCTTGGCGGTGATGATGATGTATTTCATGCCGGCGTTCTTCGCGATGGCGACCCACTGGTCGGCGTCGAACCTCTGCGGATTGAACTGGGCGGCGAGGGCCTGGTAGTCGGCGATGGGGATGGAGGCGTCTTTGAGTATCCATTCGCCGATGCCGCCGATGCGTCGGCCATTCCATTCGCCGGCGGGGACGGCGTAGAGGCCCCAGTGGATGAACATGCCGAAGCGGGCGTCACGCCACCAACCCATCTTGGCTTCGTGCTCGGCGGGGGTGTCGGTTGGCGTGTGGGCGGTGCCTTCGGGCACCCACACGGAGGCGTGCGAGGCGAGGGGCGCGGCGAAGGCGAGGAGGAGGCGGAAGAGCGCGCGGCGGGGCATGGAGGAGGGAGGGGGTTGTTCTGTTTGGTTAAACTTGGCCCGATTTGCTTCGATAAAAGTGGCTTAAGGCGCGGTGAAGCGAACTCGTAGGAAGCGCCGGACGTTTCCTTCCAGCAGTGCCGGATCTTCGACGGTGACGGTGCGCAGATCGCCGGCCGGGCTTTCGTTCACCGATGCGGCGCCGCTCCAGGCATCATTGCCGAGGGTGAGGCTTGCGATGGGCGTCCAGGTCACGAGTTCGGAGCTGGCCTCCACCACGGTGTCCGCCACGGCGGGGCTGCGGCGGGTGAAGGTCAGGGTGAGGTGCGGCACGCCGTCCGCGCTCGTGCCGGCGACGGTCAGCGGCGCGGAGTCGGCGGAGAGCGGGGACGAGCCGCAGGCGTATTCGGCGAGGTTGGCGCGGCCGTCGCCATCGGGATCGGCGTCGTTGGCGGCGAGGCCGGTGGCGTCGGCGGTGCCGAAATTTTCGAGCCGCCAGCTCATCGCGGGGCTCAAGGGCCGGGCGGAGACGGGCGGGGAGGCGTCGCCCATACCAAAGGCGTTGGCGGCGCTCACCGTGTAGTAATAGGTCGAGCCGTTGGTCAGGCCGGCGTTGTCGGTGTATGCGGTCGTCGTGAGTCCGCTCGCGAGCGTGGCGTAGGCGCCGGCGGCGGAGTCGGCGCGTTTCACGGTGTAGCTCGTGGCGGCGCCGGTGGCGGACCACGCGAGCCCCACCTGCGCGTCGCCGGCGGTGGCGGCGAGTCCGGTCGGAGCGGACGGAGGCAAGCTGGCGGGCGTGGTGGCCACTTCGTCGAACCAAGCCTGGCAAATCGTGCCGTCGAGGTGGCTGTTGACGGCCAAGCCCATGTAGGCGGCGGCGCCCATGGTGACGGTTACCGGAGAGCCCACCAGGGTCCAGGTGACGCCGTTGGGCGATTGGTAGGCGGTGAAGATGTTGCCCACGCGGGTGAGGCGCACCCAGTGCGGCGCGAGGAGGCCGGTGGTGGCGGCGGCGGAGGTCGCGCCGCCCGTGCTGGTGCGGCGAATAAACTCCACGCCGGCGCTCGGGGTGAGGTTGACCATGGCGTGGGCGGAGCCGGTCGTGAGCGACTCGCGGATCATGACGCCGCCTTTGGCGTTGGGGTGGACGTTTTGCAGGTAGCGCACCCGGGCGGTGATGGTGCAATCGCCGGAGACCGGAACGTAGGCGTAGTGAATCTCGTCCTGGGCAAACCATACATCCGCGCCGGAGCCGGTGAGCACGAAGGAGCCGTTGGAGTAGCCGCCGCCGCCCGCCGCCGCGACCGCGCCGACGTCTTGCTGCGCCCAGCCGACGGGAAGGGTGAGCGGGGCTGGAGTCACGGAAACGGAGACGGAGGGATCGCTGGCGCCGTTGGTGTCCACCGCCTGAACGATGTAGTGGTAGGTGGTCCCGTTGGTCAGGCCGCTCTCGGTGTAGAGCGTGGAGGTGAGCCCGCTTGCGACCGTCGCGTAGGGACCGCCCGCCACGGTGGAGCGCTGAACGGTATAGCTGGACGCGCCGGTCGAGGCCGCCCAGGTGAGCGACGCCTGGGTGTTGCCGCCGAAGCCCGCGAGCTGGGCCGGCCGTTCGGGCGGCGGGAGCGGGCCCACGACGAGATTGGTGGCGATGACCTGGTTGAGCGCGCCGTCGTTGTTGCTGCAAACCGCGATGCCGGCGTAAACGGTGCCGGTCATGGTGACCGAGGTGGTGCCCTGAAGCGTCCACGTGACGCCGTCGGCGGAGTGGTAGGCGCTGAAGGTGTTGCCCGAGCGCAGCAGGCGCACCCACTGGGGCGCGGCGACGCCGGCTTTTTCGTTTATGCCGCCAGCCGCGCCGGCGGCGGTGGCGCGGCGTTGGAAGGCGATGCCGTTGGCAGGGGAGACGAAGTTGAGCGCGTAGGCGGAGTTGGCGTCGAGCGACTGGCGGACCATGGCGCCGGCCTTGGCCCAGCCGGAGGTGTTTTGCTGGCTGACAACGCGGGCGGTGACGGCGCAGTCGCCGGTCATCGCCTGGTAAACGAAGCGGAACTCGTCGGAGTTCCCCCAGATGTCGGCGCCCGAGCCTTCGATCACGAGCACATCGCCCGATTGCCGGAGGGAGCCCGCCGCGCCGACCGCGCCGATGTCGGCGGTGGTCCAGGTGGGAGTGCCGCCGCCGACCGCGATGCCGGCGACGGGCGCGGAAGGGTTGGAATCCAGACCGTTGGCGTGGGCGGTGACAGTGTAGTAATAGAGCGTGCCGGGGACGACGCTGGTATCGCTGTAGGTGGACGTGGTCACCCCGGTGGCGAGTGTCGTGAAGGGGCCTGCGCTATCGGTGCTGCGGGCGATGCTGAAGGTGGAGCCGGCGGGCGCGCTCCAGGCGAGGTTAACCCGGTTGACGAGCGAGTCGGCGGCGATATTGGCGGGAGGCGCGATGCCCACGGCCGCGACGGGACCGATCTTGAAACCGACGGCGGTCTGAAAGGGCATCGACGCGGGACAGGTGATGACGAGCGCGTCGGACTCCTGGGTCCAGGTGAGCGACGCGGCGCTCCCGAGGAGCGAAACCTGCGTGATCGGCGCGGCGAGGAGGCCGGCGGCGGTGCCAAGCGAGGTGATGCGCAACTGCGTGCCCGGAGCCGGCACCGTCATGCAGTAAACGTAGAGACAGCCGTCGGCGCCGACGGTGAAGCGGAAGTCGGCGTTGGTGAAAGCGTAGTTGGCCTGTGCGTTGCCGAGTTTGCCGTGGGGCAGGGTGCGCGTGCCTTCGGCGTGTTTCGCCCAGGAGCGGCTGCCGTAGATGCCGGCGCCGTTGACGGTCATCCATTGGCCGATGGACTGGAGCATGGAGGTGCTGCCGGCGTCGAGGGAGCCGTCGGGTTTCAGGGAGACGCAGATGGCGGCGGCGCCGTCGCGCGAAACGCACTCCAGCAGGTAGCGGACGACGGCCGAGGAGCTATAGGTGAAGCCGGGCCCGTAGAACCAGTCGCCCACGGGGACCTCGCCGATCCAGGGCTGGTCGTTTTTGATGCCTCCGGGGAAGTTGTTCTCGTAGGTCGTGGTGAGGCGGTCGCCGGAGTGGAACTTGACGACGGCGTGCGTATCCACGGATCCACGACGCTCGACCGAGCGGTTGGCGAGGTGGGCGAGGACGCGCTGCATGGCGTCGGACTTGTAGCCGGTGCCGGTGCCGCCGCCGCTGAAGGGCTGCGAGGAGGTGCCGTCGGTGTAAACGAAGTCGGGGTCGTATTGCTCGATGGCGTCGATCATGCGCAGCGCCCACCAGGTGTTATACCAACGGGCGTAGTCGAGATGGTTGCTGAAGAGGCCGGCGGGCGGCGGGCTCCAGTCGCTCGCGGCGGCGGAGGACACGCCCTGATATTCGCGCAGGTCGATGCCGTAGAGCAGGCGGGGGTCGAGGCCTTCCCACCATTTGCCGACGCCGTCGGCGAGCGTGAGACGACCGTCGTAGGGCACGCCGGCCTTGGCACCGCTGGTGTCGGCGTTGAAGGCGGTCTGCCACCACCACCAAGAATACTCGTGGTGGAAGGTGATGCCGAAGGCCAGGTCGGCTGAGCGCGCCGCGGTGGTGAGTTCGCCGAGGATGTCACGGCGGGGGCCGAGGTTGGTGGCGTTCCACGGCTGGTAGCGGGAGTTCCAGAGGTCGAACTGGTCGTGATGCACGCCCTGGATGAGGAGGAAGCGTGCGCCTGCCTGCTGGTAGAGCGAGACGAGCCCGGCGGGGTCGAGCCCGGTGGGATTCCAGTCGCGCAGGACCTCCTTGTAGCCGACCTCGGAGGGATGGCCGTAGCGGGAAAGGTGATTGTTATAGGCGCTGGTGCCGGGGGTGTAGAGGCGGCGGGCATACCAGTCGCCGCTTTCGCCGGCGGCCTGCGGGCCGAAATGCACCCAGATGCCGAACTTGGCCGCGCGCAGCTGGGCGGAGTCAACGGGCAGGTTGGCCGCGATCGAAGGCCAGGTGGGCTCGACCGGGCCCGAGGCGATGGGGAAGTCCAGCTTTACCTCGGAGAAAGCGTTGATGTTGCCGAGCGGCACGGAATTCACCGATTGCGCCGCGGGGATGGTCGGAAAAGGCGGCAGCTCGGGCATGTCGTAGGCGCGCAGCGGCGCGGACAAGCCTCCGATGACGGCGACGCCGCTTATGCCGCCTATGACGGCGATACGAACGCGGCGGGAAATCGAGCGAACTCCACGCGCGGCGGAGATGGAGGGGGAACAGAAGCGTTTGATCACGGTAATGTGTTGGAGATGGCGTCCTTCCGGTTCGGATACGCCATGAGGAGCCACGGCGCAGCCCCGACACCTCGGCCACCGGTCCTACACGCGCCCAAATCGACCCGATTCCGCCAAAAATCCTTCGTCTTTCCGCGCGTATGTCCGTTCACATCCCGCCAACGACTTCCGGACCGCCCTCGATTTCGGCCGACGCCTCGCGCAACAACACCCGCGCGAAAAGCCAGTCGAACCAGAAACCCTCGCGAAGCGAGCCCCACGCCAAGCCGGTGGAGAACCGCGACTCCACTGTCGATCGCGCCGCGACGAGAAGCGCATGGGCCTCGTCCGTCCGCCCCTGACGGTGATAGGCCAGCGCGAGGATCAGACTGCAGGTCTGGGTCAGGGCGGGCGGCATCTTGGGCTGACCGAGCAAACGGCGACAGCGGTCGGCGGCGTCTTCATCAAAGCCAAATCGCAACGCCGCGAGCGCGAGGGGGATCGCCTCCCAACCGGTCATGTGGCTGGGATTGTCGTTCTCGACCTCGAGCCAATGCTGCCGGGTGAGATCGTGCAGCGGTCGCAGCGACTCCAGCAGGTCCGGCGGCGGGGGAAGCAGCAGCAGGGTTTTCAGAATACGGCCGGCCGCGTCGCCATTTTCCAGCGTGGAAAAACGGGCGGTCGCCGCGTGGCAAAACTTTCGGTAGTGGGAAACGTCGCCGCTCTCGGCCAGCACCACCCCGCACGACTGGTAATCCAGCGTAACGACTTCCCAGGTGTCGAGGCGGTCGATCTCCATGAGGGCGTAGAAACGCTCGGCCGCCTTTTCCCATCGTCCGCCCATCGCATGCCACTCCCCGACCGAGCGGAAGGCGGACACGGAGTCGAAGCTCAGCTCGGGCGAGACGTTTTTCACGCTTTCGAGCAGTGAGTCCGCCACGGCGAAGTCGCCCTTGTTCACCGCGATGGCGGCGCGGGTGATGGTCTCGCGGGCGATGGCTTGCTCACGCAGCCGGCTCTCTCGCTGGCGCAAAGACTCGGCCTGTTCGCGCAGCACGGCCTGCTCCTGGCGGGCGTGACGCTCCTTGACGAACATCCAGCTCGTCGCTCCCAAACCGAGCAGGAGCGCGGCGAGCACGGCGGCGGCGGCGGCGAAGGCCCCGCGGTGGCGGCGGGCGAGCTTGCGGGCGCGATACCAAGGATCGGGCGGGCTGGCGATGACGGGCTCGTCGTCGAGATGGCGGCGGAGGTCCATGGCCAGGCCCTTGACGGTCTCGTAGCGGCGGACGGCGATTTTTTCCAGGGTCTTGAGCACGATCCAGTCGAGGTCGCCGCGCAGCCGCGCGGCCAGCCGGGCCGGCTCGATGTCGCGATTTTCCGCCACGCGGCGGAGCTCGTCGGGAGGGAATTGCGACACGTGGACCGAGGGGCGGGGCGGCTCTTGCTCGCGCAGGACGCGTCGCAACTGGTCGGGAGGGAGGCGCGCCAGCTCCGCGCCGTCGAAGAGGGGCTTGCCCGTCAGCAGCTCGTGCAGAAGCGCCCCCAAGCTGTAGATGTCGCTGCGGGTATCGGCCTCGAGGGCCGGGTTCTCGGCCTGCTCGGGGCTCATGT
>LLBY010016691.1_pt7 | contig 21638 bp, 14 predicted proteins | sample 1489401 | NCBI WGS metagenome assembly LLBY01 (sample SAMN04092656, study PRJNA295927) | soil metagenome | biome: Soil prokaryotic community; feature: Bulk soil; isolation source: soil from tomato rhizosphere | host: tomato cultivar Hawaii 7996 | place: South Korea | collected 2011-11-01 | reverse complement strand
ATTAAGCTAGCACGTTCGTTCTAACTAAAAAGCCTCGCGAAGGTCCTTCAACGAATGCCGAACCTCCGTAAGGCCGATCAAGAGAGAGATCATCTATGACCGACTCAAATTTTTACCTTGGACGCGCGTACGATTCCATCCGGCAAGCAGTTACAGATGTAAAAATTCATTATGATCCTGCGGACCTGACCACGCACGCGGTGGTCACCGGTATGACAGGCTCCGGCAAGACGGGGTTGTGTGTCGTGTTACTCGAGGAAGCCGCGCTACAGGGCATTCCTGCGATCATCATCGATCCGAAGGGGGATCTCACCAACTTATTGCTGCACTTCCCCGAGCTGGCGCCCCAGGATTTCCAGCCGTGGATCGATGCAGACCTGGCACGACGGGCGGGCAAGACTGTGGAGGAGGTCGCGGCGGATGCCTCTCTCTCCTGGCGCGAGGGCCTTCAGGAATGGGGCATCCCGCAGGAACGCATCCAGGCACTTAAGAACGGGGCCCAGTTTGCGATTTTCACGCCCGGTTCGGATGCAGGAATCCCCGTGAGCGTTTTATCTTCGCTGGCCGCGCCCGAGATCTCATGGAACGAGAATCGAGAAGTGTTACGTGAGAAGATCACCAGCACGGTCACGGCTTTACTTGGACTCGTGGGGTATACCGATATCGATCCGTTGCGCTCGCGCGAGCATATCCTGCTCTCCAATATCTTCGAGAACGAATGGAGCCAGGGAAAGAACGTCGAACTGGCAGAATTAGTCCTGCAAATCCAGACGCCTCCTTTCGAGAACCTCGGCGCGTTCCCCGTGGAGACCTTCTTCCCGGCTAAAGACCGCATGGAGCTGGCGATGGTAGTGAATAACATCCTTGCCGCGCCCGCGTTCCAAACCTGGCGCGAGGGGCAAGCACTCAACATTGGCTCCATGCTTTTCACACCGGATCATCGCCCGCGTCATAATATTTTTTATCTGGCGCATCTCTCCGACGAAGAGCGCATGTTCTTTGTCACACTGTTGCTTTCCGCGGTAGAGACCTGGATGCGCACACAGAGTGGAACTACGACTCTGCGCGCGCTGCTCTACATGGACGAGATCTTTGGGTATCTACCGCCGCTGCGGAACCCTCCTTCCAAGCTTCCGCTTCTGCGGATGTTGAAAAATGCGCGCGCCTTTGGGTTAGGTCTCTTACTGGCGACGCAGAATCCTGTTGACATCGATTACAAGGCTCTTTCGAACGCCGGCACGTGGTTCATCGGCAAGCTCCAGACAGAGCAGGATAAGAATAGACTGCTCGATGGACTCGAGAGCGCGGCCGGTGGAATCACACGGACGGTCTTCGACAAATTGATCTCCTCCCTTGGCAAGCGGGTGTTTGTACTGCATAACATCCATGCGAAAGGACCAGAGTTATTGCAGACGCGCTCGACGATGAATTTCCTGGCAGGGCCCATCACGCGGAATCGAATTCGGGAGCTGAATACCCTCGCCAACGTGGATGGTTCTGCTTACCCGGCTGGTCAGCCGATGGCGCCTCACGCCACGCCTGTGGCGGCATCGTCCCCCTCGTTGATGCCCGCAGTACGTCCCACACAATCGCAACCGCCGACAGCCGCGATCCAATCCTCGAACACCAAGCCTCCCATCCCGGCCTGGATTCGTGAATATTTCCTCCCACAAAATTACAGTCTCCCGGAAGCCTTCTCCGCCGCCCAGCGACAGATGCCGGCAGAGGTGATCATCGATAGCGTGATCTATCGCCCCACCTTGTTGGCCTCCGCCGAGGTGCAAATCCTCGATCGCAAGCATGGTGTGGACAGCCTGATCACGCGTACCCTACTCGTCAAATCACCGGAGAAGCGTGGCTCGATCCGCTGGGAGGATTATCCGCTCAATGGGATTGCGCTGGATAGCGTCGAAACATCTCCGCTTCCTACAGCGCGTTTTAGTTCCATCGACGCGCCTCTCAACGATGTAAAGTTGATGACCGCCCTCCAGAAAGATTTTACGGATTGGGTCTTTCGTAATTCCTCCGTTAAGGCCCGGGTGAATCAGGCGTTGAAGGTCTTCGCCGGGCCAGACATCAGCCCGGCAGAGTTCATGAAAGCCTGTGCTGACGCCGCCCGCGACGCGCGCGATGCCGAGATCGAGAAGAAGACCGCGCAGATCGACCGCCAGTTGAAGAGCCTCGAAGATAAGCTTGCTCGCGAGGAGCGTGAGCTCGTCAAAGATGAGGACGAACTTTCCAACCGCAAGATGGAAGAGGCAGGGACCCATATTGAAAACCTTACAGGTCTCTTTGGGGGCCGGCGAAAGGCATCACGGTTGTCTTCCTCGCTTACGAAGCGCCGCATGACACAACAGGCAAGAGCAGACGTGGAGGAATCCAAGGAAACGATCAAGGATTTTAACCAGCAGATCGCGGAACTCCAGCAACGCCGCGAAGAAGTCATGGCTGAGATCAACGATCGCTGGGGCCGGGTCGTCAACGAGATCACCGAGGTTACCATCGCGCCCAAGAAGACCGATGTTCTCGTCAAAGTGTTTGGCGTGGCATGGATGCCGTACTATGTGATCCAATCTGGAACGGAGACATTCGAGCTGCCCGCATTTGGGGCTGAGTAAGGACATGCAGGGAACAAATGAATTTGGCGGCTCGTCTTAATCCCGCGCTCATCTCCATTCACGTTTAGGTTTTGCCAGAAGGTATAATTTTCGATCATGGCTACTGTATCTTATCCTTACAAACGAATCCCTGTCTTTCCCCAGGTCGTTGCCGCGTTCATCAGCGGTCTCGCCCTTTTCTTGGTGGTCATCACCATCTGGACACTCGGGTACCAGTTGTTCTATGCCGGGCGCATCTTCCCGGGTGTGTCGGTCGCGGGCGTGGACGTTTCCGGACTGTCTCCCTCCGACGCGGCGGTCAAGTTGAACCAGGCATTGTCGTTTTCGACGACGGGGAAAATCCTGTTCCGGGATGGCGAAAAAGCCTGGGTCGCGACGCCCGCCGAGCTGGGTATGGTCTTCGATCCCTCGTCCAGCGCGGTGACCGCCTATAAGCTGGGGAGGAGCGGCGGCTTATTCGGCGCGTTGTCCGGTCAGATCCGTGCCGGGGGTGCGGGTGTCAGCGTGCCGCCGGTGATCGTCTTCGATCAGCGCGTTGCCTATCAATATCTCAGCCAGATATCTACACAGATCAATCAACCTTTGAAGGAAGCCACGCTCAAGCTCGAAGGGACAAATGTAGCTGCAGAGCCGGGACAAGTCGGTCGCGAATTAAAGATCGACGCGACACTGGTATATCTTTCGGCACAGCTGCAAACCTTCAGCGATGGAGAGGTGCCGCTGGTGGTGCAGGAAATCCAGCCACAGATTCTGGATGTGAGCTCGCAGGCAGATACGGCTCGCCAGATCCTCAGCCAGCCACTGACGCTGATGGTGCCGAACGCCTCGGGCGCCGATTCGGGTCCGTACGTCTACAACCCGGAAGTGGTCGCGAACCTGATCGTCCCGCAACGCGTACAAAATGGAGATCAGCAAAGCGTCCAGGTGGTTCTGAACCCACGAGGCTTGCGCGATTTACTGGTACCCGTCAAGACTCAAGTAGACCGGTTGCCCTCGGATGCAAAATTCATTTTCAACGACCAGACTCTGCAACTGGATGTGATGCAGGATTCCAGCTTGGGACGCGAGCTGGATATCGATGCCAGCATCAAAGCCATCAATGAAGCGGTCGCGCGCGGCGAGCACACCGTCGCGCTGGTCATCAACGAAACCCAGCCGAGGGTCGCGGCCACCGCAACCGGGCAGGAGTTGGGAATCACTCAATTGATCTGGTCTGAGACGTCATACTTTTATGGCTCGTCTGCAGAGCGTATCCAGAATATCGAAGCGGCTTCCCGGCAATACCATGGCCTTTTGGTCGCGCCTGGCGAGACATTCTCTATGGGCGAGCATCTAGGTGACGTGAGCCTGGACAATGGATTCGCCGAAGCACTGATCATTTACGGTGGTCGCACCATCAAAGGTGTGGGCGGAGGCGTGTGTCAGGTCAGCACAACACTGTTCCGCGCCGTGTTCAACGCGGGCTTCCCCATTGTCGAACGAACACCTCATGCCTATCGCGTTTCCTATTACGAACAAAATGCCGGCGGAGGCGTCGATCCCAGATTGGCCGGATTGGACGCGACCGTGTATTTCCCGCTGGTCGATTTCAAGTTTACGAATGACTCGCCCTACTGGATCCTTATGGAAACCTACATGGGAAGCGGGTCGCTCACCTGGAAGTTCTATTCCACCTCCGATGGGCGCACGGTGACGTACGATACGACAGGTCCCACCAATATCGCCCCCGCGCCGGAGCCTTTGTTCGAAGAAAACCCGGAATTGAACAAGAATGAAATGAAGCAGGTGGACTGGGCGGCGAACGGCGCGGATGTGAGCGTGACCCGTACCGTGTGGAAGAATGGCGCGGTGTATTTCCAGGATACGGTGACAACCCACTATGAGCCCTGGCAGGCTATCTGCCAGTATGGACCCGATTCGAAAAATCCTGAAAAGTTGGCCGATGAGAAAAATTTGTGCCGCGGTCCTTCGGGATAAGTTTTGAATCTTGAGGTAAAATTTTCTGCTGATCTGTTTCCAGCATTGGAGAATTCATGATTAGTCAAACCCTGATCGAAATCCTGCGCTGCCCGAATTGTGTGCGCACCACCGGTGGTGCGCTGAAATTACACAGGGACGCGTGGTTTATCTGCAAGGACTGCGGGCGAAAATATCCCATCGTGGACGACATCCCCGTCATGTTGATCGAAGAGGGAGACAAGTGGACGAACGTGGCTGAAGGGGAGTTGCCCGTTCCTCCACCTGCGAAATAACGTGACTTCGCTGCAAGATTTATTAAGGGATCTCACCAGCGGGAATGAAACCCGCGCCGAAATGGCTGTCCCGCCGCTTCTCAAGCTGGGCGAAGAGGCTATTCCGGCTTTGCAGGATTTGACCCGTTCTTCAGACGTCGATCATCGCTGGTGGGCGCTGCGTGTCCTCGCGCAATCGCCTCAGGCGCAGGCGGAATGGCTGGTGCCATTCCTGAGCGACCCGGCCCGGGAGGTGCGCCAGTGTGCGGCCCTGGGGCTGGCGCTCAAGCCCGGGGAAAGCGCGGTCGAGCCTCTGGTGCAGGCCCTGAACGATGAGGACAGCATGGTCAGCAGCCTGGCCGTCAACGCGCTGGTAAAGATTGGAAGTGCGGCCGTTCCAGCTCTTATCGAAGTAGTGAAAAAGGCTCCGCAATCGGCCAGAATCCATGCCTTGCGAGCACTGGCAGAGATCCGCGATCACCGCGCTATCCCCGTCATGATGAAGGTCATGGAGGAAGACTCGGTCCTGCTCCAGCATTGGGCAAAGGAAGGCTTGGACCGACTTGGACTGGATATGGTATATATTAAACCTGTATGAACAGATTGACGTTTCTCAAAGATAATAAGGTTCGACGCCCCTCCACGATGCAAATCGTTGCGATCGCGGCGGGAATTCTCCTCGCTATAGGAGGCTACTTCTTTACGCGCGGCCTGGTCACCTGCTGGACACTGACCCCTCTGGCTGGAGATCCTCCTGCCAGTTGCGGGACGGTGGCCGAAGGTTTAAATGGCCCGAATCTGACAAACAGCGAAGGCTCGCCTGTCCCGAATGTGGAAGATCTGCCTCCACCGATCACGATTCCGGAAAGCGACCTGCCGCCTGCCTGGGATGGAGCCAGTCGTATCAATATTCTGATCATCGGCCTCGATTTTCGCGATTGGGTGGCAGGAGAAGGTGCACCTCGTTCCGACACGATGATTGTTCTGACGGTGGACCCTCTCACAAAGCAGGCTGGTATCCTGTCCATTCCGCGCGATCTGTGGGTGAATATCCCCGGTTTTGGTTATAGCCGTATTAATACCGCTTATTCTTCTGGCGAAGGCGCGAAGCTGCCAGGAGGTGGACCGGAGCTTGCTCGCAAGACCGTTGAACAGCTACTCGGTGTGCCCATCCAGTATTATGCGCAGGTCGATTTCTATACCTTTGTCGAGTTCATCGACCTGATTGGCGGCATTGAAATCTATAATGACGAGAACTTGAGGCTGGACCCCGTGGGCGAGGGCAAGGACAAAATCCGGCTTACTTGCTGTGGTATGCGTACGCTGAACGGGGAGCGGGCCCTGGCGTATGCGCGCTTCCGTAAAGATAAGGAAGGTGATATCGCCCGCGCCAACCGGCAGCAGAAAGTGATCCTGGGAATCCGTAACAAGGTCCTCAGCCCGGAGAATTTCCCTGTCCTGGTCGGACAAGCCCAACAATTCTATGAGAAGCTCTCGGCTGGTGTTCACACGAATATGCCTTTCGATGTGGCTCTGCGATTGGGCGTCCTGGCTAGAGACATTCCCGTGGAAAGCATCCAGCATGGCGTCATCGATTACAGTATGGTGGCTTTAGCAGATACCACCCTTGGTGGAGAGAAGGCCAGCGTGATGAAGCCGCTGCCCGATAAGATCCGGGAGCTGCGCGATCAGATCTTCTCGGGCGGGGCTGTGAGCCCGCTCGCTGCGCAAAGTGATCTGGCGACGATGATGCGCGAGGATGCCGCACGCGTGCGTGTGCTGAACGGTTCTGTGGTCGGCGGCCTGGAAAGCACCACGGGTCAATTCCTCGCAACACAGGGCATGCAGGTGACGGAAATGGGCCCGGCCGACGGCGGATACAACAGTACAGTAATCGTCTTGTACTCGCCGAAGCTCTATACGATGAAGTACTTCCAATCCCTGTTTGGAATCACGGACAGCGCGCGGATCTGGATCAGCCCGAACCCGGCCTCCACTGTGGATGTGGAGATTCGGTTGGGGAACGACTGGGCGAATAACAATCCCATGCCGTAAGTCGGGTTGGCTGCATAGTGTCCCTGCGCAGTGCCCTGGTAAGGGTGAAAGGGCAACCCGACCTACCTCAAAGAAATTGTCAGCCGCAGATGTTCGTCTGCGGCTGATTTTTATGAAGTATCAGGGCTGCTGGAACGTCAGCTTGATGCCGCCAGGGAAGGTCGCACCATCAGGGCCTTGGCATGTGGGCGCTGCGACACCCAGCGCTACATCGCTGCCACGCGCAACCTGGACCGTATACGTTATATCAGGTGTCATTAAATAGTCCGCGTAGCCGTTGCCAAGCTCTGGTTTGAGTCCCGTGAAAAACGATTCCTTACCGCCATCCCAGGTAATGACGACCTCCACCCCGGCTAATTGCCGCCGGCTTCGATTCAACACCATCACCTGCAGCAGCCCTTCTGGCAAGTTAGAATCACAGAGAGTCTCCTGTGCCGTCAGGGTAAAAGGTTTGCCTGGAGTTGGAGTGGGAGTAAGCGTGGGACGAGGGGTAGATCCCCGTGTGGCAAGCGGCGTTCCTGCTACCGTTGTCTGTGTTTCAATCAATTCCAGAGTTTCCGAAAGAACGACTGGAACGTCAGTGATTGACAGAGGGGGAGTTGGTGTAAATGTGTTTCCGGCATCGATGGGGATTTCCAACGTCTGTGTTGGAACGGGCGCGCCACTCACCGTGACCTCCAGAGCAGAAGCAAGCGCTACGAGCTGCTCTGCCCGTTCGAAGGTCTGCGGGTTGGCGAGCATACGCTGTGCCTGCGCGTTCAAAGCGTCCACAGGGTTGGCATCACCCAGGACGGAGAGACGTGCTTGGGCCCGGGGCAAATTTCCCGTCGCCGCGTAGGCGGCAGCGATCAAGGAACGGTACTGATCCTTGAACTCGGCGCGCAGCGCACTGGGTGGCGCATCGGTGTTGGGATGAGGAGAAAGTACCCAGGCGTATGCCAGCCCTATCCCCACACCAAGCAGCAGTGCCAGCAGCACGCTCCAGGGTAACCGTCTCATTGGATGCCGCTCCACGCCTGTAGGGCAGTGACGAGCTCTTGCAGCATCGCAATTTCGGAATCTGAAAATCCATGGGCCCGCGCGTAGGCGAGTCCGTCGGCGGCAATGCCAGAGGGAGACCGCGTGCCGAAAACGGCCAGGCGGCGCGCGGCCAAACCGGGGTCTTGCTCGACCTGATAAGCTTCTGCTGCCATGAGAACGTAATCTGCTTTAAAGTCTGCGCGCAGGGCATCGGGGGTGGTGTCGAAATAATCGACAGGATCGACGTACCATCCATACGCGATCCCAATTCCAAGGCCCACAAGGAGGGCGAGAACGATGAAGACCCAGAGGATGCGGGGGGAGATCATAGAAAAATGCCCGGGCAGGTGACCGGCGGCACCCAGAGACACTTCCGTACCGTTGCTGTCTCTCGACCCTGGCGGGATTGGGAAGGCTCTGCCGCGCCGGGCCTGCCCGGACGCCAGAAGCATACCCGAACAATGAGTCCATGTCAAATGGTGAGCAGAGTCCTATCTCTTTGTATCTTGAATCTCGGCCATTAAAGCTGTATAGTATTAGTAATTCTGACAAATCACTCCAAATTAAAGGACATGCGCATGTGGACATAAAGGTACGATGATGAATGGAGTGTTGCTGTCTATTGCTCCAAATGATCCGAGTGTGATGTTAAGACCTCTCGAAGAGAAGGTGTTGCCTTTGGCGTGAGGATTGCAAACTCATCCTATTCCACCTAACTTAACAAAACTGTCTTTAATAAATATTGACGCCCTATTTGCTGAACCATAGAATTCTTTCAGCTGAATAGCAGTTTGGATTATTTATTCATAGATACGATGAGCCAGAGTCTTAATTGGGTCGCTTTTCCTTTCGTTGTCATTTATCAAGGTAAGTACTCTAAGGAGTAGGTCACGAAACCCACCGTATGCACGGTCGGTTTCTTTTTTAAGAGCTGCTTCCTTCCCTAGCACGAAAGCACGAAAAATTTTTGAAGAGGTTTAATTTATGAAGACCGGCACTGCTACGTACTTACGGGTTGGTTTACTGGGGATTTTGATTGTTGTGCTCATGGCGTCGTTGTTCCAGCCGCAATCGACGGTCTCTGCTGCGGCCGTCCTAACGATCAGTCCGATTACCTGGAACATTGTCGGATTGGATAGTAATAATGTGAATGTGGGGCCGAATAATTTTCCGGTCGGGGCGCGAGTGTGTAACACCGGGGATGCCCCCGCTACCAACGTGACTTCGAGCTTCGTGTGGGATAGTGCAGATCCCTATATCAATCTGCGCTCGGGTTCTCTTTCCAGTTATACGGGCGCAACTGCCGTAGCAAGCCTGGCGCCAAACACTTGTACTGATTTTTATTACGAAGTAACCGTCACACGAAATGCAACTGCCTATGACCATACGCGGCGCTACCATATTACCGCCACAGCAGATACATTGGGTGTGGTTAGCACTCCCACGCCGCGCGAGTTGTACGTAGAGCACCTGATTTCGCAAAACCGCAACACCGTCTCGGATGTGCAGTATGGCCCTACACTGGGGGGACTTACCTCGGTCGCCAATGGAGGGACAATGTCCCTGGTCGTAGGGAATACGTATTACATCCGTCTGGTGGGCGCGACGGCAACACAGGGATATGAACAGATCGAGAGTTTTATCAACTTTCCAAACACTGTATTTCAGGTCCTATCCGTCAATACAACCTACACAGCCGAATCATCAGCCAACATGACCCCCCCTTACGACAGGCTCTATGGCGATGCCTGTGCATGGGAAAACGATCCCAATAGTCCAAATTACCGGGCCTGCAACGGTGTGGGGAAGGCAGGTGGGGGAGTCACGGTTACTTACCAGGTCCGAATTCTGAGCGTCGGGTCGACGAATCCCGAGCCGCTCAGCACGTTGATCTACGATTTCTCCGGCAGTAGCTTCCATTACAACTCGGACTTTGGAGTTTCGACACGCTACGCGTACATCCTTGATCCCTCAGCGGTCACGATCTCAAAAAACTTTGGCCCCGATCCGACAACGACGGGTGGGGTTTCCACGTTGACGTTTACGATCACCAATCCGACACCATCCTCTTTCGGCGGGCTGAATTTTACAGATATCCTTCCCACCTCGCCTGGAGCCATGGTGGTGGCAAGCACACCTGGAGCCTCCACCACAGGATGCGGAACACCCACTTTTGCGCCCGCGGCTGGCGCCGGATCGATCTCGTTCTCGAACGGGAGCATTGCCGCGGACAGTACCTGTACCATCAAGGTCAACGTGACTGTTCCAACGGGGGGCACATACACCAATACCTCTACGAATCTATTCATCGGCACATTGGATACGGGTAACAATGCCAGCGATACGCTAACGGTTAACAATGCACCTCCCGGGCCTTCTTCGGTCTGCGGTTTGACAATGGCACAATGGACCTTTGCCGGGTATGCGGGAACCTCTCCGCCTTTCCCAGCTGCAAATACACAAGCTGCCAATGTGACCACGGCTGCCATCAGCGTCGGTGGCTCCTCTCCCGGTTCAGCCTTTGCCGAGGCGGATGCGACATCGGGTAGTCCGGCCGCCCCCTCCATGCTGACGTATGGCTGGGCGAATGCTGGTCCTATAAACACGGCGACCTATCCCTTTGTGCAGTTTGCTATCGACACCAGCAAATATACGGGCGTCAACTTTCAACTCAATGCCCAGCGCAAATCAAACGGACCCAATACGGACACGGTGTACTACAGCACAGACGGAACGACCTGGAATCTCAAAACCACATTTAACTCCACCACCTCCTGGGCAACCTATGGCCCCTTTGACTTTACAGGTCAGACCAACACGTCCGGTGTAACTTATTTCCGGATTTATGGGATTGGCGCCAATACCCCAAGCAAAGGCGCGGACCTCAGCCTTGACAATGTAACCTTCACCGGTTGTGGCACTCCATCTTCACCAAGCTTCACGAAGTCATTTTCTCCCAACCCCGTGGCGGCTGGCGCAACATCTACCCTGACGTTTTCGTTGACTAACCCGAACAATGCAGTGGCTCTCAGCGGCATCAGCTTCACAGATACACTGCCGAGCGGGCTCACCGTTACCATGGCCTCGTCCTCGCAATGCGGTGGAACATTAGTCACCACGGCACCGCAAACGATTTCGTTCAGCGGCGGGACACTTGCAGCGAGCGCTTCCTGCAATATCACCGTAGCTGTGACCACCAGCGCCTCGGGGATCTATGACAACATCAGTGGGTTTGTCTCCTCAACCGAAGGTGGCACGAATGCCGGGCCCACCGGCGTGGCCAGCGCGTCCCTCACTGTTTTGAAACCGCCAGGCATCTCGAAGCTATTTTCTCCGAATCCCATCCTGGCTGGAGGCACTTCGACTCTTACGTTTACGATTTCAAATCCAAACCTCAATAATGCTCTGAGCAGCATTGCTTTTTCGGATACCTATCCTTCTGGGTTACAGAACACAGCTACCCCGAACGGTGCAACAACCTGCACCGGCGGTACGGTCACGGCTGCTGCGAATGGGAATAGTGTTAGTCTGACTGGAGGCACGGTGGCGCCAGGCGCTACGTGTACCGTGACAGTCAATGTGACCGCGGCGAGCACAGGCAATTTTGCCAACACGAGTGGCGCTGTCCAGGCGATGGTTTCCGGCACGATCACAACTGGCAATATAGCGACAGACACATTAACGGTGAATTCACCGAGCCCATCCATCGCCTTGCTGAAACAAGTATCCACGAGTGCGACGGGTCCCTGGACCTCGTTTGTCGCGGTGAGCACGGGGGCAAATGTGTATTACCAGTTTACGGTTGAAAATGCAGGGGACGTAGCGCTCACATCAATTAGCATTTCCGATCCCTCGTTGCCTTCCGCCGCCACCTGTAATTCCACCTGGACGGATCCGTTGCCGGTGGCCGTTGCAGGGAACAACAATCACATCGATACCTGCGTTGTCGGTCCGATTACGGCCGTTTCCGGCTCGCACCTCAATACGGCAACCGTTTCTGGAACATACAATGCCGCCAACTATACGGATACATCCTCTGCGACCTATGCCACGACCGGCTTGACCATTGCCAAGAGTGCAACTGAGACATTTTTTGCCTCTGCGGGCGAAGTGCTGCATTACAGTTTTAATGTGACAAATAGCGGCTCTGCACCTCTACTGGGGCCGGTCTCAGTCGCCGACGACAAAGCGACAGACGAGGCTTGCCCGGCTGTCAATACGGTCGGCGATCTGGATGATTATCTGGACCCGGGTGAGTCGATTACGTGTACGGCGACATATACGGTCACGGCGGCGGATGCTATGTCTGGCTCGGTGACGAATATGGCGTCGGCTACGGTCGGCGGCGTTACCTCGAATACGGCAAGTCAGACGGTTAGCCGTCAAATCGCCGATCTGACGGTGACCAAGTCCAATAACGTGAGTGGAAGTGTCGTCCAGAATGGAACGTTCAATTGGACGATCACCGTCAATAACGGGGGAAATGGAACCGCCGCTTTTGCAGATACGCAGGTGATGCTGAGTGATCCTTTGCCAGGCGTGGCAGGATATTATCCACAGGGCGCGCTGACAGTTACGAATGGCAGCACACCACCTGCAGGCACGATCAATTGTGCCATTACAGGAACGGATTTGAGCTGTGTGGCGAGCGGCGCAGTCAACCTTTCTGCCGGCGCTTCCTTCAGCATCACATTTGCGGTCACACCCACCGCAGCAGGGAGTCTTGTCAATACGGCGACCGTCGATCCAAATAACAGTGTGACCGAGAGCGATGAAGCCGATAACACGGGGTCGAATACGGTCAACGTCCTGACTCCCACGAATACTCCTACCAATACACCCACAAGTACCTCTACAAATACCCCAACGAACACACCGACCAATACGGCCACAAATACAGCGACGAATACACCTACCGATACGCCCACGAGTACCGTTACAAATACACCGTCGACAACGCCAACCGATACGGCGACCAGCACACCTACCGACACACCGACCGCTACGACTACGCCTTCGCAGACTCCTACAAGTACATCCACGAATACTCCAACAGATACGCCGACGAACACGCCGACGACTACATCGACAAGTACACCTACCGACACGCCCACCAATACACCGACCGCTACAGCTACGCCTTCGCAGACTCCTACGAGCACGCCAACAAATACGCCCACAAGCATCCCTACGAATCTTCCAAATCCGCCCGTTGCTCAGGATGATACCGCCACGACGGCTTTCAATACTCCCGTCACATTTCCAGATATCACAGCCAACGACATGGCATTTGGTCCGGGCAACGGCATCGTAACCAGCACGATCGACCTCGATCCGTCAGCGAGCGGCCAGCAGACATCCTTTACAGATTCAAACGGTAATCAATGGAGCGTCGATACCACGACCGGGGAGGTGACTTTTACGCCTGCCGCAAACTTTACGGGAACTGCGACCATCGCGTATTCCGTAGAGGATTCCGTAGGACAAACTGCAACTGCCGATTTGATTGTCACTGTTGGAGCACCTGCAAGCCTCACGGGCATCGTGTTTCATGATTCGGATCTCAACGGAACGCAAGGCGCAGGGGAAGCCGGTATCGGAAGCGTCAGGGTGGATCTGTATGACAGTACGGGAACCACGTTAATCGCTTCCACCACGACCAGCGCAGGCGGCGCTTACAGCTTCACGAATCTCACACCGGGAAACTATCGGGTCGTCGAAACAGACCTGGCTGGGTATGTGAGTTCCACCTCCAATCTTGTGCCTGCGACGGTGACCGCGGGCGGTTCTACTACAATTAATTTCGGTGATTACAAACTTCCCACAGGGACACCTTCCAGTATCAGCGGTGTCGTATTCCACGATGCAAATGAGAATGGAACGCAGGATGCAGGTGAGACACCGCTGAGTGGAGTAATAATACAGCTCCGAAACAACATCGGGACCGTAATCTCTTCTACAACAACCAACGCATCCGGTGCCTATAGTCTCTCTAATCTTGCTGCTGGAACATATAGTGTGACAGAAATAGATCCTGCTGGCTATATCAGTACGACCCTTAATAATGTAGCAGTCAATCTGAGCGCAGGCACAAATGCTACTGTCCACTTTGGAGATCTACCAGGTGGATCGGCGCAGATCGCCGACCCGGCTATCACGAAGTATGGGTCACCGACGAGCGCAACGGTAGGAAGCGCTGTCGTTTACACGATCAGCGTGGGAAATAATGGGAATGTCAATGCAAACAATGTCCTCCTAACAGATACCAAACCGGCCTTCCTCGACCTCATCTCCATTACGATCTCGCCAAACCCGGGCCTGACTCCAGTGATATCGGGTAACACCTTCACGATTAATTTCGGGACCCTCAGGCCTGGCGACGTTTACGTCATCACTGTCGTGACGCGGGTTAATGGACAGGGCCAGCCGCCGGGGGGTGCAAATCAGGTCTCCCTGACTACCAGCGCAACGACAGACCGAGTCTTCAATAATGCGGCTTCTGCCTCCTTGCAGATTACCGCAAGCGGTGGAGGAGGGGACTCTACCCTGCCCGAAACAGGTTTTGCGCCGAACAAGATCACGGATCTGGGAAATGGGCCCCGTGAGGTCTACATGCAAACCGGCGGCATCACCCTGGATATCCCCTCACTCCATATCGATGTACCGATCGTCGGTGTTCCCCAGAGAAATGGAGATTGGAATGTCTCCTGGCTGGGCAGGCAGGCGGGCTGGCTGGAAGGTAGCTCCTTCCCCACCTGGAATGGAAATAGCGTGATCACCAGCCACGTTTACTTATCCAATGGCTCGCCCGGACCCTTTGTCGATTTGAGCAAGCTGAGATACGGCGAAAGAGTGGTCATCCATGCTTACGGACAAAAATATACATTCGAGGTCCGCAGCAATGAGATCGTCGATCCGAAAGACTCTACGGCCTTCAGGCATGAGGAGAGACCCTGGGTTACGCTTGTGACTTGCCGGGAATACGATGAAAAGACAAATACGTATCGCAAGCGCGTCGTAGTACGGGCAGTCCTTGTCAGCGTGACAGAGGAATAAACAACAGGACGGTGTGACACGATCATGTCACACCGTCCTGTTCCATGGTCTGGAGCATCATGGCTTTACAAGCCTACGTCAGGGCTCGTATTCCAGCCCAGCCAGTAGAACCCCAGGTCATCCATCAATTTTCTAAAATCTTCAAACCCCACGGGTTTCACCAGATAACTATTGGCGTGATTGTAATAGGCTCTGGCGACATCTTTTTCCGCTTCCGAAGTGGTGAGTACCACAACGGGGATGCTTTTTAGATCCGGATCTTCCTTAATAGTTTTGAGCACTTCCATGCCGTCCACTCGAGGCAGGCGCAGGTCCAACAGGATGACTTGCGGTCGTTCCGTTTCGATCGCAGAGAATTCGCCACGCTGGTACAAATAATCCAGCGCGGATTGCCCATCCAGAAAATGACGGACTCTGTTGGCAATGTGGTGATCTTCGAGCGTGCGAAGGACCAATTCCGCGTGATCGATGTTATCTTCAATGAGCATAACGAGGACTGGCTCACCGATCATTTCTGCTCCTTTTCTTCCCAAGACATTGTAGCAGAATCGAGCCTTCACCGCACAACTATTTATCGAACTGCAATGAGGGCGTGCCTACCGATCCCCAAAGCTTGCTAATGAACTTCTCATGATATAATTTTGTCCATCAGCACAGTACTTTCAATTGGAGGAGTTCTATGGACATCACGGTTCAGGAGTTCAAGCATTGCGACATGATCACAGTCAAGGGGCGTGTGGATAGTGCGACGGCTCCCCAACTCGCGCAGGCGCTTGAAGCAGCCAACGACGGCGGTAAATACAAGCTGGTTGTCAATATGAGCGAGTTGGAATATATGTCCAGTGCAGGCTTCCGGGCGCTCCTGGCTGCCCAACGCAACTGTAAGCGCTACAATCGTGGAGAAGTTGTCCTGGCCTCGGTTCCTGAGCGCATTCGCGAGGCCCTCGAACTGGCTGGTTTTACCGAACTCTTCAAGACATTTGATGATCCGCTCCAAGCTGTAGGACATTTTTAGGCTTTTGTCTGCCAGGTGGAGTCATAAACATTATTAATAACAAGGAGGCCGCCTTTGGTTGTATAAAACGAAGGCGGCCTTTTAACTCTGCCCTATGAAGACTGTTCAATTCGCCGCGAAGTTCGAATATCTTGATGAGATCCGTGAATTTGTAGGCGCGATCGCGCGTGATGGTGGCTTTAGCGACAAGGATGTATACAACATCCAGCTTGCCACCGATGAAGCCGCATCGAATATCATCGAGCATGCCTACGAGAACATTACCGATGGCCTGTTGGAGTTATCCTGCGGGATGCGGGATGATCTCATGACTATTGTCTTGATCGATCACGGCGAGTCCTTCGATCCGTCTGAAATTCCTCTCCCAGACTTAAAGGCGGACCTTTCTGATCGCAAGATTGGCGGACTGGGCATCTTTCTCATGCGCAAACTCATGGATGATGTTCATTACGAGGTAAAACCAAACAAGGGCAATATCTTGACAATGACCAAACGCAAGAGGTAGAGATGCCGGCCCGCTCACGTTCTTCTCACTCATCGGATTGGCGTGACATTGCCACCCTGGGGGAGCAGATCGTCAATGCCGATTCGTTGGCCGAACAAAGCAATCACATCGTGGCCATGACCTCTAAATTGATCCACGGGGATATCGATGTCTGGCTGTGTGAAAAAGTCTTCCGTTTACCGAGCCTGAAAGAAGAGAATGTTTTTCCAGAAGACCCTGAGCTCCAGGGCATGCAGCGCGCCATCAAAGCCGGGCATGTGCTCACCAAGCAAGGCCGTGTGAAAAATACCAAGGGTGCGATCCCGATGCGCGAGACCTGGGCAGCCGTTCCTATTATGGAGCAAGATCTTCTGCTGGGGGCGATTCAAGTCACCCGCAAGCAGGGCCCCGAATTCAAACAGGCGGACCTGGAGCTCTTAGAGAGACTGGCCGGCGCGGTTGCCGTCAGCCTGATTGCCTCGCACCGCGTCGCGGTCGAGCACTTCAGGCTCAACCAATTAAATCTCGTGCGCGAGGTCAGCGCGCAGATCGCCAACGTGTTGAACGTCGATGAGCTGGCGAGCCGCGTGACGGAGCTCATCCAGGAAACCTTCCATTATTACTATGTTGCCATCTTTACGCTTCAGCCGGATTCCGCCTCCCTGCGTTTCCGTTCCAGCGCCATGCCAAAAGCCCCCAAGGCCTCTCAGAGGGACACGCAGAACACGCCGGTCGCCCTGGATGTGGAGTTTGGTCAGGGATTGATCGGGGAAGCCGCGGCCGCGGGGGAACGTATCCTTGTGAATGACGTCAAGGAGGATACACGTTACCGGTTCATCGACAGCTTATCCGAGACGCGAGCAGAGGTGGTCCTGCCGCTCAAGATCGGGGACCGGGTGCTGGGCGTGCTCGACGTCCAGAGCGACGAACCGAATGCCTTCCATCCCAATGACCTGCTCATCCTGGGAGCGCTCGCCGATACGATTGCGCGCGCCGTGGAGGGAGCGCGTCTTTACAACAATCTCCGCCGTCGCGCCGATCAACTGGCGCTGGTTGCCGAGGTGAGCAAAAGCGTCAGTTCCTCTCTCGAGCTGAAGACGTTGATGAACAACGTCGCCAGCCTGATCCATGACCGCTTTGGTTATCTCTACGTCCACCTGTTCAGCGTGCATCGCAACCGGCGCCTGATCCAGTATGAAGCGGGGAGTGGCTCACGCAGCAAGGATCTGGTGGGATACACGTTATCGCTGGATGACCCCCATGGCATTATCCCCTGGGTCGCTCGCGAGGGACAAACAGTGCTCGCAAACGATACGAAAAGTGACGCGCGCTATCGTCCCTCACCGCTCCCGCCCGAGGATACCAGCGCAGAGCTCTGCGTCCCGCTGCGCTACGGGGAAGAGGTGGTCGGTATCCTCGACATCCAATCGGATAGGCGCAACGCGTTTATAGAAGACGATCGACTCATCTTCGAAGCCGTCGCGGATAATATCGCGACCGCCATCCACAACGCGGACCTGTACCGTTCCGAAAAGTGGCGGCGACAGGTGGCAGATGGGCTGCGGGAAGTGGCAGGCCTCATCTCCGCAGATGCGGGCGTGGACGATGTGTTCGAAGCGATCCTCTCCGAGCTGGACCGCAACCTGCCTGTGGATATCTCGGCCATCTGGCTACTGGAGGACGATGAGCTTTATCTTGCGGCCTGTCACAACTGTGACGAGTCTGCGCTCGAACAGGCTCTTTATGAATCCCCGGATGCCTACCAGCGGCTGATGGAGGTGCTGTATTCGGAAGGCCCCATCCTGCGAAAGTCATCTGACCCGGTATGGATCACCGGCCTCGTGGCCGGATACGAACAGGATTACTCGGGGCTGGCTGTTCCCCTGCGCGTCGGTGACCAGCCCTATGGCGTCATCACCCTGGCTCACAATACGCCCGGCCGATATGGCCACGAAGCGCAGACCATGACGACGACCTTCGCCAGTTATGCAGCAGTCGCCATCGAAAATGCGCGCCTCTACGATACGGCGCAGGAACAGGCGTATGCATCCGCGGCGTTGTTGCAGGTGGCGCAGGCGGTGGTCAGTCTCAACGATCTCGATGAAATCCTCGGGACGATCATCCGCATCATGCCTATCCTCGTCGGTGTGGAGCGCGCCGCCCTGTATCGGTGGAACGCGGAAAAGGAGTACTTCGATCCCTCCCAACAGTACGGCCTCGGCGAAGAAGAGGAGAAGGTCTTCTGGAATCAGTCCTTTGCCCCCGGTGAATTCGCGCTTCTGGATGTGTGCCGCGAATCCAACAGTCTGATGGCCTCCGAGCTCGACCATGATGGTCCGCGCGGCTTACCTGCCTGGCTTTCGCTCGACCCGAATCAGGAAGTCAATCTTGGCAGCCCGGGCGCGTTCCTGTTCGCGGTGCCGATCGCCGTGAAAGACGCGCTGTACGGCATCATGCTGATCGAGGAAGCTCCCGGTGGATTACGCTTCCGTGCACGGCGGCTCGAGATCATCACGGGGATCGCCCAGCAGGCTGCGCTCGCCATCCAGAACGATCTCCTGCAAAAGGAGATGGTCGTGCGCGAGCGCCTCGAGACCGAAGTGCAGTTGGCACGCCAGATCCAGCAGACGTTCATCCCGGAATCCCTGCCGCAGTTCCCGGACTGGGAGCTTTCGGCGCGCTGGAAGACGGCTCGCCAGGTGGGTGGAGACTTCTACGATGTGTTCGACCTGCCGGACCGGCGTCTCGGGCTCTTCATCGCCGACGTCGCGGATAAAGGCGTGCCGGCCGCGCTCTTCATGGCCCTCACGCGGACCCTCGTCCGGGCCGCCGTAACCGAGCTGGAATCGCCAGCCGAGGCGATGAAGCGTGTCAACGACCTGCTGATTCCCGATACCAAGCAGGGCATGTTCGTGACCGCCGTCTACGCCGTGCTCGACATGGAAAAGAACGAGCTGACCTACGTCAACGCCGGGCATAATCCGCCGTTGTGGATCAAGTGCGATGGCGGCGTGGAGCGATTGCGGCGCACAGGCGTGGCCCTCGGCGCGGCAGAAGAGGTAACGTTCAACCAGCGCGCCATTCCTCTCGAAAAAGAAGATAGCCTCCTGCTTTACACGGATGGCCTCACCGAATCCTTCGACAACAGTGGTGAATTCTTTGGCGAAGAACGCCTCATGGAGGCGATCCAGGCCAATCGATGCGCCTCTGCTTCTGAGCTGTTGGACGTCGTGGAAAAGTCCCTGCTGAACTTTGTACAGGATATGCCCCCCGCCGATGACCTGACCATGCTGGTGTTGAGGAGGGTGTGAGAATCCAATCTTCGGAGGGCTCCCTGCGCAGTCCACCTTCGGCTCTTCGAGGCGGCACAGGATCGATTCATAAAACGCCGCCGGGGACGGCGTCTTGACCGGTTAGCAACGGCCTGACCATGCTGGTGTTGAGACGCATATAAGTCTTCACAAGAAGGATCGGACCTTGTTTCCCTGTGGTTCGTGACCCACAATTCCGTAATCAGAAGTAGAATCACCACACTACCCATCCCCTAAATTGAGGACAACATGTATACGATCGAAGGAAAGAAAATCGTCTCGTCTGAGAAAGCGCCGAAAGCGATTGGCCCCTATTCACAGGCGATCCGCATCGAAAACCTTGTATTCACCGCTGGTCAGGTGGGTTTGGACCCTGCCACAATGGAGCTTGTCGAGGGCGGCGTCGAAGCGCAGACTCGCCAGGTGCTTGTAAACCTTAATCATGTGCTCGAAGCAGCGGACTCGGGTTTGAAGTTCGTGGTCAAGACGACTGTCTTCTTGCAGGACCTGGCTGATTTCGCCAAGATGAATGCCGTCTACGCCGAGTTCTTCCCCGAGAATCCGCCAGCGCGCAGCACTGTCCAGGTGGCGGCGCTACCCAAGGGGGCACTCGTCGAGATCGAGTGCGTCGCCCTCTACAACCCCGCCCGCGGCGACTAATCTCTAGTCGCTATTTCCTGATCACTCTTCACCAAAAACAGTTCGACCCATGCCCACCGAATCCCTGACCAAATTCTGGCCGCTGATCTATTCCATTGTTCAGGAATTCTGGACCATTACCGAGCCACACATCCAGGACGCGGCCATCCGTAACGACCTGCCCTTTGAGCTCTATCTATACGGCGAGCTGGGATTGGACAAGTTTTCCATCAAGGATTTTCAAAGAAGAGATCCGTATTCCAACCCCGAACAGTTTGAAAGACTCTTTGTCCGGCTGAACATCAAGGGCTGGATCGAGCCCATGTCGGATGGCAGTTTTCAGGTGACGGAAAAAGCGCGCGAGACCGCGCGTTTTCTCATTCAAGCCGGGGATGTACAGCTTTCCGATTTTGCCTCCATAACCGATCAGGATCTGAAGCGGCTGTTAGCGCTTTTGAAGCAGATCGTCATGGAATGCTGTCTGGCGCCCGAGCCGCCGGGGAAGTGGGCGATCCTGAAACGGTTTCGCGTGGCAGATGAGCACTATCCGCCGGTCATGCAGATCCGTGAGTACCTGATGGACCTGTTCGCCTACCGGGATGACTCGCACCTTTCGGCTTCCCGTCCCTACTTCAACGATGCGGGGATTGTCTGGATCGTCCTCGGCGCGCTCTGGAAGGGGGACGCGTTCAATGCCGAGCAGATGGCGGAAAAGATGGCCTTTCGCGGCCACGAGGTGGAGGAGTATGACATCGCTATTCAAGCTGCGACTCAACTGGGCTGGGTGGAGCCAGGGAATCGCCCCGACAAATTTTGCCTCACAGCAGCCGGGACACGCCTTCGTGAACAGGCAGAGCAGGACACCAATGAATACTTCTACGCACCCTGGTCTGTGCTCGCCCCACAGGAAATGGACGAGCTCTATGAGTTGCTCTTCAGGCTCTATGAGGGGTTGAAAGCCTATAGGAAATCAGTGTAGATCCATCTGGCGGCCGCAGAGCGGCAGATCCTAGAATAGCATCCGCAGTGAGGGGGGCATGGCGCAGAGCTCCGGTCCATTTGCCACTGGCAAGAATCGTCGCACGGATTACGAATTACGATTATCATTGTAGTTCGTAACGCGTCCCTGGGACTGCTTCGCTTGTCCACAGGACAGCTTTGCCTGTTGTTCGTATCATGTTGCCCAAAGTGTCCATCATCGTTCCCTGT
>LLBY010012591.1_pt10 | contig 21805 bp, 18 predicted proteins | sample 1489401 | NCBI WGS metagenome assembly LLBY01 (sample SAMN04092656, study PRJNA295927) | soil metagenome | biome: Soil prokaryotic community; feature: Bulk soil; isolation source: soil from tomato rhizosphere | host: tomato cultivar Hawaii 7996 | place: South Korea | collected 2011-11-01 | reverse complement strand
TGTGAAATAACCACCGCCATATCCGTCTCTAACATAAAACGGACTGTGGCTTCGAGCTCCGGGCGATCCATATCGTCGCAGGTTTCGAGCTCCGCTTGCAGGGCTGCCAGATGCAGTTTCCAATACGTTTGAACCTTTTCGTACATGCGGACGGCCGTGGCTTTATCGACCGACACGACCATCGCTTTGCCCCGGAAGCCCCGCCCGACAAAATGCAGGACGATATCCTCCGCCACTTTTTCGAGCCGGTCTTCACGGGTGATCAGATGATATTCCCGCGAGAACTCGCGCTCCAGGCGTTTCTCCTGGGCTTCATTGACCTCTGCCTCTTCGAGCAGGTTCTCCATATCGTTTGAGAAGCTCTCATTGATCAGCTGCAGTTCCGGGATGCGATTTTCGTAATAGAGCGGGACCGTGGCGTTATCGACGATCGATTGCTTGAAGTTATAGGTGCTGACGTAATCCCCGAACACTTTACGCGTGAGCTCTTCGCCGGCCATGAGAGGTGTGCCGGTAAAGCCGATGAACGCGGCATTCGGCAGGGCGTTCCGCATGTTGAGCGCCAGCACATCGTATTGACTGCGATGCGCTTCATCCGTCATCACGATCACATCCGAACGGTCAGAAAGCATTGGGTACTGTTTGCCGCCCTCGATGTGAAACTTCTGGATGAGGGTAAAGACATAACGATGGTCTTCTCGCAGGAGCTGCTGCAGGTTTTCGCCGCTCGTCGCGCGGACCTTGTCTTCCGGTTCCGTCACGGCGCCCGCGCTGGCAAAGTTCTTGTAGATCTGGTCGTCCAGGTCGGTCCGGTCGGTGACGATCACGAACGTCCAGTTGCCAACCTGCTTGCGCAAGACCTTCTGCGCGAACAGGATCATCGAATAAGACTTACCGCTGCCCTGTGTATGCCAGAAGACACCCAGCTTACCCTGGTTTTCTTTGATCTCGCGAACTGCGTTGAACGCGTTGTTCACCCCAAGGAATTGATGGTTTCTGGCGACCAGCTTCTTCAACCCGCCCTGCGCCTCGATGAACAGGATAAAGTTCTCGGCGATATCCAGGAAACGGGACGGCTCACAGATACCGCGCAGAGCTGTCTCCAGCGAGATCAGGCCTTCCTCCCCTTCGCGGTTGATCTTCTTCCAATCGCTGAAGTGCTCCCATTCGCTGGTGATGCCCCCGACCTTGGTCGCGCTGCCGTTGGACAGCAGGATCACCGCGTTGTACCAGAAGATCTGGGGAATGGTGTCTTTGTAGTCTCTCAGGTTATCGTGGAAGGCGTTCTTGAGACGCTTGTGGCTGGCCTTCAGCTCGATGAACAATAGAGGGATGCCGTTTACAAACCCCACCAGGTCTGTGCGCCGCTTGTGCATTTCTCCCGTGATCCATAGCTGGGAAGCTAAGAAAAAGTCATTGTTGCCTGGTTCGTTCCAGTCAATGACCGTGACTGTTTCATCCACTTCCGTTCCGGTTTGATCCCGAAACCTGATCTTGACTCCATCCTTGAGCAGCCCGTAAACCTCCCGATTGGCATTGACCATGCTCATCAGCGAGCGGTCGCGGCTGAGCTCCTGGATCGCCAGCTCCAGGGCTTCCGGCGGCAGTTCAGGATTCAGTTTTGCCAGCGCAGAACGCAATCGGGAGAACAGGAGGACTTCACTGGACGTTTCCCGCCCGAGCATGCCCTCAGGACCAAACGTTTCGTCGAAACAGTTGGCGGTTTCCCAGCCCAGTTTGCTCAAGAGGGCAATCGCAGGCTGTTCGATGAGGGCATCTTCAGTGTAAGAATTCATATCCCTGACGATAATTCTACACTCCAGGATTGAATTTTACATTTCAATTTGCTATACTTATTCCAACTCTAAAGCAAGGAAGCAAGGAGGTAAGATGTTCAACTTGGGTGCATTCTGTTTTGGCTTGGTGATTGGTTGGATTACGTATCGTACTGTACGCCGAACAAAAACTACAGGGCTTAGCGACATCGCGTCTGTAATTGGAGCAGTTGGGGGTGCAGCAGTGGTTTCACTGTTTCCACAGGAAACAGATGCTTTTAACGCATACTGTATAGGTTTGGCCATTGGTTTCTTTGCTTATTTGATTGTAGCCGGACTTATTGAATATCTTGGAGGTAGCAAAATAGGAAGGTGGTTAGGTACGCGCGATGAAGGTTTTTAATCTCGATAAGGTCAGAGCTAATTACTTTCTCGCTTAATCTGCAAATCGGCTAAGCAGTAAGGAGTATAGGCTAAGCCTAATAAATTGCCTTTCTTAGCTAACTCCCAACGCATAGTACGTATAGCATCGCCAATGCGTTTGTCTGTGACCACCTCACTTAGAACTGATTCGGCGATTTTCATTGCCATAGGCGCGAGCAAACTGACCTCGGTGCCGATAATAGCATTAGCTCCCAGGTGTTTGAATGTGCCAAGGAAATTAAGTGTAATACCGGGACGAATAGCTGTAGTATGACAACCATTGATGAATATCAACGGTCTACGAGTGCTCCATGCACTAGCATTAAACCTGTTCCTGTTTTTCCTCCAAAAATCGGGGGAAATCCGATCCTCAACCTTGTCGCCTTTTCCTATTTCGAGATATGGTTGACCATCCTCTCCAAATTCTCCATGACATAAAAAGTAGACAATCTCGGGAGAATTTAACATCGTTAATACTTCGTCGAATGTCCTGGCAGGCTTATCAGGGTTTAAACGGATATTCTTAAGGCGAGTAAGCGTTAAGAGATGTTCATCACGTTCCTTGAGGGTCTTCTTGTCCAAAAGGTCAGTCACTGCAATTCCAAGAAGTGCTTGTGAACTTGCACCAATCGTTTTTGGATCATAGGGCAAAGATGTTTGGTTGTTCAGGGGTTGTTCGATTATATGTTTTAAGCCCCAAAAACCATATGGACAGAGAACATTACTTTGTTTTCGGTGCTCAGCCTCATATGGACATTTATCCCGGGGATGATCCTGTGCTATTCTAGACAGCGACCAAGATTTCAACTCTTCGCATTCTGCAGGGTCATCTCCAATACTGTACTCGTAGACAAGTGCCCAGGGAAAGGGATAATCCGCGGGATCCGTTCGTGCAACTTGAATAATCGCTGTTTGTGCAAGCACAGCATCCAAACCGTTTAACCATTCGAGCTCCGTAACAATGCTTCCTTCGACTTCGGGCCTGGAAAAAACTTTATCGTAGAATTTATGACCTATGATTGCTAAAGCCTTCAAATCGTCCTTGAAACGTTTTAAATCTTTCCCAAAATCATTCTTCAATCCCTGATGGCATTGATACAATGCGCTTCGGAATTCCAGGTCTTCATCGCTGGTTAAAGGTTCAAATTTCACCCAAGCGGGTGGAACATTTGTGTTGTTGGCTGTATCATGATACTTTGTCAACATATGATGGCGCCCTAGCCCATCATCATTTAATGTAATGTTTACAGATACGGGTGCATCTATTCTCTCACCGTTCGCTCCAAGCTGAAGTTGACGTGTGGAGAGCATCTCATCCACCTTCTGAAATTCGCTGGTAAGAACAAAATCAATCACGCCAGAGTTGCGTTTTTCAAGCCTGACACCAGGCTCCCGGCTGATCCCAACTTGGATGCTCCCTGACTGTAGAAGATTGTTACGATAATAGATACATAACCGACCGGCGGCCGTAATGATCGCGTCTGCATCAGTAACTCGTTCTTCCAGTGTACGAACACGCAACGAAGCCCACCCGGGTTGCCCAGCTAATTTTCCATTTACATAGGGTATGCTCCGGCCAGTTGCCACAGGAAGACTAATCATGGCCGTCACAATATGAGGAGTAAAGTCTTCACTGGCAAAGACGACTTCGACATCAAAAGCACCCTTCTCCTCATCTTCCGTCGATAAGATTTCTTGAATAGCTTTATCGGGAAAAATAGCTGATTTATCTTTATAGAAAAGAGATTGATGCTCATCCCACATGGGACCAATATCAACAGCAAGGTCGTATTCAAGATTGGAACCTAAGCTACGATCAAGAGGAAGCATTCGATTGGTATCTAATGGATCAACAAAATTGGCATTGAGAACGCGGATTTGATGTTTACTCATTAACAATTCTTTTATCAAATCTTCTTGTACTTCCACCATATTGAATCGAAGCTCATCATAATCAGCCTTTACGACCATTTGTGCCGCAGTACGTAATTCCATGCGTGGTTGCGGCGGTGCATTAGTACCAAACAGAGCCCATAAGAGCGTTATGAACAACCTGACTCTTAAAATCACACGAAAAACTAATGGGAAGATTATTGCGGAAAGCAACCATGTGATCGCAAAATGCCAATTTCCTAAATACACCTGAAAGGAGGGATACGCTGAAATTATCACCCTAATTCCCTCAGAAATCCAATTATTGGAACTCCATAATGGATTGACAGTGTTATTAATCTTTTGGATGGACTGTTTCATCGTTGCTCTTATTAATCAACACTACGGTTCAGTAAGTTTCATGCTCCATAGAAGATTTTCTAACGAAATTATGGATAGCCATAAAGTTCTTTGATGATTTGTTCTTATTAGCTACTGAAACAACTAGATCAATCTCTGTGCTTGCCTTTGTTCACATCTTCACCTCCCATTCACCAACCATGGCAGCAAGTCGTACAGAGAGCCATCCACGAATTCTACACGAATACACGAATGATCGCGCCCGTATTCGTGAATTCGTGGCCCTATTCGTGGACGGCGATTTCACCACTCACCAGCCGCGGCAACAGCAGGTCCGCAGGGAGCCATCCACGAATATACCGCGAATACACGAATAAAGTTGGTTATCCGGATTTAAACGCATTATCTCGTCCAATCCGCTGAACGGGCTTCATATCCTTTCCAGGAAAGACACGCCGATATTCCAGTTTCCTGCGGCCAAAATTGAACAATAACCCGACTGGTGCTCCCGTGGCTTTCAAGTAGTTGATGACCTGAGCGAGTTCATCGTTCGTGAGTTGATGGCTAAACGCCTTCACCTCAATGATGACCTGATTTTCCGCAAATAGATCCAGATAGAAAATCGCCACTTGCATACCTTCGTATTCGACACAGACCTGGTATTGACATTCAACGGCGATTCCAATGGCGTTAAGCTTGGCTTCCAATGCCTTTTCATAGATTTCCTCCTTGAAACCGTGCCCGAGCTCATTATGGACAGCCATTGCAGCGCCGATAATTCGGTAGGTTAGATCATTTCCTGTTACATCCGTGACCAGTGGCATTGTTCCTCCTAAGCATTTTCGAGGACGATTCTACTGGTGATGTCAGACAATGCCCTCCACAGATTTGACAGGAATCCCGGATTCCCATTCGAGCATTCGTGGCCCTATTCGTGGACGGCGCAGGTTAGCCAGAGAGCCATCCACGAATTCTACGCGAACACACGAATGATCGCGCCCTTATTCGTGAATTCGTGCCTCTATTCGTGGACGGCGATTTCACCACTCACCAGCCGCGGCGGGAGCAGGTCGCGCGTCCGGCGCAGGTTGGAGCGTGAATTTAACTCAATCCTGATTCTCTTCATCATCTTTCTCTGCTTCTGACGCCTGTTCAAGGTCCTTTTTAAGGTACTTGTAGTGGAATTCATGGACTTTGAATAAATCGCCTGCAATAAAAAAGGAACTGATGTCTTCCCAAAGCATTCGTTCTTCAGTCAGGGTGGTAGGCCGGTAAAGATTAAAAGCTTTCAGAAATCTGGAGCGATGTAAGTCAAAAGCAACTCGATAAGACAAGCTGTATTCGATTCCAGCTCTCGTGCCGACTCGATATAGGCCATACCCTACAATGAAGAAAAGATACCCAAGCAACACACGGCTCGCGAAGAAGTAATAAAGGAACGATGTTCCGGGCACAGGACCAAACCCAGAAAGATCAGAAAACAGAGGTCCCAGGATTAATAAAACACCGAGTAAGTACGAGAGTAATGAGGAGTTTAAGAAAAACAATAATCGATTCGCCCGTTCTCTTAACTCCTTGATGGCGGCGGACGGCAGCACTTCACTCAAGCGCGGCCAAATGGTTCCCGAGTCAAGATGGTATCTCTTTACGGCATATTCTTCGGTGGCTTTGAGGATATTTCCCAGACGTGTGGGCATTAAATTATCAGGGTCAATAGGGTCGGTAAATTCAATTTGTTTAAGTTCTTTCATAGCGATCTGCCATAACGCCAGCAATCGTCTCTGCTCTTCTAAATCAAAAGTCTTGCCTTCTTCATGTAATCTTTCGAGCTCCTGAGCATACTTTCGATAGCTTGGCAATGGCTTTCTCGAAGCCACCCGAATCAAGGATGCGCGGATAAAGACCGGAAAAAAGGAGCCATCATAAATTTTTATGATGAAATCAAGAGAACTATGCAACACTAGGCTAAACCATAGGATAAATAAAAGAACCAAAGACAATCCAATGATATCTCTGGTATCCGCAGAGGCAAGCAGGTCATAAAATCCCCTAGCCATGGAGGGACGAAATACAACCCAACCAACAGAAGTAAAAAAAGCCGTGGGTAAAAAAGAGGATATAAGATAGGAACGCCCGATCATTTTTATGATCGCTGTAGTATCCATAGCACTTCCTTTTTGTCTCTAACACGAAATGATTCTCTCTCTGCTCACCCGCCGCAGGCTTTTGTGCGGCCACAGGAACATGCAATTATGGAGTAGATAAGTTTTTCAATTGTTCTTCTGCATCTGATTTTATTGCTGGGTCTGTTGCAAACTCTATACATTGTTGGTAATCCCGTATTGCCTCCTCTAGCTTGTTAAGAGCTTTATATAGAACGCCGCGATCACAAAAAATTGAGGTATCACTGTAATTAGATCTAATGAGGCGATTCAAGTCCTTCATTGCGTTTTCATAATCTCCTGCAAAGTAAAAGGCCAACGACCGGGACCGGTAGGCATCTAGATATTCGGGATCAATCTGGACTGCCGAAGTAAAGTTGACAATGGCATTTTGAAAATCATTTTCCCAATAATAAACAGTTCCCAGATAAAAATAACCCTCTTTTTTCTTTGGGTCGATTTCGAGCACTTGATGTAGATCTGCAATTGCTTTTTCATTATCGCCGCTATAAAGATAGGCAATGCCGCGATTCAGATAAGCATCGAGATATGCTGCGTCAATTTGGGCCGCCGTGGAAAAATCTTTAATAGCGAGCTTGTATTCGCCGTGATTAGAATAAGCTAAGCCGCGGTAAAGATAAGCCTCTTTGTATTGTGGGTCAATCTGAATTGCGTTGCTGTAGCCTGCGATACCCCCTTCGTAGTTTCCAAGATTTTCATGGGAGACACCGACGTTAAAGAAAGCTTCTTTTGAAGATGGATCCAGTTCAGTGATCTTGGTGAAATCATCCAAAGATTTCTGGTAATCCTGGACATAGAAAGCTGCTATGGCGCGGTTCCAGTAGACATCATTGATTTGCGGGTCTAGCTGAACCACCATATCGTAATCTGCGAGAGCTTGCGCGTATTGATTTTGGGAGAGATAAATGTTGCCGCGATATAAATAGGCGTGTGCTTTATTGACCAATTCAGAGGACCAGTTTTTCGAAGACAACGCCGCGCTAAACTGGTGAAGTGCATCATCGTAATTCTCAGCATTGTATTGCATATATCCATCTAAAAACAACACTAATGCAGTGATTTCCTCACCCACTTTTTCCTGAAGGGAGAAACTGTTTAGCTCGGAGATCGTTCCGGCGGGTTTCATTATCGAACTCGGCCCTAAGACGCTGATGACTTTTGGAGCTAGGTTTTCTACATGCAAAGTTAGGTTGGGGTTTTCCGTTGATCTGTACCAGCCCCAAATCAAGATACTTGCTGCGTACTTCTTTCCAATTTTTCGAATCTCACCATTACTCATATCGGTCGTAATCGTTTGTCTCAACGGGATGATCAAGATATCGTCATTCCCTTGGATGGATCTGTTCAATTGCTCTAATAATTGATTCGTTATGCCGAACTGTTCTTCCGGACCATCCATCCTCGCGACTAAAACGACGACCTTACCCAGCATTTCCACCTTGCGAAGATAAAGCAAGTATTGGCCAGTGATTCCCGCCAATACCAGCAAGACTAAACCAAACCGTGCCCATTTATACGTATTCGGATAGCGCAGAGGGGGCTTGTAAGGACGAGAAGGGCGTTTTGCATCTTCAAACTTTCTGCTAAATCCCACCCATGCCAGGCTGCTGACAACTAAAACAGTAACCAAGACAAGGACCACATATGTAACAGTTGTAAAATCGCCTCGCCAGAGCTGAATAAAATTCACGATCAGTGTCACCGCGCCGATGATTGTCGCAATTGGCGCCCAGAAGAATTTCAGGATCTGGCTATAATTCACAGGATCAGGTTGAGAACGCTTTGCTGGCATCGCTTAACTCCTCATACTTTCATCACCCTCTACAGTCACCTCTCCACTCACCAGCCGCGGCAGCAGCAGGTTGGCGTTTTTCGCGCCAAAGGTTTCGTCGAAACAGTTGGCGGGTTTCCAGCCCAATTTCCCCAAAATGGCAATGGCGGGCTGTTCAATGAGCGCGTCTTCGGTGTAAATATTATTCATGGTGGAGAAGTCATACCCATGATAGACGAATTTGCTGAGGTTCGACTTTCAAACAAATTGCAATTTTTAGTGCTTGACTTTTAGAAAGAATGTTCTATAATAATACCAACAGAACGCTTGTTCTAAATTAATTGTTTAAAATAGATGTTCTGGAGGAAGTTATGTCCACGGGAAATCATGTATATAAAGGTCATGTCCAAATCTATCTGCAGGGACAAAACGCTCTAATTCCCATTGATGCAACCTGTGACGATCAAATAACTTACTTCGTCGGTTCAGAGCAATCTGAACTTCTTATTCGAGATTATCGAAAAGGATCTATTCTCGCTGCCCAACGGGCTTTATCAGGGCTAGATGGGGTAGAGTTTGCATCGATTTTTAACCAACCGGCTCATATCGAAATCAAAGACAACGAAGATCAGGTTGAAATCGATTTGCATGAAAGCTCAGAAAATCAGGCGAACTCTATGCTTTGGCTGGGGGTAACTAAGGATGACAACATACCTGTGCACTATATGATCTGGGAAAAATTTAGCACGATAGGTAGCTGTACAGTTGCTTTTGCTGCTTTAATTGATAATTAGTCCACTACTTACGCTTTTTTCTGCGGGGAGATCTTTTCCTGGCTGGCAAGTCATAATTCAACAGGTCTTTCCTAATACTATAATCAATTTCGGCTGGCTGGAATGCCAAGCGGTCTCCAGCTATCATATACTCACCAATTTTTTCCCATAAGTTCTTTTCTTCTTGAATAGATTTAGGAATAGGATGATTTAATTGCCGCAACAGTTCAAATCGGTATAGATCGTAGCTAGTTCTTATTAGGAGGCCAAAATTTTCTGCAGTGGGAATACATAATCGATATGCAATATATCCTAGACCAAAAAACAGCAATCCTATCAAGATGTACTCAAAAGGTGAGATGTTGGTAAAGCCACGATCAAAGAAATTGGCTGGATGTGAGGAAGGTACACCAAGAAGCTTATTCCACACTTCATTCAACAGTCTTGCAGTTCCCACTAAAGCTGATACGAGTCCAATTAAGTAACACAGCATAGATGAATTTAAAGTAAAGACCATTTGATTATTTTTCTCTTCCAACTGATCCTTCAGGTCCTTAGGTAAAAGCTGTAACAGGCGTGGCCAAAGCATAACACCAGGAACCGCGTATTTTTCTGCCGGATACAGCTCGCTCGCCCTTAAGATATTACCTAAACGAGTAGGCAGTAACAGACTACTATCAATAGGTGCTACAGTCTCCAGCCTAAGATATTCATATTTTGCCTTCTCTTGTTGCTCAGAGAAATCTAGGAGCTCTTCTATCGAAAATTCTTCTGGGTCTTTGCTTTCAACTATGTCCAGGACGGCTTGAATACTTTCCTTCCTTTTTTCAAACTTGCGGCCAAGCTGTTCAGCCATTGGTTTAGAAATTTGAGAGGGAAGGTAGTAACCTTCAAAAAATCTTACCGTTGCATTAGCAGTGCTGTAAAGACCAAATGCCAGCCATGAAGTAAAAGCAAAAAATAAAAACAATTGACTTGCATAAAAAATATTCTTTTCACCAACGCGGAGAACAACTATTTCTGGTGTGAAGCCCCGGAAGATCATTATTCCAATCGAAACAAATAATACAGCAGGCAGAAATGACGAGACAATATATGACCTGCCGATATCCTTAATAAGGCTATTATCGTTCACAATATGTTTTACCTATATTTAGCTTTGCCTTTAGCTCTGGCTCTCATAGCTGCAATCAATCTGTTAATAAAAGCGACTCCCATCTTAAACCTACAATGAGGGCAGTGCATAGAAACTCTTTTTCCTTCTTTTCCCAATGAAACGATAGAAAACTTCCTACCACACTTGGGGCAGACCAATGTAAATCTAGACTTGGGAGGAAGATCCAGACCGTTTAATCCGGGTAGACCCATTCTAACCGCCTGTTGATGACAAGAGGACCTATCAGAATATTAGTATAGCAAATTTACCCCCATTTGCATACTGATTTTTGACCTAATTTCAATGACTATATTCAAATGATTCAACGACAGATTGGATTCCTCGGTAAGATCGTCCTCCAGTATATGTATAGTTCTAGAAACAACCTGACTTTGGATACATCTAATCCAAGCAAACTAGGGATGCTGTGCTGCTCCCAGTGTTTGAGAAACTCTGAAAGGAATTGCTTTTTGGGCACCTGGTCGTAGAAGAAGTGTGGCTCACCCTCAGTTCTATCTCCGGGGTTCTGTAACTCCGCGATCGAAAGGGATAACACGTAGTTGACATTAATTCCTTCAATATGTGTCGCAAGTAATAGAAAATTGTATCCAGCCCTCTTGCGGATAACTAAAATTAAATGTTACTTTTCCTGCTCAGGAATGGCTTTCTGCTCGATGTAACTTTAAGAAATTGTCTGTCTCATAAACTCATCCGTTGTCTTTTTCTACGGTTCGCCGAATAACAAAATTAATGTCTACCAGTCCCAGCGTGTTACCTGCGATCATGTATTCACTTAAAACACCCCACAACTGCTTTTCTTGCAAAAGATCATTTTCATCGGATAATAAACCTATCTGCATGAGAAGATCTCTTCTATATAAATCAAATCCTGAACATACAATCTGAGAATAGTCCTCGGCGGCATTAGTGGCCAGGCGGTAGAAAGGATAGAAGCCAAGAAAAAATAAGCATGCCGTACCTACCAGCTCAAAAGATGAATATAAGTAATCTAAAGCGAAGGTATTTCCTGAGTTTTTGATGGCTTGGATACTACCGTCAATGATCCCTAAGAAGAGACTTATAACCCCAATTATTCCCGCCAAAAGAGAGGAATTAAGCAAAAACAGAAAATAATTGTTTTTTTCCTCTAGGTTCCTAAGAAATGAAGCCGGGAAAACGTGTATTAATCTTGGCCACATTACATTACCGTCTATGTTATACCGATCTTTGATGTAAACCGCGCTGCTTTGAAACACATTACCGATGAATGTCGGACTTACATTTGATGTGGCCAAGGGTATGGGAGCACTTAATCCTAGAGAAGCTAGTTCGGACAATGCAATGGGGCGTAAGTCAATTAGTGCATCAATATTGCCCGGGTCAGAAATATCCCTTATTTTAGAACATGCTAGGTAATAGCTTTTCAGCATTTTTGCATAGTATGCTTCACATCGTGAGCACATACTCCTCTTGAGCTTTTTGGGAAGCCATTCTCCTAAAAAAAAATCGATGATGCTTTGGAAACTACTGTATAACAAGAAACCAATCCAAAAAACTGCTATCAAGAAAAAGAGCCAGTTCTGTCCCCAAAAAACATTTAATATGATTATTCGTTCCACCACTGCCTCTGGAATAAAATCATAAAACACAATCAAGGCTAAAGGCAGAAACATTGCAGCTGGCAATAAAGATGAAACGATATAAGAACGTCCTATTTCCTTCAGAAAATCGTTCATTTTTGCACTCCCTTATCGTAAACTCTCTCCACTATTGGCAGACAGATTAGGTAACGAAAGATTACTCAATTTTCTCTTGAAATTGCGGACCTTTATTTTTCCTTTTTACTTCCGATAACACCTTTCTTTGGTTTACTCTCTTTACTAGCTTTCTTAACCACTGACCTTACCTTCGCTTGAATACCTTGAAATCCTGACAAAACGTTGCCACAAAATGGGCACAATTTTACGGGTTTTCCACGCTTCATTGCGATGTTGACATACTTGTACTGTCTTAAGCAATAAGGACAGGTTTCAACTTTGCCTGGAACGAGCGGAGACATTTTTCCATGTAATCTACTTGGCATACCCATTTTTCACCTACCTAAGAATAGAACAGCAAATACTGTTCATTTTTCCAATTTTAGTTCAATTTCCCCGCTGACCCGACATAGTGAACACCATCCACGAATATACCGCGAATAAACGAATGGACGCGCCCAAATTCGTGCATTCGTGACCCTATTCGCGAACGGCAATTTCACCCGAGACCAGCCGCGGCAGCAGCAGGTCGCGCGTCCGGCGCAGGTTGGCGTTTTTTCGCAGCAGTATTTCTGTTTGTGCAGCAACAGGCTCGAGAACCTCACAAAATTCTGAAGCCATATTATCAGGCGGGACAAGAACATTAATTTTGTTCATGTCCTTGATTGGCAATTGAGGTTGAGCAGAGCCCGACGCAAAAGACTTATATTGTTCTTTCAATGATGGTGATTTCAACTGGAAATACCAATAAAGTGCATGTTGGGTTGGTCGAATGATGACCATTCCAGAATTAATACGCATTCTTTTATATGGTGCATTTTCACTAAAGAATGCAAGTTTGCCAACAGTACCTCTGGTTGTCAGCACAATATCATTTGCTTGAAGTCGCCCTTTTCGAAGAAGATTATCTTTTTTTTCCGTTATAAAGTCACAATCAGAGTAATCAAATCTATCGTCTTTGAAGTTTCCTGCATTGAGAAATAAACAATAACCCTCTTCATAGAATTCATTTTTCGTAGGATAGTTTTTTCCTCTATCACCATCAATAATGGAAATTTCGGCGTCTTGTAGCTGTTTGATCTCCCACCCCTCCAGCAGGGACTTCTCATCCACCTTGCCAAACCACTCGCGATATACGGACCCCGCCATCTGCTCCAGCACCCGGATGCGGCGCGTGTTGACCTCGATCAGGTCATCGTAGGCAGAGAGCACGTCGGCGATTTTCTTTTGAACAGCTATATCTGGATATGAAAACTCGATACTCCTGAATGCACTGTGGTTTAGGTCAGGCTGGGCTGCGCCAGAAGCAACGCTGTTCACATAATCATACACCTTTGGTTGTTTCAAAAACCAGAAAAGATAGTTGGGGTCTACTTCTGAATTTGGCATTACTCTGAAGCAATTGTTGTGTATAACGCCAATCCTTCCTTTAAAAACCAAACCTACTTGCCCAGTTCTTGTATAAATAATGTCACTAGGCTCGGTAATAAACTTTTTAGGAACTCTTTCTTTATCAATATATTGGCTTTCTTTATTATTGATTAAGTCCGTTATTCGAAGTAGAGGGATACCTTCATCTGCAATCAAGTGCTTGGTTTTTGCATTAATCGCCAAACCTTGTTCAAGTGTAACAACATCACCTATTTTGCGGTTTGTCCAATTACTCATAAGTTCCCCAAGATCTCATTCACATTTTTTGAAATCCGTTCTTCCAACCCGCGCGCTTCGGCGTTGAGCGCTTCCAGCTCCTCGTTCAATCCCTCCAACTGCTCGGCGAAGTCGCCGTCGTCCACGTGTTTTTCGGTCACGCCCACGTAGCGTCCCGGGTTCAGGCTCCAGCCCTGCGCTTCGACCTCCGCCCGTGTAGCGACTTTGCACAAGCCTGGTATATCCCTATATTGCTGATCACTGAAGGCTGACTCCAGAGCACTGACCTGCGCGGGAGCCAGCTGTTGGTAACACGAGGCGTCGAAGGTAAACCCGTTCAAATCCTCGCCGCGGTACAACCGCACCAGCGAAGCGATCAACCCGATCTGTTCGGGCGTCCACTCGCGATGGGCGCGGTCGATCTGGGTATAGATCCCACGCGCGTCGATGAAGAGGACCGTGTCACGGGACCTAACCCCCCGCCCTTTGCGCAGCACCCCTGTGGGGTCCCTAAAGGGAAGGAAGCCATCCCCCTCTCCTGAAGGAGAGGGGTGCCCGGAGGGCGGGGTGAGGTTGCTCTTCCCCTTATCCAAAAACCACAACGTGCACGGCAGCGTCACGGTATAAAAGAAATTGCTACCCACCGCCACCATCACGTCCACCACGCCCGCTTCGATCAACTGCCGGCGGATCTCCAGCTCCGACTGGCGCGCGTCGCTGACGGAATTCGCCATCACGAACCCGGCGCGGCCCGTGGGGTTGAGTGAGCTGTAGAACGACTGGATCCACAGGTAATTGGCGTTATCGTTGCGCGGCATCCCGAACGGGAACCGCCGCGTATCGTCCTTGAGACGTTCCTTGTCCACGCGGTCCACGTTGAACGGCGGGTTCGCCATCACAAAATCGAATCTCCCCGGCGCGTCGTGCAGGTCCTCGTAATACGAATTGCCCTGGCGGATATCGCCCGCCAGCCCGTGCACCGCCAGGTTCATCTTGCACAGGCGCACCGTCTCTGCGACCCGCTCCTGGCCGTAAATGCTGATCTCGCGGCTCGGGTCATGTTTGTGACGTTCGACGAACGCCGCGCTCTGCACGAACATACCACCGCTCCCGCAGGCCGGGTCAAAAATCAGCCCGTGATACGGCTCGAGGATCTCGGCGATCAGCTTGACGATCGGCGTGGGCGTGAAGAACTCGCCGCCCTTTTGCCCCTCGCTCATTGCGAACTTGCCCAGGAAATACTCGTAGATCTTCCCGAACGCATCCCCCTCGATGTCCATTGGGATGGAATTGAACGCCGTCAACAGAGTCACCAGCACGCTTTTGTCGAGACTGTTATAGGATTTCGGCAGCACGTCCTTGAGATCGTCGTTGCCTCCTCGATGGACTTCATCGCCTCGTTGATCGCCTTGCCGATGTCCGCGCCCTCGGGCAGCCGCATCAACCCGGACCATCTGCCTGCCTCCGGGATGTACATCACCCCCCGCGCCTGGTAATCCACCTTCGAAATCTGCCGCCGGGACCCAGCCCGCTGCGTCCCTACAAGTTCCTCTTCAACCCTGGCGAACCTGTGGTCCGCATAGCGCAGGAAGATCAGTCCCAGCACCGGCACCGAATACTCCGAGGCCTTCAGCTTCGAATTCGCCCGCAGCTCGTCCGCCGCGTTCCATAGTCGTTTCTCGATCTCTGTCGTGTTGGCTGGCATAACCTGTCTCCGATAGTCGTAATTATACAAGACCACACATGTCATTGCGAGGAGAGCGTCCGGCGCGGAGCGAGTGCTCGCCGAGCGCAGTCGAAGGATGCCGACGAAGCAATCCCCTCGCACTAGATCGCCTTGTCGTGGCGCTACTTGCGCCACTACAAGGTCACATCATAATCGGGGGACACTTGCGCCGCACGCAGTGCAGGTGTTGCTTCTGTTGGAACGCTCCGCGTTCCGCTCTCGCAATGACACTGGATGGGCGTTGCCGTCCACGAATGGGATCACGAATTCGCGAATAACTGGCGTCATCTTCGTGCATTCGTGAAAAATTCGTGGACGGGCTTTAGTTCTCCAGTGTCACTGCGAGCCCGACCGCGCTGAGCGGAGGGGCAGCGCGCCCTGAGCGAAGTCGAAGCGAGCAGAGCAATCTCCTCACTAAGCTCTTTTCTTTTCGAAGTTTGGCTGTTGCTCCCTCGCCAGGCGATCTATATAAGATTTAACCGTTTCCACACATTGCCGGATCTCTCGATACCGTTCTTCAAAATTGGGCAATGTCTCTGGGTCTGAAGGGGAGGCTTCGAAAAGATTTACAAGAGTTTCTTTAGCCAGAGCAAGCTGTTGAAAGGGCAGGGAATGTAGGGGAAATCCCAGGTCTTTCAGGTAGGTTTCGGCATTCGCTACAGCTCGTAGAATTCTGTGCGGCGCTGAACCTCGGAAGCTCATATCTTGTATCCACATTAGGTCGTTACCAAGCCAGAAAAGGGTGGCCACTTTGTCCCACTTTATAGGGCTTTGAACCGACTGCCTGGTGCGCTCAATTGCTTTTGCCGCGAGTTGTTGAGCTTTGAAGTTATCCAGAGCTTGGGTCGTTTTCTGGACTAAATCCACCCATAATTCTTCCCGTTTTGACTTCTTGTTCAGAGACGTGAGTGGCTTCGTAGGGTCATTTACCGTTTGGTATTTTGCCAGAAGGGTTGAATTAAAAGAGCAATGACTAAGAATGAAACACAAAATACTTACTCCCTCCGATTGCGCTGCATCCAAGAGAGGGGGCAATTCTTTCTTCACAATAAAATCGGATGCCAAAAAATCAGCAGATACTAATAAGATTGCCACTGCAGTTTGTTCCAAGGCCTTTTCAATTTCTTCTCGCCATTGCTGACCTACACGGATTTTTTCATCCGACCATACTTTTATAGAATAATCTCTTTCCAATGGTGTGAAATGAACCCTCAACCGCTTCAAATATTGAGCATCTGCATGACTGTAACTGATAAAAACCTGGTCTCTTTGCCGCATATTGCACTCTCCCTTAACAGTGTCAATGGTTAAATGGAGTATAACCGTGGGTGAAATGTCGTCAAGGCTAATTACCTACCCTCCACTCGGCAAAGATCTGTGTGAAGCTAGCGCTTGCGATTTGCCTGACAAATCGTCAAGCGCCAGTAAGCACCCTTGCGCAGTATGTAGTCGAGGGGTTGGCTGATCATACTCACCGGCGTATCCCGCGAGCAACAACAATATAGAAGATTCCCCTACCATAGAGGAGGGGGTGTACCCGAAAAAAGAAGTAGGGGGCTATCGGGTTGAAGTGCCTGCGCGACCTTGCTAAGATGTTGCGTGCGTTCCTGATTGTCTAGTCTAACTGCTCGCAGCGATACAGTGCTATCGACCTTGCAGCTTTCCCCATCCTGTGCAATCTGCACAAACTAACAAGTTCTATATTTGAGAGGTGAACATGCGTAAGAAAGTGTATCTTGTCTTACTGCTGGTGAGTTTTCTTGCCCTGAGTATTGGGGCGGCTTACCCGGCAATGAATGCGGGGGCACGCTCGAACCCAGCTCAGGTTACAACCTGTGCCGAGGCGGCCAGCTTTCTGGTTGGACGGCTTGCGGAGCTGTCCGGGGTGCCCGCCCGTGTCGAAGATCTATGCAGCTTCAGTGTGAGAATGGATCAGATCGATGACCACGTCTCGCGGTTCGACCGGAGATTCGTCGAGCATGCGATCGCCAGCAACATGCTCGAGATCCAGTCCCTGGAATTTACCCTCGCGCGTACGCAGGACGAGGAATGGAGGGGGCTGATCCAGATGATGATCGCCATGCACACATCCGACCTGCAAATGGCGCTGGAGGTGGCAGAAGCGATCGGCGCAGAGACGGAGCCTGATCTCACCGACATGCCGGTCTACCCCGGGACGCCGGAATATGACCTGGGCATGCGCAGGGTCGATCTCGTCGCCCGGTTCCTGGACCCGTTGATGAGCGTCCCGGCAACGGACACGCCTACCCCGGTCCCGACACTGGGCACGGTCCTTCCTACCGAAACCGGTACCCTGCCGCCGACCGAAACTCCCACGGCGATAGAGACTGGGACGCCCGTGTTTACTCCCACGAGCGTAGTTACTGAGACCGCTACCGAAACGGGTACGCCGGTTGCTACGGAAACCGAGACGGCGATTTCTACGGTCACAGAGACATCCGTGGCTACCGAGACCGGCACTCCTGTCGTCACGGAAACGGAAACAGGAATCCCCACGGAAACCGGCACCGCCGTCCCCACGATCACTCCTCCTGTTCGCCCCGATTTTGACCTGCTTTCCCTGCACGTGATCGAAGACGAACATGCGATGAGTATCGAGGTGGCATTGGCGGCCCAGCGCCTGGCAGAAAATGCGGAAATCCGCGCCTTCGCCAAGCACGCCGCCGATGTAGCGAAACTGCATCTGCTTCTGCTGAACGATTTGAAATACCGGCTGGCGCACAACTACACCCTGCCAGATCCCATTTTCGAGGAAGAGTACCTGCCCCCACGCCTGGCCGTACCCGAGGAAGATGTGCCATAAGCGCCTTGGCAGGGAATGAAGTACATCCCTTGTAAATGAGAATGCGCCCCGGGAACGCTACCATCTGCTGGGACGGGTCAACCCGTCCCAGCTTACATTCTCAGAAGAGAAAATTACGCATCAAAGCCGGTTCAAGCAGGCCTCTGCATACGCGAAGGAAACAAACCAAAACCCTCCTCGCGTAATGGAAGCGGGTCTCTTCTATCTATTCACAGGATGAATACATTTCAGCTAACCTGCGGCTCGACGTTCAGCGTCGCCGGCGTCGCCGCAGCCCATTTGCCCTTCAGGAAGATGCGCAGCTCGAACCTCTGCTCGGCAGGCCGGAATTGATAGCGCCAGTGGGAGATCTTCACCTCGGCGTCGTCGATCACGATCTTCATATCCTCCTCTAATTGCATCGGCAGGATGCCATCGATTTCCCTGAAGAGTGGGGTCGTTCCCTTTTTGTCGTAGAAAGAAGTTATGTAGTGCATCGTGTTTTCTCCATTTCTTTTTGGGCGGTACCTTTATCGTATTCCCCCTATTTTATGTTAAATTGCGCCTTACCACTTACTTGAACTTGGAGCGCCGAATCATTACAATGAGACAGCGATTGGTTATCCAAAAGAATTCGCAAGTATATGTCCTTGCGAGGCGCTGGTTGAGATACGAGATTGCTTCGCAGAAAACGCTCGCAATGACATAGGGAAAAGGAGCAATCTATGCAAGACCGCCTGACCGAAGCGTTGAAGGTCCACGACGTGGATTATGCCGATATCCGCATCGAGGACAAGACCGAGTCGCAGGTGATGTTCCGCGGGCCCGAGCTGGATACGATCGGTTCGTCCCGGGTCATCGGTGGGATCGTGCGAGCCCTGTATAAGGGCGGCTGGGGCTATGCCACCTTCAACGACCTGAATGACCTCGAGTCGCGTGTCCGCGAGGCGTGTGCCACGGCGAAGCTGGTGGGGAAAGAAACGAGCCAGCTCGCCTCCGTCGAGCCGGTGGTGGACGAGATCCCTGCCGCGATGGAAAAGGACATCCGAGGCGTTCCTCTCTCCGAGAAGAAGGCGCTGGTCGAAGAGTACAACCGGATCCTGCTCGGATACCATGAGAAGATCCAGACATCCCTCGCTTTGTACGGCGACTCGTTCAAGACCGTCTGGTACGCGAACAGTGAGGGGACGTACCTGATGGAAGAAAAGCCCAACCTGTTCATCTTTCTGCAGGCGACCGCGCGGGATGGAGACATCGTCCAGAACGGTTCCAAAACGACCGGCGGCCCCGCAGGCTACCAGATGGTCGAGGGGTTTCACGAGAAGGCCACGGAAGCCGCTGGCCGGGCCGTCGAACTGCTTTCGGCGCGACCCGTGAAAGGCGGAAAATACACCGTGGTGGCAAACTCCCTGATGACCGGCGTCTTTACCCACGAAGCCTTTGGTCACCTGAGCGAAGCAGATTTCGTCCACGAGAATCCGCAGATGAAAGAGATCATGGTCCTGGGCAAGCGCTTCGGCGTGGACGACCTCAACATCCTGGACGACGGCTCGATCCCCGGCGGGCTTGGCACGCACCGCTACGACTATGAGGGCACGCCGACCCGAAAGAATTACCTGATCAAGGATGGCATCCTGGTCGGGCGCCTGCACTCACGCGAGACTGCCGCCAAGATGGGCGAAGAGCCCACCGGCAATGCCCGCTCGGTGCACTTCCAGCATCCGCCCATCGTGCGCATGACCAACACCTACCTCGACGCCGGCGATGCCAGATTCGAGGACATGATCAAGGACGTGGAGCTGGGTGTCTATGCCATCGACATGATCGGTGGGCAGACGGCCATGGAGATGTTTACCTTCAGCGCCGCCTACGGTTATATGATTCGCAACGGCGAGGTGGCCGAGCTGGTGCGGGATGTGACCCTGACGGGCAACGTTTTCGAGACCCTGATGAACATCGATAGGATCGGGGATGACCTCGAGTGGATGCCCAATGGGCCCGGCGGCTGCGGCAAAGGCGCTCAGCGCCCTCTACGGGTGGGCATCGGCGGACCTCATATCCGCATCCAGAACTGCACGGTGGGAGGTGAGTAAATGATCGTCGAACAGATCGTCCAAAAGGCGATGGAACAGGCAGATGGCGCCCAGGCCTTCATGGTCGTGCAGGAAACAAGCGCTGTGGATTTCGAGAACGACAGGTTGAAATCGGCCGAATCCTCTCAGAGGACGAGCATTCACGTAAAGGTCATCAAGGACGGCAAGGTGGGCGCATCCAGCACCACCGACCCGGGTGATGTCGACGGCGTGGTCAGCCGCGCTCTGGAAGCCGCCGAGTTTGGGAGCCCAATCCATTCCGAGCTGCCAGGACCGGAGGAGCTCAACCCGGTCAAGACCTTCGACCCGGAATTGATCCCCCTCCAGAAACCGGAAATGATCCGCATGGGCCAGCAGATGATGGACATGATCAAAGCTTACAACCCCGAGATCCTGGCCGCGGCGGGCGTCAACCGAAAGATTACCCGGATCGAATTTGCCAACTCAAAGGGCGCGACCTATAGCGAGGAGCTTACGGACTTCGACGTCGGAGCTGGCGGCCAGCTCACGCGCGGCACCGATATCCTGTTTGCCGGTCACAGCGTAGCGCAAAGAAAACGCGAGCTGGATACCGAGGACGTGGCGGCACGCGCCATCGAGTACTTCCGCATGGCGGAGAAGATCGTGCCGATCGAGTCAAAGCCCATGCCTGTCATCTTTACCCCCGGCGGGCTCATCGCCATCCTGCTTACCCTGGGCCTGGGGCTGGACGGAAAAAATGTCTTCCTCGGTGCTTCGCCGCTACGCGATAAGCTCGGGCAGCAGATCGCGCATCCGGGCTTCACCCTGATCGACGACCCAACCATTGAATACGGGCCCAACACCAGCGCTTTCGACAACGAGGGTGTGGTCCGCAAGGTCACTCCGCTGATCGAGAACGGCGTTCTGCGCAACTTCATCTACGATCTGGATACGGCAGGGCGGGCCGGGCAGCATCCCACAGGCCATGGCACAAACCGCAGCCTGACCAACCTGGTGATGTATCCGGGAGAGCACTCCTTCGAGGAGATGGTTGCGGGTATTCAGGAAGGACTGATGGTGCATGAGTTTCTCGGTTTGGGCCAGGGTAACCCGATCAACGGTGAGTTTTCCGTCAATGTGTTCCTGGGGTATAAGATCGAGAACGGAAAAATCGCAGGCCGCGTCAAGGACGTGATGCTGGCGGGGAATGCGTATTCCGCCCTGAAGGATATCACCGCCATCAGCAGGGAGCGCGAGTGGGTCAGCGGCTCGTTCGCCTGGTTCTCCGGGCTATTCCCGTATGTGCAAGTCGGCAAACTGAACGTCACGGCTTGAGGTAAGCAGAGTCCTTCCACGCCTTTTGAATCAAAAACCCGCCTCCTATTGAGAGGCGGGTTGCTTTTACTGTGGCTAAGATACCAGATGGCGTTTGGGTTGCTACCCTGGATCAATGCACCACTTCCAGGACGATCTTGCCGTGGGTATGTCTTGCTTCCAGCAACTTG
>LLBY010007956.1_pt1 | contig 21855 bp, 34 predicted proteins | sample 1489401 | NCBI WGS metagenome assembly LLBY01 (sample SAMN04092656, study PRJNA295927) | soil metagenome | biome: Soil prokaryotic community; feature: Bulk soil; isolation source: soil from tomato rhizosphere | host: tomato cultivar Hawaii 7996 | place: South Korea | collected 2011-11-01 | reverse complement strand
ATTCAATTTGCTCTTTTGAATGCTCGTTGAGCATTCAAAGAACTGTTAGTTAAAAAATCTATAATTTCAATTTTTCTAAGATAAACAAATACGATAAAAAACCCCTGGAGGTAAATCAGCTTCTGACAATAAATCAAAAATTGGTACCTCTGCATCATAATAAATTTCTAGAATTCTTTTATGAACTCTAATTTCGAAATGTTCACGAGAATCTTTATTTACATGTGGTGATCGTAAAACACAATAAATACGTTTTTTTGTAGGTAACGCAACTACTCCAATAGAATCTAGAGGAGTATTTTGTAAAATTTCTACGATCTTTTTACAAGATGAATTTAATAATTCATGATTAAAAGACTCTAGTCTTACACGAATTTTTGCATTCGTTTTTATTTCCATAAAAATTTTTATTTATTTAACAATTTTAGAAACTACACCTGCTCCAATTGTTCGGCCACCTTCGCGAATCGCGAATCGCATTCCTTCTTCAATTGCTACAGGATAAATTAATTCTGCTGTCATTTTAATACGGTCACCTGGCATTACCATTTCAACTGTTGTACCATCGTCTGCTGTAAATTGAATGATTGCACCAGTTACATCAGTTGTTCGTACATAAAATTGAGGTCGATATCCTGTAAAGAATGGTGTATGACGACCACCTTCATCTTTTGTTAAAACATAAACTTCTGATTCAAAACTTGTATGTGGAGTAATTGTACCAGGTTTAGCTAATACCATACCACGTTCAATATTTTCACGTGTTACACCACGTAATAAAATACCAACGTTATCTCCAGCATAGCCTTCTTCTAATGTTTTTTGGAACATCTCAATACCTGTAATAGTAGTTGTTTTAGTGTCCGTAATACCTACAATTTCAACGTTATCACCTACTTTTACAACACCACGGTCAATACGTCCTGTTGCAACAGTACCACGACCTGTAATTGAGAAAACATCTTCAATGGCCATTAAGAACGTTTTTTCTGTATCACGTTCTGGTGTTGGGATATATTCATCTACAGCATCCATTAGTGCAAAAATTTTGTCAACCCATTGATTTTCACCACGTTTAACGCTTGGATTGGCTGTAATTGCTTCAATAGCTTGTAAAGCAGAACCAGGACAAATTGGAATATCATCACCTGGGAAGTCATAAGCCGATAATAATTCACGAACTTCTAATTCCACTAATTCTAATAATTCTGCATCATCTACTTGATCTTCTTTATTTAAGAATACTACAATGTGCGGAACACCTACTTGTTTTGACAATAAGATATGCTCACGAGTTTGTGGCATAGGGCCATCTGCAGCAGATACTACTAAAATTGCACCATCCATTTGTGCGGCACCTGTAATCATGTTTTTAACATAATCCGCGTGACCCGGACAATCTACGTGTGCATAATGACGAGCTGAAGTTTCATATTCTACGTGCGCTGTATTAATTGTAATACCACGTGCACGTTCTTCAGGAGCACCATCAATATCTGAATAAGCTTTAGCTGTTGCGCCACCAGTAATTGCTAATGTTGCAGTAATGGCTGCCGTTAATGTTGTTTTACCATGATCAACGTGACCAATAGTACCAATATTAACGTGCGGTTTTGTACGTTCAAATTTTTCACGTGCCATTAGAAAATTCCTTTTTATTTTTCAAAAACTTAAATGTTTATTGTTTAGCTTTTAGCGAGAATAAATTTTGAAATAAACTAATATCTAAAATGAGCAAAAGCTTTATTTGCTTCGGCCATTCTATGAGTTTCTTCTTTCTTTTTAATAGTATTACCGATATCATTAGCTGTGTCAATGATTTCATTGGCTAATTTTATTGCCATACTTCTTCCAACACGTTGGCTCGAATATCGAATAATCCAACGTAAAGCTAAGTTTGTTGCTCGGAAACCACTCACTTCAACTGGTACTTGATATGTCGAACCTCCTACTCTTCGAGCTTTCACTTCGACAATAGGACTAGCATTTCGAATTGCTTTTTCAAAAATTGCTAACGGGTCTTCATTTGTTTTCTTTTTAATAATATCAAATGCTTGATATACAATATTTTTTGCAATTGTTTTTTTGCCAGATTTTAAAATTCTTGTAATCAATAAACTAACTAAATAACTACTATATAGCGGGTCAGATTGTGGAAAACGTTTTTTTGAGATATTTCGACGAGACATAATTTAATTGATAAAATTATTTATATTTCTTTTTTATTTCTCAGCCTTTGGCTTTTTAACACCATATTTTGAACGGCCTTGAGTTCGAGCTTTCACACCCCCAGTATCTAGAGCCCCTCGAACAATATGGTAACGAACCCCGGGTAAATCTTTTACTCGACCACCTCGAATTAAAACCACAGAATGTTCTTGTAAATTATGTCCAATTCCCGGAATATAAGCTGTAACTTCAAATCCTGATGTTAATCTTACACGTGCAACTTTTCGAATTGCCGAATTGGGTTTTTTGGGTGTTGTTGTGTAAACTCGTGTACAAACTCCACGTCGTTGAGGACAATTCACAAGTGCTGGAGATTTTGTCTTTTTCTTAATTTGTATACGTGGAGAGCGAACTAATTGTTGAATAGTTGGCATAAAATTCTATACTGTTTTAATTTGATTATTCTTCGTTTGTATTTAAGCGATATTTTTTCATAAATTTTTCAACTCGACCTTCACTATCAATCATAACTTGTGAGTTTGTATAAAATGGATGGTTTGCTAACCAAATATCGACTTGTAATTCTTTTTTTGTCGAGCCAATCAAACAAATTGGCTTACCATCATAAAAAACTGGTGCACTTTCAAACCAGTTTGGATGTATATCAGATTTTGGCATATTTTCGTTTAGATTTCAAATAATATAGAAATAGATAATAACTAACGTTTTGAATATTGTGGAGCTTTTCTTGCTTTTCGTAAACCATATTTTTTCCGTTCTTTAATTCGAGCATCTCGTGTTAAAAATCCAAATGGTTTTAAGATAAGTCGATTTTCTTTATCCATACGACACAGTAAGCGTGCAACACCTAACTGAATGGATTGTGCTTGACCAGTAAGGCCACCACCATTGACTAAAGCTACAATATCAAATTGATTTTCAAGACTTAGTTTTTGTAAAGGTCCCCATACGGTTCTTAAATAAGTATCATTATATTGTAAATATTTATCCCCAGGAGTTTTATTAATGAAAATATTTCCTTTTCCTGGAATTAAAAAAACTCGTGCTGTTGATTCTTTTCTTTTCCCAATACCAATCTGATCTTTTTGAAAGATTAATTCTTGTTTCGAATTCATAAATTTTTAAAATTTATAATTTAGTTTGATTGTTTATTTATATGTTTTCGATCGATGAAATTTTTCAATCTAATTAAATATTTTCACTCTTAAATGTGGGGTTTCAATAAAAATTTGAAACATCAATTTTTATTGGCTTTTGTGCTTGATGTGGATGATCATTACTATTATAAATGCGTAATCTTCGCATTAATCGTTTTGTTTCTGTTTCTGATAACATGCCTTTTACAGCACGTTGAATTGTAAATTTTGGAAGACAATCTTTAACACTTTTAATAGTTAATGCATGACCTGGTCGGCCTGGATTATTAACCATAAAATGTTTACTATCTTCATTTACGATAATTGAGTTAGCGTTTAAAAGAATTATATAATCACCTATATCCATAGAAGGATGATAGTGTGGTTTAATTTTCCCACGTAGTAGTGCAACCAAAATTGTTGCAAGCCGACCTAACTTTTGATCTTCGCAATCAATAATAAACCAATTTCGATTTTTCGAATCGTTTGTTGGTAAAAATGTTTTGTTGAATGAATTCATAATTTTTGTAGAATAAATAAAGAAGATTATTAATGAATTAAAAAATTTTTAACTAGTTTATCTAACTATGTAAGACTAATACCCAATTTGTTTTTTAGTGTTGAAAAAACTTCATCGGCAGATTTCCGACCAAAATTTTTAAGTTCTTGTAATTTTTCAGGAGAATATTGTAATAAATCTCCTACAGTATTAATTTTGGCTTTCTTTAAGCAATTGTAGGCTCGGACAGACAATTGTAGCTCTTCAATCGCAATATTATTATAAGGCTCAATCCTAATTGAATCGTTGTGGATGTCTTCTGGATTATTTTCAGTTTTATCTGTATTGTGAATCAGTGCTGCAAATAATTCAATAATAATCTGCGAAGCAGATTCTAAAGCTTCCGTTGGTGAAATACTTCCATTAGTCCAAATATCTAAAAATAAACGTTCAGTAATCTCATTGGAAGAATCATAAACATTCTCAATTTTAAAATCTACTTTTTGAACTGGCATAAAAATTGTATCGAGTTGCAAATAATTTTCATCTTCTTCTAAAAACGTTTGAGAAGCTAATTTATAGCCAGTTCCATATTCAAATTTAAATTCAATTTCAAGGATACTAGAAGTTGAAAGTGTTGCAATATAATGACTTGGATTAATTATTTTTAAATCATCTGGGAGTTGAATTGAATCAGCTGTTACAACATTTGGTCCTTGAATTTTCAAGCGACCAAATTGAGTTTTTTCAGTTTTACTTTTTGTTTTTAAAACAATACCTTTTAAATTTAGTAAAATTTCAAGAATATCTTCGCGAACCCCAGGAATTGTTGAAAATTCATGAGTTACACCCGCAATTCGGACTGCAGAAATTGCCATTCCACCTAAATCACCTAACAACACTCGTCGTAACTGATTTCCGATGGTTATTCCCTGTCCTGGTTTTAATTCATTAATAAGAAATTGCCCATGACAGGCACCTGATTGAATCTTTTCAGAATTCAGGCATTTCATAAAAATATTATTCATAGTTTCTAGATTTAGAAATAGAAATTCTAAACACGACGTTTTTTTGGAGGACGGCAGCCGTTATGTGGAACTGACGTAATATCTTGAATTGATAAAATATCAAATCCAGCTCCTTCGATGGCTCGAATAGCTGTTTCACGTCCAGATCCTTGTCCTTTGACTAAAATTTCAACATTTTTCATTCCCGTTCCTAAAGCATCTAAAGCAGCTTTTTCAGCTGCAGTTTGTGCTGCAAAAGGCGTACTTTTTCTGGCACCTTTAAAGCCAGAGCTTCCAGCTGATGACCATGAAACGGTATCACCAGCTAGATTTGTAATTGTTACAATTGTATTATTAAAAGTTGATTGAATATGAACAATCCCACTCGTAAAACTATTTTTATCTTTTGTTGATTTTTTTGTTGTTTTTGCCATGTAAAATTTTAAATAAGTCTATAAGATTAATAGATAGTTATTTCTTTTTATTAGCTACAGTCTTTTTCGAACCCTTTCTTGAACGTGCATTAGTACGAGTTCGTTGACCACGAACTGGTAAATTATTACGATGACATTTACCTCGGTGACAATTAATTTCATTTAATCGTTTAATATTTAACCCATTAAATCTACGTAAGTCACCTTCTAGTTTTAATTCACTCTCTTCTAATGTTTGACGTAGTATACTTGTTTCTTCTGCTGTTAAATCACTTGTTCGTGTCTCTGGATTAATATTGGCAAGCTCTACAATTTTCTTTGCCGAAGTAAGACCAATTCCATGAATATAAGTAAGTGAATAAGTAATCTTTTTATTTCTAGGTAAATCAACACCTACTAACCTAACCATCTTTATACTCCTTTAAATTATTATCCTTGACGTTGTTTATGTTTAGGGTTGACACAAATTACCATAATTCTGCCATGTCTTTTAATTAATTGACATTTATCACACATTTTTTTTACTGATGGACGAACTTTCATAATTAATTTTGTAATAGTAATTTTTTGCTATTGATACATGTTATTATAAATATTTGAGTAGTAAATATTTTTGACTTCACGAATTAGATCTAACACTACACCTGCTAAAATTAATAAAGATGTAGTACTTAAACCATTTAAACCTGTAATATTTAACGTTGATTCGATAAAGTTCGGGATGGTTACTAATGTTGCTAAAATTGTTGCACCCACTAAAGTAATTCGTTTCATTACTTGCTTCAAATAAAATGTAGTTTGAATGCCAGGGCGAATTCCAGGAATTGTGACTGTCATTTTTTGTAATTGATCCGAAATATCCTTGGGATTTAAAACAATAGTTGAATAAAATGAACTAAATAATAAAATTAAGGCAAAATATCCAATCCAATAGATAAATGAGAAGGATTCAAGGTTTACAGGAAGATCAATTTTTGGCAATAATCCAAGACTAATTATGTAGTTTGGTACAACGGAAATTGCTGTTGTTAAAATAATTGGCATAACTCCTGCTTGGTTCAAACGAAGCGGAAGATAATTATTACTTATTACATAATCGTTCCCTGACCCTTGGGTTAATTGTTTGGAAGAAATTAATGGAATACTTCGTACTCCCTCTTGTAAAAATACAATTCCATATAAAGAACCAAAAATCAATAAAATAAAACCTAATTCTGCAAAAATTGTTAAATTTTCACTAATTATTGTTTTTGTTAAATTGGGTAAATTCGAAATAATATTTATATATATAAGTAAAGAAGCTCCATTTCCTAATCCATAATCCGTAATGATTTCACTTAACCATAAAACAATCATCGCTCCAGTACTTAACCAAACAATGATTTCAAAGGCTAATGTATAATTCCAATCAAAAAGAATTTGTTTTAAGTAAATAGCTAACCCAACACTTTGAATAATAGCCCAAATTAAGGTAATAAATCTTGTTAACCTATTGATTGATCTTCGACCTGCTAAATCACCTTCTTTTTGTAGCTTAGCTAACTTTGGCGAAAATCCTAATATTAATTGAATCAAAATAGATGCATTAATATAAGGAAAAATATTCAAAGTAAATAAGCCAATTACAAAAGTATTGTCCCCTGAAAATGTACTAATAAGATTTTTTGCAACAGAATGAGTTTGAATATAAAAGGCTAAATCACTATGATTTACTCCTGGAACCGGAAGAAAGGTTCCTAATCTAATAAATAAGATTATTCCAAAAGTTACTAAAAATCTATTGAGTAAAATCGTTCGAATTTCTTGATTAATTTTCACAGCTTATTCTAATAGATAAGTTTGTTTATTCTAAGTTTCTTTTTTTGGATACTTGTGATTTTGTTGTTAAATTTTGGAGTGCACATACAGAAGCTCGAGCATTGTTTAATAAATTGTTAGAACCTAATTGTTTGGCAATAACATTTTTAACACCTGCTACTTCTAAGACAATACGCACGGCACCCCCAGCAATAACACCAGACCCTTCAATGGACGGTCTCATAATAATTGAGCACGCTCCAAAATTTCCAGTTACGTTATGTGGAATACTTAAAGATTTTGTTAGTGGAAATTGAACAAGATTTTTTCGACCATCTGTTTTTGCTTTCTTAAAAGCATTGACAACATCATCAGCTTTTGCTACGCCAACACCAACTTTTCCATTTTCATCTCCAACGACAACAATTGCTCGGAAACTTAATTTTTTTCCACCTTTTGTAACTTTTGATACACGACTAATTTTGATTAATCGTTCCACAAATTTAGGTTCTTGAGCACCTGCTGAACGGCGCGAATTTTTTTTATTGACTCTTTTTAAATCAGTACTCATAAAGATTATTTAACTTGTATATTTATTTACAAATTTTTATTTAAAATTGTAGACCACCAGCTCGAGCACCGTCGGCTAATGCTTTAATTCGACCATGATATAAATATGGACCACGATCAAAAACAATTTTTGTAATATTTTTTTTCAAGCTTAATTCAGCTAATTTTTCTCCCATTAATTTAGCAGCCTCACAAGTTCGACCATTCGACATTGCAAGCTGAATGGAACGATCTAATGTTGAGCACGAAATTAATGTTTTTGCGTTTGTATCATCGATTATTTGTGCATAAATGTTTTCATTCGAACGGTAAACTGACAATCTTGGCCGTTCATCAGTTCCTTTAATTCGACCACGTAATGTGTCACGTTTTAATCTTTTATACTGATCAGGTTTTAATTTTTTATTTTTCTTTTTTAACTTTAACAAAGTTTTTTGTGAAAATTTCATAGGTATAATTTTTAATTTTTGAAAAATTTCAATACTTTAGAAGTGATAGTTTTTCACTTAATAATACTTAAGTGAAAGATAACTTAGACAGAAACTAATAATTTATTAGTTCTTACTTCCCAGATTTTCCTGCTTTTCGAATAATTTTTTCATCTTTATAAAGAATACCTTTTCCTTTATATGGTTCTGGTAAACGCCAAGCGCGTATGTTTGCGGCAAATAAACCTAAGGCTTCTTTATCACACGATTTTAAATTAATCGTTGTATTTTGAACCACCTCCACAGTAATTTCGTTAGGGATATTGATTTTAACGGGGTGGCTATATCCTAAATTTAAGACTATTTCTTTTCCTTGTACAGCAGCACGATAACCAACACCTTTTAAGACAAGAGTTAAATCAAATTGTTGAGAAACTCCTAAAATCATATTATTAATTAATGTTCGATATAAACCATGCAATGCTCGGCTATCTTTTTTCTGTTCGGTTACTTGTACACTTAGTTGACCATTATTTTCACTAACAACAATTGATTTTGGAATTTGGTTTTCTAATGTTCCAAATTTTCCTTTGACTGTAATTTTTGAATCAGTGTAATTAACATCTACACTATCTGGTATAGTAATGGGCAATTTTCCAATACGTGACATTTTAGAAACTCCTTATAGCTACCAAATATAACATAAAACTTCGCCACCAATTCCAAGTTCTTTAGCTTTTAGATTTGTCATTACTCCTTTTGAAGTAGAAACAATCGCAATTCCTAAATTATTTAAAATTTTTGGCAATTCTTTTGAACTCGAATAAACTCGTAATCCAGGTTTACTTACACGTTCAAGTTTACAAATTACTGGTTGGCGAGATTTTCCAGTATATTTTAACGATATTAGTAAGTAATTTTTATTAGTTTCAGAATATTGTTCAAAATCTTCAATATATCCTTCTGCTTTTAATATTTCTGTAATAGCTAAAGACATCTTAGTAGAAGGAATTTGAACAATTTGATGTTTTACCATATTCGCATTTCTGATGCGTGTTAACATATCTGAAATGGTGTCATTTACCACAACTATCTCCTTATGCAATTTAATTTTTAACTATTAATCTTGAGCTTGTGACCAACGTTTTCGTTTTAACAATCGTTTTTTATCCCATGCTCTATTTATATCAGTAAACGACTCGTATTTATCATAATATCCACAATCATTTAATGGGAATCGTAAAAATTTAAATAAAATCATTCCATTTAAAATTTTATCAATGGAGTCTGAACGATATTTCGGTGAACCATGATCCATAACGATTGTAATTGTAACACCTTGAATTTGATCGACATCCTCATAGTCAATCTCTGGGAAAATCAATTGTTCTTTTAAACCTAAAGTATAATTACCAGATTTATCGAAACTACGTAGAGATAAGCCTCGAAAATCTCGAATCTGTGCAAAAGTGAAAAATAATAATTTTGTTAAAAAAGTATACATTTTTTCACCACGTAAGGTTACACTTAATCCTAATTCCATTTCTTCTCGAATTTTAAAGCCAGCAATTGCTTTTTTCGCTTTGGTAACAACTGGTTTTTGGCCTGTAATTTTTTCAAATTCTTCTATATTCTTTTTTAAAATATTTGTATTTTGTGCTGCTGCTCCAAGACCACGATTAATCTGAATTTTTTTCAATTTTGGAACAGTATGAGGATTTTGAAAAAGTTTTGGGCTATTTTTAATTAAAATAGGCTTAATACCATTTTCATATTCTTTCTTAATATCACCAAGAAGATTATGAATTTCAGCAATTTCTTCTAATGAATGTTGATTTAGCATATTAAGATCTTTCTGTTAAATTTAATTTTACATTTGAATGATGAATCGGAGCTTCAAACTCTTTAATTTCTCCAATTTCATTTTCTGTCTTTGGTTTAATATGTTTAAATTTAAAATTGATACCTTTGACTACAATTTTTCCAGTCTTTCGATCAATTTTTGTAATTTCACCAGTTTCGTTTTTATGGAAGCCTGAAATTACAGTGACAATATCACCAACTTTTACATGTAATTTTTGACTTTTTGGCATTTATAAAACCTCCGGAGCTAAAGATACAATCTTCGCATAGTTTTTATCACGAATTTCTCGAGCAACAGGTCCAAAAACCCTTGTCCCTTTAGGATTATTATCCATATTTACAATTACCGCTGCATTATCATCAAATCTAATATACATACCGTCTTTACGACGAATACTTTTGGTAGTACGTACAACAATTGCTCGTATTACATCAGAACGTTTGACTGGCATATTTGGAATAGCTTCTTTTACAACGGCAATAATTGTATCACCAATTTTGGCATACTTTTTATTTCCACCTAATACCCTGATACACATAACTTTTTTCGCACCCGTATTATCAGCTACGGTTAACATTGTTTGAGGATAAATCATAAGAATCTCAATTAACTTACTAAAGATGATTTTGAAAGAATTTTAATTAATTTCCAACGTTTTCGTTTACTTAATGGACGACATTCTTGAACTAATACTTGATCACCAATATTAGCTTCTTCTAACTCATCATGGGCTAAATATTTTTTTGTTTTGATTAATGTTTTTGAATAAATGGGATGGGGATATCTATTTTCAATCTCTACTACCACGGTTTTATTCATTTTGTCACTAATTACAATACCAATTTCTTGTTTTACTGGCATTCAAAGCTCCTTAATTTTCGATTGAATAGTGTTTAACTTTTATCCTTTAATCTTAAGATTGTTCAAGATTCTCTAATCTTGATGTTAAAAGTGTTTTTAGTTGAGCTAATCGTCGTTTTGCATTTTTAATTTCATGCGACTTAAATGTTTGTCGAGTAGCTTGTTTAAAACGAAGATTGAATAATTGATTTTCAGTTTCAATAATTGCTTCAGAAATTTCGTCATTTGAAAGAGAGATAATATCAGCAAACTTAGATAAACTCATGTTCTTTAATTAATAGTGTCTTTAACAATAAATTTTGTTTTGATCGGTAATTTATAAGCTGCTAGGTTTAATGCAGCACGAGCTACTTCTTCTGGAACTCTGCCAATTTCAAAGAGAATTGTTCCAGGTTTCACCACAGCTACCCAATAATCTACAGCCCCTTTACCAGATCCCATTCTTGATTCGGCCGCACGAGCTGTTACCGTTTTATCTGGAAAAATTCGAATCCATAATTGTGCACCACGTTTCGTATACCGTGTAATTGTTCGACGAGCGGCTTCAATTTGACGAGATGTAATCCAACTGGGTTCTTGAGCTTGTAAGCCAAAGTTGCCGAAACAAATTTCATTTCCACGAGTTTTAGTACCTCGCATACGACCACGATGATATTTGCGATATTTTGTTCTTTTTGGACTTAACATAATAAATAAATTTAGTAAAATTATAAATTTTTTGGAATCTTTATTTTGCTAGAATTTCACCTCTAAACAACCAGATTTTAATACCTAAGACACCATAAATAGTGTTTGCTTCTTTTGTTGCATAGTCAATATCTGCTCGTAATGTTTGTAATGGTACGCGTCCTTCTCGAACCCATTCGCTTCGGGCAATTTCTGCTCCATTTAAACGACCTGAAACTTGTATTTTGATGCCTTTGACATTCTGTTTTTGAGCACGTTGTAAGGCTTCGCGCATAGCACGCTTAAAAGCAACACGTTTTTCTAACTGTTCTGCCACTAGATCGGCAAGTAAATTTGCATCTAAATCAACTTTTTCAACTTCTAAAACATTAATCGTAAGTTGACGGCTTGTAGGTAATATTTTTTTAATTTTATTTAACAAATTTTCTAACCCAGAACCTAAATCTCCAACTAAAATACCTGGTTTTCCAGTTTCAATATTTAATTGAATTTGATCGTTTAAACCGTTACGATTAATTTTGACATTTGAAATACTATTTACTTTAGAAATAGTATCAATATATGTTCGAATAGTATTATCTTCTTTTAAAACATTGGCATACTGATTGAAATTTGCATACCATGTAGATTTATGATCTTGCGTGATTCCTAATCTAAATCCTAAAGGATGTGTCTTTTGACCCATAGAATTAATCCTTTTTCTTGAAATTCAATTTTGTTATTTATTTATTTAATTAACTTCTTTCATAACCACTGTAATGTGACAAGTTGGTTTTAAAATTTTATAAGCTCTTCCTTGGGCTCTTGGACGAATACGTTTTAATTTCGGGCCTTCATTGGCAAAAGCTTCATCAATGATTAGTTTTTTTTTATCGAACCCATAATTGTGTTTTGCATTTGCGGCAGCTGAATGAACTATTTGCCAAATGGGACCACTAGCATTATAAGGTAAAAATTCTAGAATCATTAATGCTTCTTGATACGAACGACCTCGGATTTGATCTAAAACGCGGCGTATTTTATGCGGAGACATACGTATATACTTCGCTACTGCTTTTACTGATTGAGTGTCTGACATAAGTAATTATTTTGAAAATCTAATATTTGATCGAGATTTTTAATCAACGAGATTAAAGGTTAAGTATTTATATTACTGAGAAACTCTTACTATTAGCACTCTGTCTTACCACAATGACTCTTGTTTCCTTGTTGGTACTTTTGTTTTATAGAAAAACTTAACCGTTATGTAAGTAAATTGACTCAAAGATTGAGCCTCATTCCTTAAAAATTTATTAGGTTTCGAATCTTCTTCTATATAAATTTCATTAACCCATATATCAAAAAAATTAACCGAATAAGTATTTTGTAATGAAATAATAGGCGAATATAAAATAGCTAATAAAGTTTCGTATTCCTTTAAGTTTAATCCAAATTGATATAAAATATCGTCAATTCCATAATAAATATATTTATTTTGAAAACTATTTAGAGTAAATTTAGCTATTAAAGACAATTTCCCATTATATTTAATTTGAAATATTTTAGATTTAATTTCATCTGATTTTGGATATTGAAGTGGTTTACCTTCGCTTCGATTCGTCGATTTACGTTTTTTTAGAACTGAAATTTCTTCATTACATTTACATCTATTTTCAAATAGAATTTGATTCATTCTTAATTGAGTTATCGTTTAGCTTTTCGATCCGCTTTAATATGAGTTTTGAAATTTTTCGTGGAAACAAACTCACCTAACTTATGGCCAACTAATTGATCGGATATAAAGACTGGAACATGCTGTTTTCCATTATAAACGGCAATTGTAAAGCCTACCATACTAGGTAAAATTGTCGAAGAACGCGACCAAGTTGTAATTGTTGTATCTTTTTTCCCTGTTTTACTCAATTGATTAATTTTTTTTAACAAATGATAGGCAACAAATGGACTTTTTTTTAATGATCTTGGCATTTTAAAAATATTTTTTAGAATTGCTATAGTAATAATTGAAACCTTACGAACGTCGACGAAGAATATAAGCATCACTTAATTTTTTGTGCTTTCTTGTTTTCATTCCTAAAGCTGGTTTACCCCATGGAGTTAATGGACGGGTTCTACCAATTGGTGCGCGACCTTCCCCACCACCATGAGGGTGATCACATGGGTTCATTACAGAACCACGAACAGTAGGACGTTTCCCTAACCATCTTGTTCTACCTGCTTTACCACTTTGAACTAAAAATGAATCATTATTACTAACTTCACCAATGGTTGCAAGACATTCTTTTCGAATTAGACGAATTTCTTTGGAAGGTAAACGTAAGGTTACATAGTCTCCTTCTTTTGCTAAAATTTTTGCAGAAGTTCCACCGGCGCGAACAATCTGTCCTCCACGATTTGGGATTAATTCAATATTATGGACTGATGTACCTAAAGGAAGTTCTTCTAAAGGTAAACTATTGCCAATATTTAATAAAGAACCAGAGCCAGAAACAATTGTATCACCAACATTTAAATTTTTAGGTTGTAGAATATATCGTTTTTCGCCATCTTTATAATGAATTAAGGCAATGCGAGCATTTCTATTTGGATCGTATTCAATTGCGGCAACAACACCTTCAATATTATGTTTGTTTCTTTTAAAATCAATTAATCGATAAAGTCGTTTATGACCACCCCCTCTGTGACGTATGGTAATAACTCCTCTATTATTTCGGCCTTTACTACGATGATTTTTACATAGTAAGCTTTTTTCTGGTTTCGTTTTTGTAATTTCGCTAAAAGTGGATAATGCACGGTTTCGCGTACCCGGCGTATAAGATTTATAAAGACGAATACTCATAAATTTAATTCTTTTTGAATGGATTAACTGTCTGTAAATAAATTGATCACATCGCCTTCTAATAAAGTTACGATTGCTTTTTTATATTGTGGTTTCCAACCAATATATCGACCAACACGCTTTTTTTTTCGTGGAAGTCGACAAGTATTAATTTTGACTACTTTTACATCAAATAAATTTTCAATGGCTTCCTTGATTTCAATTTTATCTGAATATCTATCGACAACAAAACTATATTGATTGTTTTCTAAAAGTCGTGTTGCTTTATCCGTAATGATTGGATATTTAACAATTTGTACATTACTACGAGAAGAATTGACAGAATTATTCACAATAAATCTCCTTTATATCATTTATGGCTGCGGGTGTTAAAATAATTTGTTTCGCTTTTAATAAACTTAATGTATTTAAATTTGAAGCTGAAATTAATTCCACAGTCTTAAGATTTTGTGTTGCTAATTTTAAGGGTGTAGTTTTTTTAGCTACAACTACTAATACTTTTTGATCTAAGCTAATTCCACAATTTTGACAAATTTGTAAAAATGATTTTGTTTTCGGTTCTAGTAACTGGTTTTCTAAATTTTCAAGAATTAAAATACTGTTCTTTTTGTTATATAACAAAGTTTGTAAAGCTAAGCGACGCTCTTTTTTATTTAATTTTGTAGAAAATGTTCTTGGTTTAGGACCAAAAATTACACCACCACCTTTCCATAATGGTGAACGATTTGAACCCGCTCGCGCTCTCCCAGTTCCTTTTTGTTGCCATGGTTTTCGACCACCACCACGAACTTCACTTCGTGTTTTTGTCGAAACAGTACCTTGTCTTTGAGATCCGAAATGTCTTAAAACATCTTTATGTAATAGATAATTTCCTGATGTTTCTAAGATATTTAATTGTAATTCTTGCTTAGAATCTACTTGGTTTCCATTTATATCTAATGGAGTATATGCTATCAATTTTTGAACGGTCATACTTTTTTTATCAGTTTTTTTGTAATTTCAGTGAGCTTATTCTGAAGGAACAATACTTAATAAATTTCCTGGCTTACCTGGAACAGAACCTTTAATTACTAAAATATTTTCTTCTGGATTGATTTGAATAACTTTAAGTTTTTGAATGGTTGCAATTTTATTTCCTAATTGACCAGCCATTTTTTTACCAGGTAAAACACGACCTGGTGTAGTACCCATACCGATAGAACCAGGTGCTCTATGGTTTTTTGACCCGTGTGTCATCGGTCCTCGTGCAAAATTATAACGTTTTTGAAGACCCGAAAAACCTTTTCCAATACTTTTTCCTCGAACGTTTACTAATTGACCTTCAGAAAATGCATCCACATTTAAAACTTGACCAATTTCAAACTCATTCTCACTACTTATTCTGAATTCCTTTAAATATTTTAAAGGCTGAATATTTGATTTTTGAAGATGGCCTAATTCTGGTTGAGTTAATACTTTACTTGGAACATTTCCATAACCCACTTGAATTGCGTTATATCCATCTTTTTCAATTGTTTTAACTTGTGTAATAACACAAGGACCAACTTTTAAAATTGTAACTGGGATAATGTTACCTGACTCATCAAAAATTTGAGTCATCCCAATTTTATTGCCCAATAAACCTACAGCCACGGTATTCCTCCAAATTTATTTTTTGCTTTTTATTACAATTAACTTTGCTCGGTTTCAATTATTTCCCAAATAAACTAATTATGATTAGTAAATTGCTCCTATTAGTTTAAGAAATTTACTAGCTTTTGTCTACATAAGACTATTTAACAACTTTATTATTTTTTTGACATTATTACGCTTTACTGGGTTACATTTTTGAATTGAATTTTTTATAATTGAAGCAAAAATAGATAATATAAGGATTTAACCTAATGGCAAAAGTTGTAGGAATTGATTTAGGCACGACGAACTCAGTAGTAGCTGCAATTGAAGGGGGCCAACCTAGTGTAATTATTAATGCAGAAGGTTTAAGAACAACTCCTTCGATTGTTGCATATACAAAAAAGCAAGAACTTTTAGTTGGTCAGATTGCAAAACGTCAAGCAGTTATTAACCCAGAGAATACTTTCTTTTCTGTCAAAAGATTTATTGGATCAAAAGAAAAAGAAGTTTCTGAAGAATCAAAACGATTACCATATAGTGTAGGCAAAGATCAAAATGACAATATTAAAATCAAATGTCCTGCGCTAAACAAAGATTTTAGCCCAGAAGAAATTTCTGCTCAAGTACTAAGAAAATTAATTAATGATGCAACAGATTATTTAGGGCAAGAAGTAACACAGGCAGTTATTACAGTACCAGCTTATTTTAATGATTCACAGCGACAAGCAACAATGGATGCTGGAAAGATTGCTGGAATTGAAGTTTTACGAATTATTAATGAACCAACAGCTGCTTCTTTGGCTTATGGATTAGATAAAAAACAAAATGAAACAATTTTAGTTTTTGATTTAGGTGGTGGAACATTTGATGTTTCAATCTTAGAAGTTGGGGATGGAATTTTTGAAGTTTTATCAACAGCTGGGGATACAAACTTAGGTGGTGATGATTTTGATAATGTCTTAGTAAACTGGTTAATCAAAGACTTCAAAGAAAAAGAAAACATTGATTTAACCAATGATATTCAAGCTTTACAACGTTTAACGGAAGCAGCAGAGAAAGCAAAAATTGAATTATCAACAGTTGAAAAAACAACGATTTCTTTACCCTTTATTACAGCTGACCAAACAGGTCCAAAACATATTGAACAAGAGTTAACAAGAGAAGTTTTTGAAAATCTTTGTAAAAATTTAATTGATCGTTGTCGAATTCCAGTTGAAAAGGCTTTAAGCGATGCTAGATTAGACAAATCAGATATTAATGAAGTAGTTTTAGTAGGTGGTTCGACACGTATTCCAGCTATTAAAAATTTAGTAGAATCGTTAACAAATAAAAAGCCAAATCAATCTGTGAATCCTGACGAAGTAGTTGCAATTGGTGCTGCTATTCAAGCAGGTATTTTAGCAGGTGAAGTGAAAGATGTTTTATTATTGGATGTAACTCCATTATCATTAGGTGTCGAAACACTTGGTGGGGTTATGACAAAAATCATTGCTCGAAATACAACTATTCCTGTTAAGAAATCAGAAATGTTCTCTACTGCCGTGGATAATCAGACAAACGTAGAAATTCATATTTTACAAGGTGAACGTGAACTAGTTTCGGGTAATAAAAGTTTAGGAAACTTCCGATTAGATGGAATTCCAGCTGCGGATCGAGGAGTACCACAAATTGAAGTAACGTTTGATATTGATGTAGATGGTATTTTATCTGTAAAAGCTCGAGAAAAAGAAACAGGTGTAGAACAATCGGTTACAATTCAAGGTGCTTCAAATTTAAGCGAAACAGAAGTCGAAGATATGTTACAAGAAGCTGAAAAATTTGCAGCTGCAGATAAAAAGAAAAAAGAAAATATTGATTTCAAAAATCAGGCTGAAGCTTTATGTTTTGAAGCTGAAAAAGAGCTTAACCTAGTAAAAGAAAGTATTTCTGAAGATCAACAAAAAACTATTAAGGATTTGATCTCCGAAATTCGTCAAGAAATTCAATCAGATAATATTGAAATCTTACCAGCAAAATTAGAAAAATTAAAAACAAATATGAAAGATCTTATTGCAGCAAAAGCTAGCAACGATCCAAATTCAGATCCTATGTCTAATTTAAATGATTTATAATATTAGGTTAGATTTTAATTAATTTCAAACGAATCTTAAGATTCGTTTGAAATTTGACTCTCATCTACAATAATACACTCTGTTGTCAAAATCATACTAGCAATTGACGTAGCATTTTGTAAAGCTGATCGAGTAACTTTCGCTGGATCTACAATACCTTCTTCATACATATTTCCAAAAGTATTTTTAGCAGCATTATACCCTATTTCGAATTCTTGTTGTTGAACTTTTTCAATAATAACCGGACCATTTATACCAGCATTTTCTGCGATTCGTCTTAATGGAGCTAAAATAGCGCGAGAAATAATCATGGCGCCAATTAATTCATCTTCTTTTAAATTATTTTTTGCCCATGTGACAAGATTTTCAGACAAATGTGCTAATGTTGCTCCACCGCCAGGAACAATACCTTCTTCGACAGCAGCGCGAGTTGCATTAATAGCATCTTCTAAACGTAATTTTTTATCCTTCATTTCCGTCTCAGTCACTGCTCCAACACGGATAACCGCAATTCCTCCTGACAATTTAGCAATTCGATCTTGTAACTTTTCTTTTTCGTATCCTGTATCCGCAATATTCACTTGTTTTCGAAGTTGTTCACATCGAATGGTAATATCTTCAAGTGTTTGTCCATCAGCCACAATAGTTGTTGTATCTTTATTTACAATAATTCGTCGTGCTTGACCTAGTAGACTTAATTGAATATTATCTAAGCTTAACCCAGCATCTTCTGTAATAAGGGTACCACCTGTTAAAATAGCAATATCTTCGAGCATTTGTTTTCTTAATTCTCCAAATCCAGGAGCACGAATAGCTACAACATTAATAATGCCACGTAATTTGTTTAAAATTAAAGTTGCTAATGCTTCTTTTTCAACATCTTGGGCGATGATTAAAAGTGGACGTTTTGTTTTTGTAATTTGTTCTAAAATCGGTAATAAATCTTGTTGAACTAGGGTAATACGTTTATCTGTTAGCAAAACATAAGGATTATCATAAGATACTTCCATTTTATCAGTATTTGTAATAAAGTAAGGTGAAATAAAACCTTTCTCTAATTTCATCCCTTCTGTAATTTCTAATTCAGTAACGATACCTTTTCCTTCTTCTAAGGAAATAACACCTTCTTTTCCAACTTTTGAAAGTGCATCTGCAATTAATGATCCAATTACTTCATCATTTCCCGCAGAAATCGAAGCAACTTGTTGAATTGATTGGATTTCTTCTACTGGTTGTGCAAATTCATTTATTTGAGTAACTAAATATTGCGCTGCTTTTTCCATGCCAAGCTTAATTGAAATTGGATTTGCTCCAGCTGCAACGTTTTTTAACCCTTCTTTTACCATAGCATAAGCTAAAACAGTTGCGGTTGTTGTACCATCTCCCGCTACATCATTTGTCTTGGAAGCAGCTTGGCGAATTAATGAAACGCCTGTGTTTTCAATATGATCTGGTAATTTTATTTCTTTTGCGATCGTTACACCGTCATTTACAATTTGTGGAGAACCGTAAGATTTTTCTAATACAACATTTCGACCTTTTGGCCCTAACGTGACAGAAACGGCTTCAACCATTACTTCCATTCCACGTTCTAAAGCTCGTCGAGCATTATCTTGGTATAAAATTTTTTTTGCCATAAATATAGATTATATTTTGTAAATTTGGATAGAAAAAAGTTTAAATTTATAAATTAATTCAGTAGTTTAAATTTGTGCAAGATAAAAATCAAATTTTATTAATATTTTTTACTTTACTAAACGAAGAATGTTTAGTAATATTAAAGTATGTAAGTATATTTTGGGCTTGTAGCTCAGTGGACTAGAGCACGTGGCTACGAACCACGGTGTCAGGGGTTCGAATCCCTTCTTGCCCAATATTAAAACTTTCTATCTCATACTAATTTTTATGAGTCTTGGGGTGTCGCCAAGTGGTAAGGCTGCGGACTTTGACTCCGCCATTCGTAGGTTCGAATCCTGCCACCCCAGTTTTTAGAGAAGTTCTAGGGACTCAATTATAATTATAAGGAGAAAAGAGGCATTAATGTTTGTAAGTTCAAACATTCTGAATTTCTAGAAAGTGATTTAGCAGCAAGTGACTTTTGGAAATTTGAATTTATTGAAACAAAATTGGAGAATAGTCATTTAGAGTTAATTTCAGCTCGAGATAAAAAATGTTGGAAATCAAACGAGCCTATCGAAATTAAAATGTCTTGTAATTTCAAAGAAATCTTGAAAAATTTAGAATCTGTAGAAGAATGGTAGTCAATCTAATACCTCAGAATATCCACGTCTTATTATAAGATAAGTAGTCCTAGTTAAACTAAACGAGGATAATTTATCTAAGATATATAGCGATTTCTTAATAATTTTTAAATCGGTAGATATCGATATCTTTATCTTAATTAATTGAGAATTAAAAATATTGATAAATGGTACAAATGCATCTATTAAATAAACTTAATTCTCCAAGCTTAGATTGGAATCAAGGTAGTTAACATCCAACAGCTTCATACCCTCAAACAGGTCTGAAAACGCAAAATGGAATCCTCGAAAGTCATGATGGCATAAAAGGTAAATTGACTGATAATTCAGCAAATTTTTTAACGTCTAACAATGGTTATGAAGGTTTGGCAACAAGTTCACCACTTCATAACAACTTAGACGAATCCAAACCTTCATCAAGTCCAGTTACACCATCTATTACTGATGGAAAAACTGAATTGGCTTAGTAGACTGATAAGCCGGAAATCGCCATCAAAATTTTTGGTCAAAACTATCGAGTGGATAATTCTGAGTGTTTCAATTAAATTCCCACGTTCTCCATTTTTTAAATCAATTAAAGCTCGACAACTTTCTTCACATAAAGCTAATATTCGTTCAGCATATTGAAGAAAAACTTGACCATTTTCAGTGAAAGAAATTTTATGATTTTCTCGATTAATTAATATCATATCCAAATTTTCTTCCAAGATCCGAATTTGTTTACTAAGGGTTGGTTGGGACAAATACAGTAATTTGGCAGCTTTGGTAAAACTTTGTTCGGTAGCAATTGCTTTCAGAATTCGTAATTGTTGAAGGGTAAAAGGAAGCATAAAATATCTTATTTAGTTTAGTAAGAAGATTACGGATGGAGAGACTCGAACTCTCAAAACAAAAGTTACTAGGACCTAAATCTAGCGCGTCTACCAATTTCGCCACATCCGTAAAAAGTTGAAAAAATTCAAAGGAAGGAAATTTGAAATCAAAAGAAGAATAAATTCTTAGTAAAATTAAAAATTTATTCTTCCGTAGTCTCAATACTATAAATAAAACTGGTTGGTTTGCCCTTTAGCATAGATTTTGCTAATGACAAAGATTTTTGAGCTGCATGGTAACCTTTCCGTTTCCAATTTGCCTTTCGAGTGTTCCGTTTCATTTTTGACGTTCGTTTTTTAGGTACGGCCATGTCAGTTTTTTTTGAATTCTAATTTATCATAACTATCTTGTTGAAAGATAGTATACCAAAGATTTACGAAATACTCAATACACCAGTAAGGTAAAATTTCAAAAAATTTCAAAGAAATCAAAAAATCTAGAATCTAAAAGATGGATCCAAATTCTATTGAAAATCGAAAAACTTTACGATATGAAGCTCTCAACGATACTAGGTGTGGTATTAAACCAACCTTCATAAATTTGCCACAGAAATAATTCTAGTTTCATAGATGTCATTTATGTATCTACGAATCTGTGCCTACGAACCTTTGTTGATATACCAAGGTATTATGGAATCTAACTTAATTGCAGGGATGGTTAGAATAGGTGTAGAAAGGTAAGATATAT
>LLBY010015991.1_pt4 | contig 21892 bp, 20 predicted proteins | sample 1489401 | NCBI WGS metagenome assembly LLBY01 (sample SAMN04092656, study PRJNA295927) | soil metagenome | biome: Soil prokaryotic community; feature: Bulk soil; isolation source: soil from tomato rhizosphere | host: tomato cultivar Hawaii 7996 | place: South Korea | collected 2011-11-01 | reverse complement strand
TTTCCCCGCCGAGTGGCAGGTCGAGAACTGGTCGAGGGTCTGGAATACCGATCTCGGCAATGGCGGTACGTTCCCGCGCTGGCTCTTCAATACGGCATTCCTGGCGGTGACCGTTGCAACATTGCAGGTCATCTTTTGCTCCATGGCTGCGTATGCCTTTTCACGCCTGGAATTTCCCGGCCGGGATGTCGTCTTCAGTTTCATGCTGGCGACTATGATGATTCCAGGTGCGGTCACCCTGATTCCCGCCTACGTGCTGATGACCAAGCTGAGCCTCATTAATTCTTTCTGGTCCTTGATCCTACCGGGCGCGGTGGGCGCGGGGAGTATTTTTCTCCTGACGCAGTTCTTTAAATCGATTCCCAAAGATCTGGAAGAAGCGGCCTTTATCGACGGCGCCAGTCATGGACAGATTTACCGCGACGTGATCCTGCCGCTGACGCGCCCGGCGCTGCTGACGGTCTTTATCCTGCAATTCCAGGCAATGTGGAACGCCTTCCTGCCACCACTCCTGTATTTGAATTCACCAGATAAATACGTTCTCAATGTGGCTCTCAGCATCTTTCGCCAGCAATTCAGCGCACAATGGAACTTGACGTTGGTGGGCGCCATGTTCAACGCCATCCCTGTGCTTGTCCTCTTCTTCCTTTTTAGCAAGTATTATATTGAGGGCGTGGCATATACAGGCATCAAAGGCTGAATCACGGGGTGGCGCAGCAGGCAAAGATGGCTTTCAGAGTCCTTGGTCTGGCACTTCGAGACACCTGGCAGCAGTTCTGGACGATTCTCATCGTTAACCTTCTATTCCTGATTGGGACTGCCCTGGTGATTCCTGCCCCACCGGCGATCGTGGCTTTATTCTATTACGGCAACCGCATCGCGCACGGTGAGATTGCCACCGAGCGAGATTTTCTCCACGCGATCCGCCGCTATTGGGGACCGGCCTGGCGTTGGGGATTGCTCAATCTGCTCGTGATCGGGCTTCTTACAGGCGATTACTATCTGGTTGGAGGATTGGTAGAGAATACAGCCGTGGCAGCTTTTATCCAGGGCTTGTATCTCGCGCTTCTGGCGGGCTGGGTCCTGCTTCAGCTGATTACGCTTCCATTCCTGTTCGAGCAGGAACAGCCTCTCGTCGTGCAAGCGTTACGAAACGCGCTGCTCTTCATTCGCCGAAATGCGGTATTCACTCTTGTCCTCGCGCTCTTGCTTGGATTAAGTCTTGCGGCCGGCGTGCTCGTATTTCTGTTGACATTTGCATTTGGAGGAGCCTTCGTGGCCTTTGCCAGCAACTATGCCGTTTTACAGGAGCTGGCCCCTGCCGAGCTCCCTCTTTAGAATCTCCTATGTGGCATATTACAGAACAAGAATTCATTCCTGATAGACAACACCATAAGGAAACCATTTTTACGATTGGGAATGGGTACCTCTCGACGCGCGGCGCGTGCGAGGAAGGCTATCCGGATGACCGGCGCGCCACCTTTATCCATGGGGTCTTCGACGACGTGCCTCTGGTCTTCACGGAGCTTGCCAACGGGCCGGACTGGCTCCCGCTTCAGATTTATCTGAACGGACAGCGCTTCTCTCTCGATGTGGGAAAGGTCGAGCATTTCGAGCGCCATTTGGATTTGCGCACCGGCCTGCTGACGCGTACCGTCCGTTGGTGCTCACCCTCCGGGGATCGAGCCACGCTTGTCTTCGAGCGCTTCGCCTCCCTGGCAGATCAACATTTGTTGTGCCTGCGCTGTCAGGTCACGCCCGAATTCGAGGGCGAGCTAGAGATCCGCGCCAGCCTGAACGGAACTATGGATAACGATGGTTTCAATCACTGGACCTGGGTGGGCCAGGGCAAACGCGGAGACGCCTATTATCTTCACGACCGCACGCGTGCTACCGGAATTGATGTCGCGCTGGCGATGCATTTACTGACCGACGCAGAGCCTTCGGTGGACTATTGGGACGCGCAGAATGTCCCTACACTGCGGATGTCAGTCCCTGCAAAACCCGGCGAGACGGTATCGGCCGTTAAATTTGTGGGCATTGCTACTTCACGCGACACAGAAGATCCGGTGAACATGGCCGTGGAACGTGTAGCGTCTGCATCCGATTGGGAGTCGGCGTTCGAGGCGCATCGGCAGGCCTGGAGTCAGGAATGGGAGCGCTGCGATATTCAGATCGATGGCGACGAGGAAGCGCAGCTTGCCATTCGCTTCAATCTGTTCCAGTTGCTGATTGCCGCGCCACGCCACGACAACCGCGTGAATATTGGAGCCAAGACCCTTTCAGGCTTTGGTTATCGCGGGCATTCGTTCTGGGATACCGAGATCTTCATGCTGCCGCTCTTTATATACACCTCGCCGCATATCGCCCGCAATCTGCTGGATTACCGGTACGAGCGTCTTCCCGGCGCGCGCCAGAAGGCAGCCGCGAACCGATTCGAAGGCGCCCAGTTCCCGTGGGAAAGTGCGGACACGGGCGAGGAGGTCACACCGACCTGGATCCCTCATTATGCAGATCGGACGAGGCTGATCCGCATCTGGACGGGGGATATCGAGATCCATATTTCTGCAGATGTCGCTTATGCGGCCCATCTATACTGGAAGGTCACGGGAGATGAGTCATGGTTTGTAGAAAAAGGCGCGGAGATGATCCTCGACACGGCCAAGTTCTGGGCCTCGCGCGCGGAATGGGATGACGAGAAGGGGCGCTATGAGTTCAATGATGTCATCGGCCCCGATGAATACCATGACCATGTCGATAACAATTATTACACCAACCGCATGGCCCAGTGGAATTTGCAGACCGCCCTGGATGTGCTGGAATGGCTCAAAGTGCAGGCGCCATTCAAAGCAGATGAATTAAAACAGCGGCTTGCGCTTACGCCTGAATTACTCACAAATTGGAAGGACGTTATCTCCCGCATTTATCTCCCCGTCGAGGCGGATGGGCTGATCGAGCAATTCGAAGGTTACTTCCAACGCCGCGAGGTGGATCTGGCAGCCTTGGAGCCGCGACACATCTCCGCCCAGGTGCTCTTTGGGATTGAGGGCTGTAATGAGACGCAGATCCTCAAGCAGCCGGATGTGCTCATGCTCCAATATCTCTTGCGCAACGAGTTCAGCGATGAAGAGATACGCGTCAACTATGATTACTACACCCCGCGCACAGATCACACGCATGGCTCTTCGCTGGGTCCCTCGATTCAGGCCATCATGGCGTGTGAGGTCGGTAAGCCGGATGATGCTTATGAGCACTTCATCCGGGCCGTCCGCGCGGACCTGCGCGACATCCGTCATAATGCCGGGGACGGGATCCACGGCGCCTCCGCCGGCGGGACATGGCAGGCAGTCGTCTTTGGCTTTGGCGGCCTGCACATGACGTCACAGGGGTGGTCGACCATTCCGCGTCTGCCGAAACATTGGAAGCGCCTTTCGTTTCGATTCATGCACCGGGGCGAGTCGCACACGGTGGACATTTCAAATCCCGCATGATCAAAGGCTTCATTTTTGATCTCGACGGCGTTCTCACGGATACCGCCGAATATCACTTTCGAGGCTGGAAGCGCCTGGCCGATGAGCTTGGCATTCCCTTTACGAGGGAGGATAATGAAGCGCTGCGCGGCATCCCACGCCGTGAATCGCTGCTGCTCATCCTCAAAGAGCGTGAGTTTTCCGAAGAACAAATCCTGGAGATGATGGAACGGAAGAACCGCTATTATCTCGAGTTTATTCACGACATCACTCCTCGTGATGTACTACCAGGTGCGCGTGAATTGCTGGAGGAGATCCGGGTCGCGGGCATGAAGTCTGCCTTGGGCTCGGCCAGCAAAAATGCCGCCGAGGTGATCCAACGGCTTGGGATCGCGGACTTGCTGGACGCCGTCGCCGACGGCCATAGCGTAGAGCGGCAGAAGCCAGCACCCGATTTATTCCTCCATGCTGCCAGCCTGTTGGAGTTGAGTCCGTCTGAATGTGTTGTCGTGGAAGATGCAGCGGCTGGCATCGAAGCAGCTCGCGCCGGCGGGTTTCTCTCCATTGGGGTCGGACCCCGGGAACGCCTGAGGGAGGCTGATCTTGTCCTTCCGAATCTGGACGGTATACATCTGCAGGATTTGCTGGACCGGTTGAACATGTCTCAGGTGGACTGATCTTTGGGAGAATCATCTCGAAATCGATTTCACGTATCGAGAGTTGGCCGTTAGACGGTGCTCCCATTTTCGATTTCCACAGCTTGCCAGCCGCGGATCGAATTGACCCGGAATATTTGTGTGCAATGAGATAACGTCTCAAGCGGGATCGTTCTTTCCTGGATCGCACCTGTTTCCAGCAAATGAGCGCGGAACGTCCCCGGCAACACGCCGCAGGAGATCGGCGGTGTGAGATATTGACTGTCCAACTCAACGACGAGATTTCCGATGGTAAATTCGGTCAGCTCGCCCTTTTCGTTATAGAGCAGGACATCGTCAAGTTCTTCAAATCCGGCCCGCGCGGCTTCATAGACGTCACGCTGTGTAGTCTTATGGAACAAGAATACATTGCTTGCGCTGACAGGTCCTCTGCTAATACCAACTCTTAAGGGTTCATTATTTTCTAACGGATGGAAATCTCTGTACTCAGCGCCTAATTCGCCGTACTGGTTAACCAGCACCCGGACGCGTTGCGGTGCACAAAATCTGGAAGATAGCTGATCCAGATATCCTTCCAGAGTTTCCTTTCGGAGGGGGATGTCAAAATAATCCGCCGAGTCGAGCATGCGCTCCACATGTTTTTGGCGTAAAAAGAAGCCTTTCTCAGGTGTCCATAAAATAGTTTCCAGCAGCGAGAAGGGTTGTGGTTGTTGGGTCAGCACCTGTGCCTTGAGCAGCGCCTCGCCGTATTCGTCGCTGCTGGTGGAGTCCCAGACGATTCCTCCGCCAACCCCGTATTCGGCTATTTGATGCTCCCGGTCGATCAGGGCGGTGCGAATCGCCACGTTGAACTTTGCCTGGCGCTGCGGTGAGATGTAACCAATGCTTCCTGTATAGATCTTGCGGGGCGTGCTTTCCAGGTCCGCGATGATTTTCATCGTGCTGACCTTGGGAGCTCCCGTGATGGAGGCGGATGGGAAAAGCGCAGCAAAGACATCCGTCAGGGATGCGTCCGTCTGCGCGGTGACCGTCGATGTCATTTGCCAAAGCGTTGGGTAGCGCTCGGCCTCGAAGAGCTGCGGCACCGAGACGCTGCCGATCTTTGCGATCCGCCCCAGGTCGTTGCGGATCATATCCACGATCATGACGTTTTCCGCGCGGTTTTTGGCAGAATGCCTGAGCCATTCCGATTGTTCCTGATCTTCCGCTGTTGTGCGTCCGCGCGACGTCGTGCCCTTCATGGGACGGCACGTGATGGTATCGCCATCCAATTGAAAAAACAGCTCCGGGGAGGCCGAGCAAATGACATGGCGACCTGTGTCGATATACGCTCCATGTCGATTCTGGTTTTGTGCAAGGTGGACGAAGAATTGCCAGGGGTCACCTGCGAAATGGGATTGCAGGCGCATCGTGTAATTGACCTGGTATGTTTTGCCATCCGCGATGAGATTTCTGATCGTCTCGATTGCCGCGTTATAAGTGTCCCGGCAGATAGTCGGCTGCCAATCCAGATTTTCCTTTGGCCCTTCAGGCTTTGGCAATGCCACACGACGAGGCTGCGGATAAAGGCCAAACCAGAGATAAGGCAGCTCTCGCGTGGAGTGCTCTGTTGTCAAAGCGCGCGTCTGAAGCACCGGATCGAACGCAGGGGCTGCCTCATAGCTTAGGAATCCTGCTGCGTGCCACTGGTTCTCCTGGATCAGCCGTTCCACTTCACGCAGAGCAGGGATCACCTCCTGGAGCGTTTCGACAAGAATTAAGCGATGGGGATCTGTAAAATGCAGCCACTCCGCGCCATCTTTTACCAGGGCCTCATTTTGATGGGCCCGTCCGAGCTGTGGTTTAATATTGTCCATGTCTAAAACGAAAGTGATTGTACTCCGCTGGCTTCCAGCTTTGCTGGTCATGCTTATCATCTTCCTGTTTTCTGCAAAGCCATCTTCCGAACTGCCAAATTTCGATGCGGCAGATCGGATCGTAAAAAAGGGCGGGCATATGCTAGGCTATGCACTTCTTGCCCTATCCTATTGGCGGGCCCTGGGCTTTCTGCCAGGGAGACACTGGGTTGCCTGGTGTCTGGCAATCCTGTACGCGGTGACCGATGAGCTTCACCAATCGTTTCTGCCCGGACGCTCTCCCTCGATCTGGGATGTGATGGTCTTCGACAACCTGGGCGCTCTGATTTCATTGGGGTTGTTCGGCCTCCATAAAACACAACGATCAGACTCGCCGGGTCCGATCGTTGAGAAGGCCAACGTGAAGAGCTAGCGATCTATTCGAACTCGATTTCAATTTCTTCGTCGTCCTTCCATGCTTCCATGCGGTTGATCTCGATGTCACTGAACAAGCCTTCCTGGTGGGCATGGATTCGATAACGCTTGACGAGTTCCAGCATGGCCAGAAATGTGACGACGATCTCCAGCCTGGAGGCGCCCGGGTCCAGCATTGCACGGAACGAAGCCCGTTCCACGTCCTTCATCAACCTGGCGATCAAGTCGATCTTCTCACGGATCGTGACCCGCGGCGGCGCGATGATGACCCCCAGTGGCTGTTTATTGTGCTCTTTGGCGAAGGCTTCCGTGGCTGCCGTGACCAGTCTTTCCAGAGTGATGTTCGACAGGTCCAGTTTTGGCTCGACCTTGGGCGGAGGCGCAACACGCAAAAAGGTCCGCAGATTCGCTTGTTGGCGGGCATTCAGCCACCCGCCGATTTCCTTGAATCGCTTGTATAACTTCAACTGGTCCACCAGCGATCGTCCCACATCTTCTTCACTGGCCGGTCGAGAAGGTGGCCGGGGCAGCAAAGCCTCCGATTTGATCTGCAAGAGCTTCGCGGCAATCACCAGGAAAGCAGAAATTTCATCCGCGTTGATTTGCTCGAGTCCCTTAATGGAGGCAAGGTACTGGTCGGTGACCGATGCCAGTGAGACCGATGTGATATCCAGCTCGGCACGCTCGATCAGGTCCAGTAACAGGTCGAGCGGGCCTTCGTAGACAGACGTCCGCACTGTGTAATTGAGCTGGCGTCCGAGCAGGTTTTCCATAGGGGGTGAATTATACCTCCGGGGATACGGGTACGATATAATTTCGGCATGGCAAACAAGCTTACCCATCTGGATGAGCAGGGTCGCGCCCACATGGTGGACGTCGGGCACAAACCCGAAACGGAGCGGATCGCCATCGCACGCGGCGAAGTCTCTATGAAGAAGGAGACGCTGGAACTAATTCGTGCAGGCCAGATCAAAAAAGGGGATGTGCTCACGGTCGCGCAGATCGCGGGCATCAGCGCCTCCAAGCGGACCTCAGAACTGATTCCGCTCTGTCATCCGCTCCCCCTCGACAAAGTGGATGTGGACCTGGCCCTGGATGACTCCATTCCCGGGGTGGTCATCACGGCGACTGCGAAAACGAGGGGCAAGACCGGCGTCGAAATGGAAGCACTGACGGCCGTCTCGGTGGCCGCGTTGACGATTTATGACATGGCCAAAGCCGCCGAGAAAACCATGCGGATTCAAAACATCCGGCTCGTCGAAAAGCATGGCGGCCAGAGCGGCGATGTGATCAACGAGTAATCTATAGAGTCGACCGGCTTGCCGGTTTGCCTAGAGAGTGAATATGAATTTGACAGCAATCAATTTTCAGGAAAAACTATCGAAGTTCTCGGAGCATTGGTCTCCCAGGATCATTGCCCAGATGAACGACTATCATTTCAAGATCGTCAAAGTACAGGGAGAATTTCTCTGGCACGATCACGCTGAAACCGATGAAGTCTTCATCGTGTTGCAGGGCCGCTTAGAGATTCAATTCCGCGATGGCAGCGTGCAGTTGAACGAAGGCGAGATGTTCGTTGTGCCAAAGGGCGTGGAGCATAAGCCGGTGGCGGAAGAAGAATGCCACATCTTGCTTGTGGAACCGGTCGGCACAATCAACACAGGGGATCTCGTCAACGAACGAACCGCCGCAAATGACGTTTGGTTATAAGCACGTATGAACCGCGTAAAACTCTTGTTTTTTGCGACGCTCCGTGACCGCGCCGGCACCAGGTCTATGGAGCTGGATGTTCCTGCCGATCTTACCGTGCAGGGATTAAAGGATAAGCTTTCGCACGAGTTTCCGAATCTAAAGGAGTCGATGTCCAGTGTGCTGATCACGATCAATCGCGAGTACGCCTTCGACGACGCGGTCATTCCTCCAAACGCGGAGCTGGCCATGTTCCCGCCGGTTTCGGGAGGCTGACTGCGATCACCGCCGTGCTCTGCGGCTCGGGCTTAAAGACCATGGAATTCCCAACCATCTTCTCCATTACCGAAGACGAGATCGATCTGAATGATGTGCTGGCCAAGATCACGCTCACCAGCACCGGTGCAGCTGCCATCTTTACCGGTATGGTACGCGGGCAGACAAGCCGTGGCGCTGCACATGAGACCGAGTACCTGGAGTATGAAGCCTACGTTCCCATGGCGGAAGCCAAGATGAAGCAGGTCGCCGATGAGATTCGCATAAAATGGCCGGTGGTGGAAGGGATTGCAATTGTTCAGCGGATTGGAAAGCTATATCCAAAGACACCCACAGTTCTGATCGCCTGTACGGCTGCCCATCGGGATACGGGCGTTTTTGAGGCCGCGCGTTACGGGATCGACCGTCTGAAGGAGATCGTGCCCATCTGGAAAAAGGAAGTCAGCCCGGACGGCGAGTTTTGGGTAGAGGGAGAGTACATTCCGAAGGCTGGCGAGTGATTTGGGAGTAAGGAAGCTTGTCGAAGAACAAGTCGCCAGCTTTGAAGCGTGACCTGTGCCAGCATCCGGGGTTTCTATTACAGCGATAAGACAAAGTTGAATTCTTTTTGAATGCGAGGAGTGAATGGAGCGAGTCGTAATTACAGGTATGGGAACAGTCAATCCTCTGGGATTGACTGTGGAGGAGAGTTGGAATAACGCGGTCAATGGAGTCTCAGGCGTGGGACCCATTACCCTGTTTGATCCATCCGCGTTGAATGTGCATTTTGCGGCCGAGGTAAAAGGCTTCGAACCCGATCGCTACATGGATCCGAAGGAAGCGCGGCGGCGTGATCGCTTTGAACAGCTTGGGAGCGCCGCCGCAAAAGAGGCCCTGGCCCATTCGGGGCTCGAAATTACAGACGCAAACGCCGGCAGGATCGGCGTACTGGTTTCCTCCGCGATCGGTGGGATCAAATCCTTACAGGACGCGGTCATCACGAATCATATCGAGGGGCCGCGCCGTGTCAGTCCATTCCTGATCCCGATGTTGATGCCCAATGGCGCGGCCGGTATGATCGCCATCGATCATCAAATTAAGGGCCCGTGCTTTTCAGTAGCCTCTGCCTGCGCCTCCGGCGCGGATGGGATTGGCACGGCCATGCTGATGTTGAAAGCAGGCATGATCGACGCGGCCCTCACCGGCGCTGCTGAGACGACGGTCTGTTCGACCGGTGTGGCGGCTTTCGATCGCGTCGGTGCGATGTCGCGGCGCAATGAGGACTACTCGATGGCGCCGCAGCCTTTCGACAAAAACCGTGATGGCTTGGTGATGGGTGAAGGCGCAGCCGTCCTGATCCTGGAGACAGAATCACATGCAAAGGCGCGCGGCGCGAACATTCTGGCCGAGCTTGCAGGTTACGGAGCTACCGCAGACGCCTTCCATGTCACAGCGCCGCACGAGAACGGCGAAGGCGGTTCGGCCGCCATGCGGATGGCGCTGGCGTCTGCCAGGGCGACCGTCGACGACCTCGGTTATATCAACGCTCACGGGACGGGCACGCCTCTCAACGACCAATCGGAAACGCGCGCCATCAAAGCCGCGTTCGGGGAAAAAGCCTATCAGATTCCGGTTTCGTCCACCAAGTCCATGACCGGGCATATGATGGGCGCCACCGGCGCCCTGGAGGCGATCTTCTGCGTGCAGACCGTGCGAGAGGGCGTGCTTCCGCCCACCATCCATTATGAGACCCCCGACCCGGAATGCGACCTGGACTATATCCCGAACCAGGCGCGCGAAAAGAAGATCAACCTGGCAATCAGCAACGCCTTTGGCTTCGGCGGGCACAACGCCGTGCTGGCCATCCGAAGGTATAGCTAACGTAGCCACGGAGTCACAGAGGTGCAGAGAAAAACCCTGTATGTTCAACGACTCGTTGGTAAATCATGCTTGTGGATATCGAAAAGCCATGCTATAATCCGCCCTCGCGTGTAAACGAAATCATACCTGTAAGGAAGAAAGACAATGGCAGACATTATCAAGGCTCTCGAAGCCAAACCGAATGAAAAAATTCCCACCGTGAAGGCTGGCGATAACGTCAGCGTGCACGTGAAGATCAAAGAAGGCGAGCGCGAGCGCATCCAGGAGTTCAAAGGCACAGTGATCCGTACGCGCAAGGGTGGCAACGACCATTCCATTACCGTGCGCCGTATGGCATCCAACGGCATCGGTGTGGAGCGCACCTTCCTGCTCCGCTCGCCCCGCATCGACAAGGTGGTAGTCGAACGCCACAGCCAGGTGCGCCGGGCACAGCTTTATTTTATGCGCCAGCGCACGGGTAAATCCGCCCGCCTCAAACAGAAGTTTGACTAAGATAATCCAGGCCAGACCCTAAGGGAAACCTTAGGGTCTTTTTGTTTTACAATTGTGTCATGAAACCGCTGATTGGAATTACAACCGGTCAATCGAAAACCCCGTATGGTCAGCCTACGGTCATGTTGATGCAATCCTATGTCAATGCCGTGATGCAGGCGGGAGGCGTGCCGGTGTTGATTCCATCGCTCATCGCGGAGGATGGATGGGATACAGTTTACTCACGTCTCGATGGGATCCTGTTCTCCGGCGGCGGGGATATCGGGCTCGAATTTTCTCCTGGCGAGCCGCATCCCCGCATCGACGAGGTCGACCTTGCGCGCGATTCTATTGAGCTGAGGATGGTGCGCGCCGCCGCCTCAGATGGCAAGCCGTTCCTCGGAATCTGTCGGGGCTGCCAGGTGATGAACGTGGCATTAGGCGGGACTCTCTATACCCACATTCCCGACCAGCTTCCGGACGCGCTCGACCATTCCTATCCCGGCAACATGCGGACCGTGCTCGTGCATGAGATCAAGATCGAAGAGGGAACCCGCTTTGCCGAGATCTTCGGCGAGCCGATCATCAAAGCCAACAGCCTTCACCACCAGGGACTCAAAGACATCGCGCCCTCTGTGCGTGTAGCGGGACATGCGCCCGATGGCCTGGTGGAAGCCATCGAGCTGCCGGATCATCCCTTTGGACTCGCCGTCCAATGGCACCCGGAATGGCTGATGGATCAGGAAGGGACGAGGAATTTGTTTAGAAATTTTGTAAGGGCGGCGGAAAAGTAAAAAACACCCTATATTTCTCTATGTGCATTTCTTCGAGCTCACCCATCGGTATCTTCGACTCCGGGATTGGCGGCATCTCCGTCCTGCGCGCCATACGAGAACAGATGCCCGAAGAATCGGTCATCTATTTCGGTGACCAGGGACATATCCCTTACGGCCCGCGCCCGATGGAACAAATCCGGGATTTTTCAGAGGCGATCACACGCTTCCTCTTGGAGCAGGGCGCAAAGATCATTGTGGTGGCATGTAATACCGCTTCTGCCGCGGCACTCAAATATTTGCGTGAGAAATTTCCGAATGTCCAATTTGTCGGCATGGAACCCGCCGTCAAACCCGCCGCGGAACATACACAGACGGGCAAAGTCGGCGTGCTGGCGACACCGGCGACCTTTCAGGGCGCGCTGTATGCCTCGGTTGTGGAACGGTTTGCGAATGGGGTAGAGCTGTTTCAGAACACGTGCAACGGCCTGGTCCAGCAGATCGAGCGGGGGAATTTGGATAGCCCGGAAACACGTCGAATTCTAGAAGACGCCCTGCTGCCAATGCTTGAGAAGAATATCGATACGGTGGTATTGGGTTGTACGCATTACCCGTTTGTGATCCCGCTGATTCAGAGGATTGTAGGGGAAAACGTCCGTGTGATCGACCCTGCTCCTGCAGTAGCAAAACAGACAGAGCGGTTGCTCGAAGCGAAGAGGCTGAGGAACGATTCGGGCTCCAGAGGCAACCTAACGTTTTATACGTCTGGTGACCTTGATGAGTTCAAGTCCCTTTTACCAATGTTGTTGGGAGAGACCGGGGAAATCCAACTCGCAGAGTGGCTTAATGATGCCAGCCTAAAGAAAAACTAATCACGGAGACATAAAGGCACGGAACTTTAAGTTTCTCCATGACTCAATGTCTCTGTGGTCGGAAATCATAACGCCCAGGCCAGCATCATGCCAAAGATGGCAATGACAACGCCCAGATGTAGAAATAGGTTGCTGGCAGTAATCACATTATCCAGCCCAAAAATGAATGGGAGGACGTAATTGATCATCACCAGGAGGATACCGATCAATGGCAACAGGCCTTTTCGGTGTGCGAAATAATCCGATGCCTTATCGATGAGCCTGGAAAACCATTTCATAGTTCTTCCTCTTCTTCTGCGAATTCCTGATGATTACCGGGATGGTCTCCATCTACCTGCCAGCCGCTGAACTGCGCCAGCAAGCGCCCAGGGATGCGTCCGTGCATCACCACGCCGCCGCGTTCATGCTCGATGCGCTCGACCTGGCCCGCTTCATGGAAGAGCGAGATCAGCGCGCCCTGCTGATAGGGGAGCCGGACATGGATCCGTGCGTAGGTCTCGTACAGCTCCTCCTGAATCATTCTCAGAAGATCTTTGACGCCGGTCCCATCCATAGCGGAAATCGTGATTGCTTTCGGAAAGCGACTCACGATCTCGCGCGCCGACTCGGGATCGCGTAATTGATCCATTTTGTTGAGGGCGGTGATGGTGGGAATATGATTCGCACCGAGCTCGCCCAGCGTTTGCTGTACAGATTCGAACTGGTTCAATGCGTTGGGATGGGAAATATCCACCAGGTGCAGCAGCAGGTCCGATTCGGCGATCTCTTCCAGGGTGGCGTGAAAGGCTTCCACTAACGTTGTCGGCAATTTCTGGATGAAGCCAACCGTGTCGGTGAAAAGCGCCTGATAGCCGCCGGGAAGCTCCACCCGGCGGGTTGTGGGGTCCAGCGTGGCGAATAACTGATCTGCGACGTAGACATCCGAATTGGTGATCTTATTCAATAGTGTGGACTTGCCCGCATTGGTATATCCGACCAATGACACGGTGGGAATCCGTGAGCGCTTTCGCTGCGCTCGATAGCGCATCCGATGTGCGCGCACTTTTTCCAATTCCTTTTTGATGTGCGCGATGCGCTTGCGGATGGCGCGCTTATCCACTTCGAGCTGAGTTTCGCCAGGACCACGCAGACCCACGCCGCCCGTCGAGCCGGCGCCGCCGGCGAACGAGAGCGCCTGCCGCTCGAGGTGCGTCCATTGACCGGTAAGGCGCGGCAGATAGTATTCGTACTGCGCTAGCTCTACCTGCAACATGCCTTCACTCGTATGCGCGTGCTGTGCAAAGATGTCGAGAATGAGCGCCGTGCGGTCCAGCACGCGGACGTTCCTGCCAAGCGTTTCCTGTAGCTCGCGCTGGTGGCGCGGCGAAAGCTCATCGTCGAAGATCACGACTTGTGACATCGTCTCTTCCACAAGGGCTTTGAGTTCTTCCACTTTGCCCGGACCAATGTACGTTTTCACATGGGGGCGATCCAGCTTCTGGGTGAGCTCGCCGACAACATCCAGCCCGGACGTATCGGACAATAATGCCAGTTCGGTCAGCGAGTCTTCCATCGTGAGGATGGACTTTTGTTTGTAAAGCTCCACACCGACGAGAAATGTACGTTCCCGTGGCAGGTTCGTAGATTGAGGGGTTTTCTTAGACATCGATTCCTGATGCGTCATCCTGCTTGATGACGTTTTTTTCCTTCTTTTTCCCAAGTGTATCAAATAATTTGGACATACTGGCGTCGGGTGACTGGGCGCGGGCGGGAATCAGGATATGAAATGTAGACCCCGGATTTCGGATCTCATCATGACCTTCCGATTGGACCCAGATCGAACCACCATGCGCCTCCAGAATGCCGCGAGCAATTGGCAGGCCCAGGCCAGGTCCGCCGCCCTTGAACTTTGTCTTTCCACTCGAATGCAGATCCACACGACCAAGCTGGCCGAACTTCTCGAAGATCATTGTCTGGTCCTCCGCAGAGATTCCAATGCCGGTATCGGCGACGGTGACCTCGATAAACCCGGACAGCCTTCTCCCATCGACCATAATTCTGCCGCCATCCGGTGTATATTTGATGGCGTTGTGAATTACATTGCGCAGCGCCTGGGTAATGCGCGTGGGGTCAATGTAGATCCATTCCTTGCTGCCGTCGAACTCCCGGATGTCGATCGTGAGCTTTCGGGTTTGCAGAACCGGTTCCATCTCGAGGGATAGGGCACTCAACATCTGTGAGACCTGGATCGGCTGGAAGTTCAACTGGAGCAGCTCGTTATCGATCATGGAGACGTCGATCATGTCGTCCACAATCGAACGTAGCCGCTCGATGCCCGTATTCATGCCCGCCAGCAGGCCGTCCAGGCTGGTGGCTCTTCCCTGCTGCATCAGATCATCCATCATGGATGCGTATCCTTCGATCAACGTGATGGGTGTTTTCAACTCATGGGCCGCTACAGAAATAAACGCGGACTTACTCCGGTCCACCCGCTCCATGCGCTTTTGGACTTTCTCCATCTCACTCGAGATGTGCGCCACACGCGTTTCCATTTCATAGCGAGCGACCACCTCCAGGCCGTAGGTATAAATAGGAATGACGGCGGCGAGGAGATCGAGGGCTTCTTGTTTCGTCAACGTCTCGCGCGAAACCTGGATCGTCAGCGCGATCATGCGGTTGATGAGATAGGAAACGTGATACGGTTCCTCTTCCAGTTCGGTCTCTGTGGACGATTTTGCCCAATCCAAAAGGATAGGGTCCATCCATGCCGGGTCACCTGTGGTGATGGACTGTTCGAGCAGCTCGAAGAAGCGCGCCAGCTGGTCCTCAAAATCCGCCCGTACCTCCATCCCGCGCGCCAATTCCTGGCTGACTCGGGCGATCCAGGCCGGGCGCACCTTTGCAAGAACTTTTTGGATGGGCGTGTTTGTGGCTTTCTTTGGCATAGGTTTCAATCAGGTTTCAGGCCTGATCTACGTCATTTTATCAGGGTTGTTCGCTTTGCTGCATAGCCCAAATACGCAATGTCTCTCCCACGGCCTGTAAACTCTCCGCCGAAACCTTATCGGGCGTATCCTGGACGGTATGCCAGTAGGGATAGTCGAAGTCGATGATGTCTACGGCAGGAATACTTGCTTCCAGGAAAGGTGTGTGATCGTCGAGCATCGAGTGCTTATATTCCGGAATAAATTTACTCTCGTAACCGAGTCCCTTTGCCACCGCCCAGATTTCATCCATCAATCCAGGGTTGGAATTGCGCTCCTTGTAGATGTTCAGGTCGGCATCCCCGATCATATCTACAATAATCGCTGCGCGCGGCTGCACGGGATTGTTCTTTACAAACTCACGAGAGCCCAGAATCCAATCCCAGCCCTCGATGCGTCCGTTGTCTTCCGCGTCGAAGAAAACGAGCCATACCGGAGCTGTTTCTTCAGGCAGGGAACGCGCCAGCTCAAGCAGGACAGCAACACCAGAGGCACCATCGTTCGCGCCCGGGACAAAATTTGTGTGTTGGGACGGGTCTGGATCGTTATCTGCAAACATGCGCGTATCATAGTGTGCGCCAAGGATGATCTGAGGGGGAGCAGCGCTCCTCCGGGCGACGAGATTTTCGATGGTGTGCCCCAATGCCTCCGATGTTTGAATCTCTACCTGCCAGCCCGCGGCTTCGAGCTCCTCTTGCATCCATTCCTGAATTTTGGCATGCCCCTCGGAACCGGGCACGCGCGCCCCGAACGAGACTTGAGTCTGCACGTCTGCGTAGGCGCGTTGCCCGTCGAAGGACACCGCCTCCGGCGCAGGCTGCGAAAGAAATGAGTATGTATACCAGGCAAGGGAGCCGACGAGCAGGAGACCGATGATCGATAGATACAGCGCAACGGATCTTTGCGTCACGCCTCGACCTCACTCCCTTCGGTCAGGCGGCTGCGTGTAAATGACAAGTCTGCCAGGGCGCGCTCGGCATACAATTTGCCGCGCTCGCGTTTGCCAATTTTTGCTGTTCCCTCGAGCGCCGGAAGAATGCCAAAGTTGGCCTTCATCGGCTGGAAATCCTTCAGGTCGCAGTGTGTGATGTAATGGCAAAGCGCGCCGAGCATGGTGGTTTGCGGGAGGGTGAGAGGTTCATCATTTCGATCCACTCGGGCCGCATTGATCCCGGCCAGCAAACCTGTGGCGATATTCCCCATATATCCCTCCACACCCGTGATCTGACCTGCGAAGAACAGGTCATCACGTTGCATGTGCTGCAACGTGGGGCGCAGCAGCTTGGGCGATGCAATAAACGTATTGCGGTGCATTTGGCCATAGCGAAGGAACTCGGCGTTCTCCAAACCGGGGATGAGACGCAGCACGCGTTTCTGTTCCAGGTATTTGAGATTGGTTTGAAAGCCAACCAGGTTATACAGACTACCTGCCAGATTATCCTGCCGCAGCTGCACAACCGCGTACGGCCGCTTGCCGGTGCGCGGATCACGTAATCCCACAGGACGCATGGGGCCAAAGGCTAAAGAATCCAGCCCGCGTTCGGCGATAATCTCAATCGGCAGACAGCCTTCGAAGAATTGGCCGGCTTTGATACCGCTCTTGATGGCTTCTTCAAAAGTGCGTAGTTGGATGCGCTCTGCTCTGAGCAGTGCCTCCACGAAAGCATAGTATTCCTCCCGGGTCAGAGGACAGTTGATGTAATCGCCTTCGTCCTGCTCGCCGGTTCCATAGCGGGAGGCCCGAAACGCAACCTGCATATTGATAGAGTCAGCGTGGATCACCGGAGCGATGGCATCGAAGAAGAATAGATGCTCCTCGGTGCTGAGGCTCGCTATGGATTTTGACAGGGCCGAGGAGGTGAGTGGTCCGCTGGCGACAATACAAGGGCTCTCTGGAATTTCCCTGACTTCCTCACGAATAATTTTAATGTTCGGGTGGCTCTCGATCCGCTCGGTGACCAGCCTGGCAAAGAGCTCACGATCCACGGCGAGGGCGCCCCCGGCAGGCAACGCCGCGGCCTCGGCGCATTCGAGCAGCATGGAGCCGAGCAGCCGTACCTCATTTTTCAATAAGCCGGAGGCGCGGTCCGGCAGGTTCGAGCCAAGGGAATTCGAACACACGAGCTCCGCCAGATCCTGAGTCTGATGTGCTCCTGTTTGTGTGGATGGGCGCATTTCGTATAGCTGTACCTGGAGTCCGTTTTGAGCGGCCTGATAAGCCGCCTCACTCCCAGCTAACCCGCCCCCGATTACAATTAAGTCAGTCATGGCATGATTTTACCATTGCGGTCATCTCTCCGAGCCGCGGGTACCCAGAGCGGGGCGGCTTGTTCAAAAACAACGAAATAGCCTCTGCTGTATAATTAAGCTCATGCCAACGCCTATGAGCCCCGCGAACAAGTTAAAAGAAGCCAGCCAGCTGACCGGCGCAAAGTGGGCGACGCTGGTGGAACGTGAGGCTGGGAAATGGCGCGTGCTTGCCGATTATCATCTCCCCAAGAAAACTCATCCCTTATTAGTAGAATTTTTGAGCAAGGCGGAAGTGGATTCCTGGCTGTGTGGCGCATTAAGCGGGGGGCAGAGCCGTTCGGTCTCTCTTCCGGCGTCTAGCAATTTGAACGTGAGCCGGTTGTATGCGTTTCCTCTACCGGGGATCTCACGCGTCGTCCTGGCGGGCGCCAGCCAATTGACGTCGGAGGCGCAGCGTCTTTGGCGGCTTGTCGTATCGGGCATGCAGGTGGAATCGCCCGCATCCGATACATCTCCTTCTGCTTCGGTGGCGGCCTCTTTACTGGTTCCGGATTTGGATTCGGAAAACCCTTACGACATGCCGCGCGCTCTGGATCGGGCGCTGACCTCGTTTGTACGACTTGTCTCGGTACAGGGCGGCTGGCTTGCCATTCGGCGAGGCGATTCGCTGGAGATCTATGCTCAGTGGAATGCGCCCGGCTGCGCCGGCCTTATCCTCGCGATTGACACGAACACAATTTTGCGCCGACTGGGCCGCAATCTGACACCTATGGTTGTCCACCGCGGGGATTTACTCTGGACTGAAATTCCACATAAGGGATTGAAGTCGAGTACGAAGCTTTGGGTCTGTGTTCCTCTGGTCATCGGGCAGCGGTTGATTGGCGTGCTGGCGTTGTGGCGCAGTGCAGCCTTCAAGAGCGATGAATGGAGCCGATTGACAGACCTGGCTACACAGGTGGCCCCCGCCGTTGAGACCATTATCACGTTTGCAGAGCTGGCAGGTCACCTGCGTCGTTTGGCCACCCTCAACGATTTTGCCTTGACGGTTTCGTCGGGGCGTAGCCTGGATCAGATCGCACGCCGTATGTTTGCCCTGCTCTCACGGGCGTTTGGCACGGAATTAATCGTCCTGTATCTGCTTTCGTCTGACAGCCGTTTGTTGGTTGAGTATCGTACGAGCCAGGATAACATGATCTCGAATGTTCAGAGTGCAGAGAATCATCGGGTAATGCCTGTGCTTTTGAGCAGTCAAAAAGTTCGGTTGAGCGAGATCGATTCTGACGTTCAGCTTCCGTTATATGACAAGGTGGCATCAGGATTGTATGTGCCATTGCGGTTCCGCGGCCAAACCATCGGTATTTTATGCGTCGAAAGTCTGCGAAGTGATGCTTTCGACCTCTATGATGAAAGCCTGATCGTCGTGATCGCGAGTCACCTTGCAAGCCTGGCCGATTACACGCGGCTGCGCGAAGAAGCGGAAGGACGCGCCCGCAACCTCGGCCTAATCCACGAGGTGGTGCAGCAGGTCATTGGCCTGACGGACTCAAGTGCCGTCGCAGAGATCACCTCCGATCTGCTTGCGCGTTACTTTGAATACGAGCTCTGTTCCGTCTTTATTGCCGATGAAAAGGGGGCTCTAACCATCGCGGGCTTTGGCGGGACAAGTCCACAAGTGGTGAAGCGCGCTATGAAGTCGTTTGAATACCCTCTCAGCGGTGGCATCACAGGGCACGTCTTTGAAAGCGGTGAAAGTGTAGTGGTTAACGATGTGTTGCAGGACAGCCGCTATCGGGCCATTAAAGGCTGGCAGGCGGGATCCGAAATGTGTGTGGCCATCCGGGATGGCGAGAAGGTGCTGGGGATTATCGATGTGGAAAGTAGTTCGCGCAATGCCTTTACCCACAACGATTTTATGGCGCTCGAGTCGCTGGCAGGGATCCTTGCCAGCGTGATCACCAGCGCAGATCAATATCAGCGCTTACAGATCACGATCAGTCAGTTGCGTTCCACGCAGGTGGAGTTGCGCGCCCGCATGGATGCACAGCGTTCCGCCGAAAACCGTCTCGTTCAGGCTGCCAAGCTTGCCGCAGTTGGTGAGATGGCAGCAGCCATTGCACATGAGCTGAACAATCCTCTCACATCTGTCACCGGCTTTGCAGAGCTTGCCTTGAGCGATATATCGGAGGAGAGCGAGACTCGTAAAGACCTGGAGATTGTCATGCGAGAGGCGGTTCGCGCCCGAGACGTGGTACGCCGCCTGCTCGACTTTGCACGACAGAGTGAGAGCTCCCGCGCACGCGCATCGTTGAATGACGTCGTCGACGACGTTGTGGCGCTGAGCCGGCATCTCATCCATACCAGCGGGGTCACGCTAAATCTTGTGCTCGAGGAAGACTTGCCCTGGATCCTCGTCGATGTGAACCAGATGAAGCAGGTACTATTGAATCTGATCCATAATGCTTTGCAAGCGATGCCGAGTGGCGGCGAACTGACGATTTCTACCAAATCAACCGCACGCGGCGGCCGTGACTGGATCAAAGTCTCTGTGCAGGATACAGGCATCGGAATCCCGAAAGTGGATCAGGCCCGAATCTTTGAACCGTTTTATACGACAAAAGGCCAGGAAGGCGGTACGGGTCTAGGACTCTCGGTCACGTATGGAATTATTACGGATCACGGCGGCCAAATCGATGTAGAAAGCCAGCCGGGGGCCGGGTCCAAGTTCTCTGTCTGGCTGCCACAATAAGAAAAGGGTGATATGGAAGCAATTTCAGTCCTGGTTGTAGACGATGAATCCGGCATTGCGCTGCTGTGCAACCGCATCCTGAGCCGCGCCGGTTATGATGTGATCTCAGAGACAAACCCGCGCATTGCGATCGAACGGCTTCAACAAAAACGATTTGACCTGCTTGTGGTCGACATTCGCATGCCCGAAGTCGATGGCTTTGACGTGATCTCCAGGGCGCAGATGATCCAGCCCGACATCGCCGTATTGGTTATGACCGGATTTGGCACTGTAGAGACCGCCATTCGCGCGTTGCGGCAGGGCGTGGATGGCTTGCTCTTGAAACCCTTTCAGAAAAGTGACGAACTTCTTCAGTCCGTGCGACAAGCCATGACGGACAATCAGCGTAAACGCGATACGGCCCGAGTCTCTGCATTGCGTCCTCTGTTCAATGTGACCGAAAGACTGTTTGCCGAGACGGACCGTGACCGGTTGCTGGAGCTGATCGTAAGTGCAATATGCGAGCATCTGAGTTGTTCGAATGTTGCCTATTATCAGGTCAAAGAGGAACATGTTTCGGTGGTGGCACAACGCGGCAACGTGCTTCAGATCGATAAATCGACGGATGATTCGAGTTTTGCCGCGCAGCTCATTCGCCGCGTCGATTCAGACGGGAATCCGTTTGTCATCAATGCCACCGGTCCAGGCGAAGCCGACGCCCAGTCGCTCCTCTCCTCGCTGGGGCTGGGTACGGCGCTCCTGATCCCGGTCGCGCGGTCCAATCTGCACAGTGTGCTGTTTGCCGCGCGGGATGTCAGCAGTACTGAGCGCCCCTTCCGTGGGGCCGATCTGGAGATGTTCTTTGTACTGGCACGTCAGGCGGTCGTCGCCATGGAAAACGCAAGCTTATACGAGGACTTACGCGACTATGTCCGCAAGGTGGAAGATTCTCAGCAGGCCTTGTTGCGGGCCGAAAAGATGGCTGCTGCTGGAAGGCTGACCGCCTCGATTGCACATGAGGTGAACAATCCCCTGCAGTCTGTCCAGAACTGTCTCCATCTGGCCGGTCGTGAGGACTTGCCGCTAGAAAAGCGCCGCGAATATTTCGCGCTTGCGCAGACAGAGCTTGAGCGGTTAATGAAAACGATGCAGCGAATGTTGGATTTCTATCGCCCGGGCGCGGCCAAAGTTGAGGATGTGGATATTCTGGAACTGCTGCAGCATGTGCTAAGCCTGACATCGCAGCAGCTGGGGCAGCGCCAGATTGAAGTGCAGGCGGATCTCCCTGAATCGCTACCGAAGGTATATGCAGTCAGCAGCCAGATCCAGCAGATATTTTTTAATCTGATCTTGAATTCCCTCGATGCCATGCCCGCCGGTGGTAAATTGCTGATTCGCGCCCGCGAGTTTGAACACGGGATTGAAATCATTTTCCAGGATACAGGCCCTGGCATCCCTGAGAACCGTAGAAATAATATTTTTGAGCCGTTTTTCAGTACCAAGGAAGGTGGCACTGGCCTTGGGCTGACAGTGAGTTACAATATCGTTACCGCGCATGGCGGCACGCTGGATCTTGTGAATGAGCACGAGCCGGGTGCCTGCTTTCGCTTATTCTTA
>LLBY010009078.1_pt1 | contig 21908 bp, 30 predicted proteins | sample 1489401 | NCBI WGS metagenome assembly LLBY01 (sample SAMN04092656, study PRJNA295927) | soil metagenome | biome: Soil prokaryotic community; feature: Bulk soil; isolation source: soil from tomato rhizosphere | host: tomato cultivar Hawaii 7996 | place: South Korea | collected 2011-11-01 | reverse complement strand
ATGATGACTGCTACTTCTTCCCCTCACTACCTGTTCAACCAGGACAAGACAGCCTTCAAGGTTCTGTCTCGTGTTGACGGACGTGTGTGGATGAACAGCGCTATTACTCCTAAGAACGCTGGAGACACCCTGTCTCCTGTCGTTACTCTGGCTGAGCGCGCGTAATCTGAATTAGTCGAGAGAGGGAAAGCATTAAAACCCTTTCCCTCTCTTCTCTACTTCGGCAATAAACCCCCGAATAGAATGACTGGAGAAATAATATGTCTATGTACGGAGTAGGACTCGGAAGAGTCTTCAACGTAGTAGCCGCAGCTAGCGGTGTGACTATTCCATTGACCAAGGCTGAGGCTGTTTCCTTCGTTACTTACGAGGACGACGGATCTACCATTGCTACCATTACTCAGGTTGACTCCACTGGAACAAACTCTGAGATTGCCCTTGATGTGGACAATTATCCATACAAGGCTCCTGGTATCGGTGGAACCTGGACTGCTATGGCAGAACAGGACGACACTCTGGCTCTTGGTGGAGACACCACGAATGACAGCATGTGCTTCGTTGTTCGTGGAGACCAGCTAACTGATGGCTACGATGGAGTACAGGTTACTGTTGATGGTGGTATTTGCATCGCCGTTATTCACGACCTGAAGGTACAGCGTAAGCCTTCCAACCTAGCCAGCAACATTGTTGCGTAAGGAGACTGAACTATGAGTACCCTTATCAACAACACGGAACTGCGCGAGATCTCTCTTGGACGTTATGTTCAGGGAAAGACCTCTAACATTACTGCTGGTGGACCTGCTACCTATCAGCTCTTCACGGTTACTGGTGGTGAAGTTCTTATCACAGCCCTCTGGGGTAAGGTGACTACTTCTATCACTACTGATGGTGAGACACTGAATATTCAGCTAGACCCTACAACGGGTGATACTGATGTGTGGGTAGCTGCTACAGATCTAGGAACTACAGACACCCTTGCCGGTGACATTCTTGGAGTTGTGGACAACGACACTGCTACACCAGACTTCTCACCAAACCGTCAGCCACTTATGAACTACGTGGCTACCACAGGAGAGATTGAGTCTGTAGTTGTAACATCTTCTAGCAATGGAGTAGTTGAGTGGTACTGTACTTATGTACCTCTTACTGCTGGTGCTTCCGTAGCTGCGTCTGCGTAACTAATTACGTAAAGGCCGTATCGTATAGTAAATGCGGTACGGCCTTTACTCGTTTAAGGAGAAGACTATGTCTTATGGAGATATCATCGCCATTTACCAAGAGGCGATTCAGAATGCAGAGCAGGATAGGGCAACTCCACCAGACGAATGCCCTAATGACGGTACTACTCTGATGGAAGATGAGAATGGCGTACTAACATGTAAGTGGGATGGATGGCAGTACTTGGGGTATAACTACTCCTAGATCTGGTAAAATATTGGAGAGTAGATAAGGAGATTACTATGAGCAATTGGTATTGCACCAGAGAGGACGTAAAGGAAGCTCTGGATATCAAGGAATCAGCACGGATGGACCGTGTTATTGACCGTGCTGTGGAAGCAGCGTCACGTAGTGTGGAGAATCTTACACGCAGAGTCTTCTATCCCACTATTGTCACAAAGTACTACGACTATCCTAACCGTGTGACCTCATACGCCTACAGACAGTGGCTAGACCAGCCAGACCAATTGATCTCGGTAACCTCCATTGTCTCTGGCGGAAACACACTGGCAGCCAATGAGTACTTCCTTGAGCCAGTGAACAGCGGTCCTCCTTATAACCGTGTAGAAATCAACCTGGGTCTTGATGAGACATTCGATGCTGATGACACATGGCAGAGACAGACTGTTATTGCGGGTACATGGGGATACCAGAATTCCTGGTCCACGGCTACCACGATCACAGCCTCAATCAATTCCTCTGTTACTACGGTTCCAGTGGATGACTCTGCTACTGTAGGTGTGGGGGATCTTATTCGTCTTGGTACGGAATGGATCTCTGTCACTAGCAAAGCTATGACAGATACAGGAGACAATGTAACTCTCACAGCTTCCAAAAGCGATGTGACTCTGACTGGACTTACAGCAGGGAACCTGAATGTGGGAGAGACCATTCTTGTGGACTCTGAGAGAATGCTGGTTGTTGATATCGCTGGAACTACAGCTACTGTTATCAGAGCCTATGACGGTACGGTGCTAGCCTCCCACTCTACAGCCTCTGTATTCGCTCCTCGCAGCCTTACAGTAGTCAGAGGTGCCAATGGGTCAACCGCTGCTTCTCACACGTCAGGAGACACCGTAGAGCGCTTTGAGTATCCTGGCCCTATCCGTCAATTGGCTATCGCTGAATCCCTTGTCACAGTACTTCAGGGACAGGCTGGTTATGGACGTACCGTAGGAACAGGTGACAATCTGAGAGAGTCTTCTGGTAAGGGTCTACAGGACTTGCGTAATCAAGTACAGACAGCTTATGGAAGACGTACAAGACTGGCGGCTGTGTAATGCTGGGGGCAAAGACAAGAGTTGATTTCGATGGTCCACTCTTCAATGGAAGAGCTGTGAAGATCTTCGATGACTTTGCCAAGGATGCGGAGAAGGATATTGCCCAGGAAACGCTGAGAGGAATTAAGAGACGTTTCCATGTGAAATTCAGACATCCTACTGGACACTATGAGAGTAATGTACGCATCTCTTCTGCTGGCAGTGACACACAGATCAGTGATAATGGTATTGTCTATGGTCCGTGGCTTGAGGGAATCGGCAAGAAGAATCGTACTACCCGATTCAAGGGATATCATTCCTTCGAAGAAGCAGCGAATGAAATTGACGGAAGAGCGGATGACATCGCAGAGAGAACATTCCGTTCCAAGTGGCTAAGGAGACTCGAATAAATGGCACTCGATATCGATACGCTATTGAACAAGCTTGTGGACCATGGACTGGCCACAGGACATTTTGACGCGGTAAACACACACGAACCTGACAACGCACCAGGCAATGGAATCACGGCCAATATCGTACTGGACACCATTACTCCCGTAGCTGGTGGACTTGCTACTACATCCTGTCGTGTAGCTTTTGTCATGGCGCTCATGTATCCGACAACAGTACAGCCCAGAGATGAGACAGAACCATACCTCATCAAGGCTCTGGACGCCGTTATGGGGCGTCTTACAGGAGATCTGAGACTAGACGGCACAGTCCGTATGATCGACCTTCTGGGAGCCCATGGAGACGGTTTGGAAGCTATCGCTGGATACACCAAGATTCAGGATCAGGTATACCGCGTCATGGAACTGACCATCCCACTCATCGTCAATGACGTGTGGCAACAAGTAGATTAGGAGCCGACTATGGCTAAGCAAAACGGGTTGGGCGACAATTTCTACGTTGGCCCATACGATCTGTCTGGAGACATCTCTGCACTTGGCACAGTAGGTGGAAGCGTAGGTACTCTGGACAAGACAGGCATCAACAAGTTCGGATATGAAAGAATCGGTGGTCTCCGTACAGGAACCATGGAGTTCACCTCCCACTTCAACGATGCAGCAGGACAAGAGCACGTAGCATTTTCCGCGCTTCCTTACACAGACGTTATCCTCTCGTACTTCAGAGGAACAACGCTGGGTAATCCAGCGGCTTCCATGACAGCGAAGCAGATCAACTATGATGCGTCTCGCGGAGACGACGGAGACCTTACCTTCGCTGTCTCAGCACAGTCCAATGGATTCGGGCTGGAATGGGGAAGATCTCTTACCGCTGGTATGAGAACGGATACAGAGGCTACGAACGGTACTTCTATCGATACCACTGCCTCTGCTTCTTTCGGAGGACAGGCTTATCTCCATGTCACAGCATTCACTGGTACAGACGTAACCATTAAGATCCAGGACAGTACGGACAATTCCTCCTTCACTGATGTGACAAGCTTTACCTTCGGTTCCATTACTGGAGTAACATCTTCTCGTATTGCTCTTGGTTCTACGGATACTATTCGCAGATATGTAAGAGTAGTGACAACTACAACTGGTGGATTTACCTCCGTTACATTTGCGGTAAACTTGATTAAGAACACAGCAACTACGCAATTCTAAGGAGATGCGAATGAGACCCCTTAACAGAATGCCCGTAAAGGCACCATCACAGTTCTTCGATACATTCAGTATCAGGGCTCCAAAGTCCACTCACTGGACGAGAGCCGTATGTGAAGAAGTACAGTGCGCCAATTACACCAAGGGCTTCAAGGTTACTGTGCTATCCGATTCACCACAGGCACACTACATCCGCCATGACAAGACCCGTAGCTGTACGGAGAACCGTCTGGCTGAGGGAATGGTGGAGTTCATCTACAAACCTGGACAGAGATGTTTCGCAGAGCACACCAAGAGACTGGAGCGTCCTGAGATCTTTACCGTACGAGGTGGAGATCACAGGGGGAATCCAAAGGGTACACCGACACGTACCCACACTAAGGCAGAGTTCTGGGTCGAAGAGTTTGCAGAGACACAGGACAAAATCATCAAGGCCCTGGAACGCAGGGACTGACTAATTCAGAAAGGAGCTGACTCATGGCAAAGGAGTCAGGTCTTGGGTGGACTACCCTCTCCGTTGACGATAACGGAGGTACCCTGAGAGACATTAAGAACGATGTCCGTTCCCTGGATTTCGCCACACCTCGTGGAGTAATCGAGACTACGGGTATCGATAAGTTTGCGTATGAGAGAATCCTTGGTCTGGTGGACTTCACCGGAACCATGAATGGAACTTTCAATGACGCTACCAACGCTTCTCACGATGTCTTCAAGACAATCCCATCTGCTACTGCTGTAGCGCGTGAGATCAACATTACGGTATCGGGACAGAGCCTTGGAGTAACACCAGCGCTTACTGTTCTTCTTACCGACTATCCGCTATCCCGTTCCGATTCAGGAGAGCTTACCTGGGCTGTGCCATTCGCACTTGCCTCTGGTGATGTTCCTGCATGGACTACCTAAACACAGAAGGAGACCCCAATGGCTAAGAAGAAGGCGTTCAAGAGAAAGCCCAACATTATCACTGTCGTTCTGACAGGCGACTATGAAGGGCTTGAGGTAAACCTGAAGGCACTTACAATCGGTGACTTCCGTGAGATTCTTCCTATCTTGACAAAGGCTGAGGAAGTGGAGAACAGCAATGACCTCCACGATATTCAGCAGCTCGTGGATGATATGGTGGGAATTCTCGTCAAGAGAATCACCTCCTGGAATATGGAAGACGATGAGGGTCCTGTCCCTACTACAGAGATTGCCAATGAGGAGATTCCTCTTATCATGGGTATCTTCCAGGGATGGACTCAGGCAATGACTGGGGTAGACAAGGAACTGGGAAAAGACTCAGTCTCTGGAGAGACTTCCCCAATGCCGTCGATCGTGATGGAAACACTGTAAGGAAGCCGTCAGAGCTTGCGGAGGCTGAGATGATTCTTGGCCTCTGCGAGCGCTTTCACTGTCTTCCTTCTCAGATTCTTGAAGAGGACGCATCACTGCTTCGATTGATCGTAATCGAACAGATGGGTAATCCAGAACCTGAGAGATACGAGGAAGACACATACGACGATTTCAATTAATTGAGAGGAGCCAGAAATGGCCAGTACGGTAACTGTACATATTCATGCCGCAGCATCTGGTGTAGCCTCTGCTCTATCCAGCCTGAGATCTTCCATCGGTTCAGCAGCGAGCAGTATGATCTCTTCTCTGGGTTCTGCTATGTCATCTGCTGGTAGTTCCATTGCAGGTGGTTTGCAGACTGCATTGACTGGTGCTGGCTCCAATCCTTATGTGCTTGCCGGTGTGGCAGCTCTTGTAGCTACGCTTGCTCCTGTTATCGGTACGCTTCTTGGTGGAGCTATTGTTCTTGGTGTCGGTGGAGCACTTGCTGGTGTGGGAATCATGGCTGCTGCCAAGGCAAAGCAGGTACAGGATGCCTTCGGCAAGATGAAGGACACCATTGGTAAGACACTGACAGAAGCTGCCAAGCCTCTGGAACCAGTACTGGTTCACGTAGCTCAGAGTATTGAGTCTCTGGCAAAGGATGCCGGTCCTATGCTGAAGGAGATCTTCACTGGGATGGCTCCTGCATTGCAGTCGTTCTTCGATGCTGTGATGCGTGGATTCAGGGCTTTCGCTCCTGCATTGAAGCCTTTGTCTGAAGCGTTCAACATGATCATTACGGCTTTGGGACCTGTGTTTGAAGAGTTGCTGAGAGATCTTGGTGACGCGCTTGGTGACCTGGGAGAGACCTTCCAGAATAAGGATGTCATCGAGAGCTTCGTTGGTATCATCAATATGTTCTTCGAGATTCTTCCACTGGGTATTGACCTGATCAATATTCTGGCACAGTCAATGGCTGGCTGGAAGATCATGATCGAGATTGTCATTGAGTGGATTCAGCAGCTTATCCAGTGGGTTGGCAAGATTGTCGGCAAGACAGTCAACTTCGCCCAAAAGGGTGCTTCCGCAGTCATTGGCTGGGTAAAGAGCATCATCGACTGGGTAAGAAACATCAAGAACAAGACCGTTGGATTCTTCCAGAAGGGTGCTTCTACGGTTATCGGATGGGTAAAGTCAGCCATTGACTGGATTCGCAACCTCAAGGGCAAGACAGTATCCATCCTTCAGAAGGGTGCCGCAGGCGTTGTAAGCGCCGTAGGCGGGGCTATCAGTAAGATCCGCAACTTCGTAGGCAAGACTGTCTCTATCGGCGTCAAAGGCGCGGCAGCAGCTATCAAGGCTGTCCAAGGCGTTATTAACCGTATCAAGAACTTCGTGGGTAAGACAGTATCCATCGGAGTCAACTTCTTCAAGGGTGCTGGTTCCAAGCTAGCTTCTGCTCTTGGATTCGCTCATGGTGGATATGTAGGTGCTGCTGCTTCTGGTGGCCCTAGAGGCAACCAGGTTATTGTAGGTGAGAGAGGACCAGAGCTTGTAGACCTTGCTCCTGGTTCACGAGTACGAAGCAATGACTCTACTCGTACTATCCTTGCACAAGGTGGAGTAACGAGAGCACCAATGCACGTCACTATTCAAGTCGGTGACAAGGCTATGGGAGAAGTAATGATCGACTCTCTGAAGGGTGCTATCCGTAAGCGTGGAGGAAATGTCCAAGTAGTACTTGGTACATAAAGTTTTGATATTGTAGTAACATAGAGGGGAAAGGTCTTGGGGCTTTTCCCCTCTACTATTTTCTAAGGAGACCATTATGGTTGCAGTAGTGGCGTCAGCCACAGCCACACAGCCGAATAACACAGACGGTACAGCAGTGACCGTGACAAAGCCAACAGGGACTCTAGAGGGTCACCTGATGATTGCTGTTACTCATGGCTACACAGCAGACACATTCACACCACCTACAGGATGGACTTTTCTTGAACTAGAGGATGGCTTTGTTCCTCAGATTCGTAGCCGTGCGTACATGAAGGTAGCGGGCGCTTCAGAACCTGCCAACTATACATTTACCTTCCAGCCTGGTCCAGGCGGAGGGGCTATTGGTGCTTCCATCACTACCTTCTCTGGACACGGTGGACTGGATACTTATGACATTCAGGTTCCGGAGAATGAAGATCCTATCGATTCAACACTCTTCAGCAATGAGCGTCCTACCCGTAACGGAATCAGCTACATGGTCTATCCGTGGCGAGACACTACCCTGGACACGGTCACCTGGACCAACAGAACAGAGCTGTTTGACGTAGGCGCTGGAGATGCAGGTCTTACTCAATACCGTGGTCAGTCCGGTGCCTGGAAGGCTTGTACAGCAGGAATCTCAGACACGTGGACCATTAACCCTACCAACTCGGTGACAGACAATGTTGTGTGGCAGTTCTTTGTCGCAGACGCTGTTCCTGCCAATGAGTCATGGGCTTCTACTGGTACTGCCGTGGAGCTTGAGGTGAATGGAACTTGGGTAGACGTTACTGACGACGTTCGTTATGACGCTGCGGTATCCATTACCCGTGGAACGTCTGGTCAGGGTGGACAGGTCAATCCTTCTACAGCATCTTTCACACTGGACAATATCAGTGGAGATTACTCTGTCCTGAATCCTACGAGTCCTCACTACCCATACTTGAATCTTACTGTTCCATGCCGTATCTCGAAGGCGTACGGTACTGTGGCTATGGAGACCCTTGGATTCCACGATGTTGTGGCCGATCCCGCCAAGGGAGTAGACCGTTTCCGTACTCCTCACCACGATACTCTTACGTGGAATGGTGACATCGATGTACGTGTAGATGTGGAGCCCAAGACATGGAAGCAACTTCAGGTACTGACTGCCAAGCACGGTACAGAGAATGACTTGGGATTCTCATTGGGGGGATGGATTTTCTACATCGACTCTGATGCAGTTCCAGGATTCTACTGGACCGACAATACAGGCAATGCCTATGCCAAGCACAAGGTCTCTGCAACGGCCGCTGTGGGCACAGAATTGCGTCAGGCTCTCCGTGTAACTCTGGACGTCAATAACGGCTCCAGCGGCCACACAGTGACCTTCTACACGTCAGACAGTCTTGACGGTAGCTGGACTCAGCTAGGTGATGCTGTTGTAGTTTCGGGAACCACGACACTCAACAGTCTGAATGACATGGCTCTGACTGTTGGAGCTGTCGAACCCGTGCTATCTGGCAGTGACTTCACATATTTCAACAAGAACAAGCCTCTTCCTCTGGAAAATCGTCGTGAGAACATTGAGGTCAGCCTTGGCTCCTTCTCAATTCTTCAGTCATTTGATGATCCCGCATGGACTCCTTTCCGTGGACGTATTTACGGTATGGAGTTGAAGAACGGTATCGGAGGAACGACTGTAGCAAAGCCCACCTTCAATACACAGACAACGGGTACGAAGTCCTTTACGGATGCTCAGTCAAATCTGTGGACTGCCTATGGTTACGTGGTATGCCACAACCGTAAGTACCGTCACCACGGAGAAATCACCTCATGGCCACAGCCAAGAGACATCACAGGTAACAATGCCTGGGTGGACATCGAGTCATCTGGTGTACTGAACAGAGAGCAGCAGGGTACTCCTGAAGAGAACTCTGCACTGTATAAGCTTTACACCAATCCTGCGGGATTGACACAACTGATTAATGATGACTCAAACTTCCTACAGGTCAACGGTAACTACTATCCGGTAGCTTACTGGCCTATGGAAGACAATGCGCTTCCTGGCTCTGATACTGATGCTTCTCCACAGGAGGAAACGGGATCTGGACTACACACGCAGAAGGAAGGAATCATCACAGGGACAGTAGAGTTCGGATCGGACAATACGTTCTTCGCTTCCCGTAGCGCTGCTAAGTTCACTACGGGTTCCATGGCGAGATTCCCTGTAGTGGGTTCAGAGCCGGGCAACTGGTTGGTCGAATTCATCATCTATGCTCCTGACGGAATTACCAACGGGACAAGGCTATGTGAAGTTCGTCAGACAGGCGCAGACCGTATTATCCGTCTGACGTACTCAGCTACGGATACTCTGGTACTTACAGTACACAACGCTGCGGGTACTCAGATTGCTACATCGGGTTCCCTGTCTGCGGCTATCAATCGTCGTCACAACCGTCTGACTATCACCTCAGAGGATGGCGGAGGGACTTACTCCCTCTACTACGAGAACCAGTCAGATCGTCAGGTAACTACCCTGGGATCTGCCATCGGAACAGAGCGTGGAGGACCATACGAGGTAAGACTTAACGCCAATCAGTTGATGAATGGTGCTTACCTTGCGCACTTGGCAGTATTCGACAGCACAGGATTGGACCCTACTACCTTGGTGGGTGAGGCTTACGGAAGAGGAAAGCAGTTCTTCTTTGGTCAGGCTTCTGATCTAGATGCTTGGAGAAAGGAGCCAGCGGCTCGTAGAGCAGAGCGTCTTACCTGGGAACAAGAGCTGGTCAACTACAACATCGGTGATGGTGGTCCTTGGATGGGAATCCAGACGGCCAAGAGCTACGTACAGTCCATGCAGGACGTACAGGCCACTGATATGGGCTACGTATATGAGCCTCGTAACGTTCTTGGTCTTGGTTATCGTACTCGTACGTCCATGTACAATCAGCCGGTTATGCTGGATCTTAGTTATGAGGGTAACGATCTCTCGGGTACATTCTCTCCCGTAAGGGATAACCGTGGGTCCATCAATGACATGACTGTTGTAAAGGACTTCGGTACCAAGGGACGCTACGTACTTACAAGCGGATCTCGCTCTGTGGAGTCTCCTCCTAATGGAATCGGGCGTTACAGAGACGAGCAGACGATCTCTCTCTACCGCGACCGTGATCTAGTATCACAAGCAGCATGGAGAGTATTCGTCGGTACACGTGATGACCTGAGAGTGGATACGATCACTATTGCTCTGGAGAATCCTCGTATCGGTGAAGTAGCGGATAACGTCTATCGTTTCTACACTGCTGATATCGGTGATCGTATTCAGCTTACGGATCTTCCATTGCTACTGCTACCCGATGACATGGAACTGAGTATCGTCGGATACACAGAGACGTTCGATCAGTTCCAGCACACCATTACGTTCAACTGTGCGCCTGGTTCCGCTTTTGCGGTGGCTCAGACTGTGGCAACGTCCACAACTACCTCCTCAAAGGCTTCCAGTGGGTCTACAACGACCTCTGAGGCCCTGGACACTACAGAGACTGCCATTGACGTTTCTGTGGCGTCAGGGAGCGCCCTGTGGTCTCAGACAGCCTATGATTTCGGTATCGTCATCGGAGGAGAGCGTATGACTGTAACGTCTCTGAGCCAGGTATCAGATACATTTACCCGATCCGTATCCAATGCTTGGGGTACAGCAGACACAGGCCAGACATGGACTACTTCCGGTGGTTCAGCATCTGACTATTCTGTGGCTTCCAACGTAGGAAAGCATACGCTGGGTACTGTATCAGTGTCACGCTTCACCACGATTCCTACTCCTTTTGTCAATGCTGATTTCGACGTTACTGTAAAGGTGTCCACAGATAAGCTTGCAGTAGGAGGAAGTCAGTTGGTATTCCTCTGCGGAAGATATCAGGACGACAGCAACATGTATCTGGCACGCCTTGAATTCGCCACATCTGCTGTGGTGACTCTGCAACTGCGCAACCGTGTAGCAGGTGTTGAAGGAGTACTAGGTACGTTCGTGCTGGATGAGACACACGCAGCGAACAGAGAGTTCAGTATCCGTCTGCAAGGAATTGGTACAGCCATCAAGGCAAGAGCATGGAGAAGTGATTATGCTGAGCCGGATTACTGGCAGATCACTGCTACTGATTCGAATATCTCTGCATCAGGAAAGGTGGGAGTAAGAACCTTCCTCAGTTCCACCGTATCCAATACTCCAGTTACCTACTCATTCGACAACTTCCAGACCAATGCCATGAACAACCAGACGTTCAATGTCACTCGTAGCGTCAATGGTGTGGTGAAGAGCCACGCCACCGGAGCCGACGTAGATTTGTTCAAGCCCGCTTATGCGGCACTAGGCGAAACAGCATCTTAGGAGATCAACAATGGCAGAATATTACCCACGATGGGAAGCAGGTCAGGACATTACGGCTGACCTCCTTAACGCAGGTCTTCCCAGAGTCATCAGAAAGACTGCTGACACGGTGAAGAACAACACCACTACCGTAGCCGCAGATCCAGAGCTTCAGATTTCTCTGGAAGCCAATGCGGTATATGTATGGGATGGATGGATCAAGTATGACGCACGTCCTACTTCTGATCTCCAGATCGACTTCAGCGCGCCTTCGGGAGCGCTTGGAGAGTGGGCTGGTATGGGTGCAGGATCTGCTACAGCAGGATCAACAGCTAATGGTTACTCCATCCGTACAGAGACCAACGACATCACTCAGTTCCGTACATTCTACGGAACCACAGCGTCCAATCCTATGGCAATCTTTCTCTACGGGACTATCCGTATGGGATCTACCAGCGGAACATTCTCACTGGACTGGGGACCCGCAAACGCTGTGGCAGAGGACACCACGGTATACACTGATAGCTGGTTGAAGTTCCAGCGCATCGCATAAGGAGAACAATATGGCACTAGTAGTACCGTACATGGAATCAATTCAATACGACGGAACCAACGGTTCATACATTGTCAATACGTGGCTCAACGGCGCTGTCACGCTGGTGTCTGACAATGGCGCGACACTTGTCTGGGAAAACGTGGAAGAATATACCAGAAGTGTCAGCGTGAACGGCTGGCTAGTCAAGCAAACGGGTAACGAGGGAGATCCGAGCCCTTATACCAACGCACAGTACACAGCGCAGTATGTAGAACTGCCTTAACCAACGAAGGACCCCAATCTCCACAAAGGGGAAAGGGGTCCTTCTCTACTTATAGAACAGGAAGATACATGTGACAGCAAAGCTATTCCCAGGCTATGTATTCAGCCAGGCACAGCACGCAGGTACGGCAGGAGCCCATAACCACGTATCGCTTACCAATCCTTCTGGCAGCGGTAAGCTCATCTTCATTGGTGGAGTATTCATCAGTCAGGTTACTTCAGGTGCGGTAGCAGCCGTAGATCCTCTGCGTGGATGGATCGCTACTTCTGTAAGCGGGGGAACCCTACAGGACGTAAGCGCCATCGCCAAGTTGAATTCTGCGCTTCCAGACCCGGTAGGACAGATCCGTACCGAGGGAATGACAGCTACTCTAGGGGCTGCCTGGTTCAACTCTCCTCCTCTGCTTACTACAGGAGCAGCGTCTGGCGCTTTTGTACATCAGGTACCCGCAGCATTGCCTGGTGGTGGTTCTCTGACGTTGAGACCGGGAGAGAGTACGGTTCTCCGTACCGAGACAGGTGACACGGATCAACTATGGAACATCTCCATCGCATGGCTGGAGACTTAGCGTATAATTTACATGTACTCGCCAATTAGACTGGAAGGAGTTGATGATGGAAGCAATGGACGATCCTAAGCTCGTAGCATCATTGACCCGTATCGAAACTAAGCTAGATCACTTCAATCAAATATACGCCACACACCTCACTGAGCATGAGGATCATGAGATGCGAATCAGGCTCCTTGAGAAGAAGGTGTGGACTCTTCCCACGGCTGCTACACTACTGGCTATCCTGGCAATGGTTTTGCCGTTCCTACTAGTGTAAGGAGAGCGTATGAGATGCCCAAAGGCGTACAAGGACGAACTGTCTGCCAAGATGGCCGCTGGAAAGATCCTGGTACAGTCACGAGGCAAGCAGGAACCCAAAGCGGTACACTGCCACAGATGCAAGAAGTGGCATCTTGAAAACGCCAAGTAGCTGTGTTACTATCGTAGCTACTGGACGCGGGGTTGACATGGATTCCCCGCCACCGGACAACAGAACTGCGGACGTAGGACACCCGCACTCTACAAGACGAAGACCCCTCGCCGTAAGGTAAGGGGTCTTCTTCGTTCTAGCTGTTCAGTTCATTCAGTGAGCGGTCGATAAAGTTTGCGAGCTGCTTACCTACTTCATCCTTCTGAGGCTCTGTGAGCCCCGTACAGGCTTCATTGGTATCTCCGATAGGCTCGGTACCCGTGTAGGTGGGAAAGTCCCTTACAACGGCGTACACGCACTCCTGGACGGGGTCTGGAGTCTCGCTTGTCATACCAAGAGTACCGAGGCAAGCCAAGGCACCGAGTACTCCAGATACAACAGCCACAGCAAAGGGGTTGGGACGGTTCATTATAAGATCTCCTACTTTCGTTTCGTTGATGTATTGGCTACAGCCTAGCTTTCTTGCTGAGATCTGTCAAGAGGAGATCTTAGGCTCTCTGCTTCACGCTGCAACTGTAGCTTCTGGATTTCTGCTCTGATCTCCAGTTGGCTGTTGACGGAACTAGGATGTCTTGCCTTACAGAGCAGCATCTGGATTCTTTCGGTGATATCCATCTTATACACATCCTCTACAGTGAGTTCCTGATCTCTTCCATTGTCCAGACTTGATCTTAGGACAATGGGTGTTGCAGTGATAATACTTGCGGTACCAGTAACAACCGCATGGAAGAGTGGTAGCTGGTGCCTTGTCGATCTTATCGTTAATGTCCATGGTTACTCTCCAGAAAAGATACGGTTATCGATGTCCTGGTCAAGATCATATCCAAAGAGATGAGAATCGATATCGTCCCAGGTCTCGTTGTCATCATTGATCAGGAGGCTGTGGTAGAATTGAATCGAAGTCATAGTTTAGTTTCCTTAGCTGAATAGTAGTCTGTGTAAGAGGTCCCTAGTTCCCGCTAGGGACCTCTTTGCGTTTAAAGCTCTACAGTGATGTTCGCTGTTTCCAGTTCCTTCAGAGAGTCGTACTGACTGAAGTAGTTCTCCAGAGCCATACGGATAAGATATCCTTCCGAACGGTCCAGATCACTTGATACTTCTTTCAGCTTGATACTCATCTCAGGATCAATCAGAAATGTCTTGGATACTGTGTAAGCCATCTTATCTCCTTATTTTGCTTGGCAAAAGCTTGGTAGTTAGTTATCTTATGAGATAGGTTTCTCTCTGTGTTAATACTAGTATAGCAGAGGAGATAAGATGTGTCAAGCGAAGAACCTCACTTAGAAGGTGTGAGGTTCATCACATAAGATCTTCTAGTAAGCGTGTGCTTGTACACGTAGTGCTGAGTACTTGGCCAAACGCTCTGATGACTGCGGAGATAGAGTAGGTGTTGTAGATGAGTTGGTGGTCTCAGATTCTGTAGAAGGGGAGTCACCGTACTTGGCTTCCCAGACCTTCATATCCTGTCTCCACTTACCCATGGCCTTGTTGAACGCTACCTCTGCGTTGTGAACTCTTCTCTCATGAGCAAAGTCATCGTGGTAAGGGTTACGGTTAGGAACCTCGTAGACAGGCTTCTGAGGCTTCTCTGGTACTGTCTGGACCTTCGCCCCAGGTTCTGCGCCAGAGGCGCTTAGAGGGGCGTCTACGACCTTTACAGGCTCCTTCTTACGCGGAGCGGCAGCTCTGCGAGGAGCCAGGGGATGAGGAGTACGTGTAATGTCTTTCGTTGTTACTGTTTCGTTATCAACGTCTACGTTCTTCTCACCAGAGGAAATGGTAGAAGGAGCCGCGTTAGCGGTGACTTCGTCTACCAGAGGAGAGAACCCAATCTCTTCAATAACTTCTCTCTTAGTATCACCAGAGGAAACTAGTTCCTTACCAGGGAAGACCAGAGGAGACTTAGTCTCTACCAAGGCTTCCCCCTGGTTTTCCCCTGGTGAACTACTCATAACGGACATTTCCTTATTATTAGGTGAAATATTTACTGAACTATCTACTGAACTATTAGACCCTTCTACAGCAGGGGGGTAGTACCCTTCTACAGCAGGGGGGTAGTACCCTTCTACAGCAGGGGGGTTAGCTTCTGATGCAGGGTACTCTAGAGGAGTTGGTGCTGTGACCCCTTCTACAGCAGGGGGGTTAGAAGATCTGTACTTCTCGGTGTTGACTTCAGCCTGCGGGAGTGCCATGATGGCTTCTGGAACGAGGAAGTAGCTGTTTCGCTTTCCTGGATTCTTCTGGACAGTCACCAGCCCTGGCAGGTAGGTATCGACTCCCTTGAAGTTCTTGGCGTTCTTGATTCCTCTGGTCTGGCATAGTCTTGCCACACCTGGGAAAGCTTCGTTGGTCTCGATGTTGCTTCTCATGATCAGCTCCACGAGAAGGATCTTGTCCTTGGCATCGAGAGTACTGATGTTCACGACATTGATCATGTCGAACTTATTGGGCTTGTTGCTCATGGTATAATTTCCTTATAGTAGTGGTGAAGGCGGTCTTCCTGGCGGGGGCCGCTTTTTACTTTTCCAGGGTCTCGTAGTTAAATCTCTTGGTCTGGGGAACCTCAGTAACAGTCACCCATCCATTCTTCTTCAGTACCTTTACATACGCGTTGATGGACTGCGTCGTAGTGTGCAGCTCATGTGCCAGAACGGCCTGTGAGTGGATTCCTGGATTCTCCTTCAGGTAGAAGTAGAGAACCTTTGCTCCGGGCTGGATCTTGGCGTTGTAGATGGTTTCCATGGTTATCTCCATTGGTAGTTTTTCTCGCTTACATTACTAGTATAGCACAGACTACTATCGTAAGTTTTGATAGTATAGACTCTAATCCATGTGATGTTTGTCACATACAACAGACTATACTCATAGTCCTGTATACTGTACTCATAGCCAGGGGTCTCCTAGCTATCTGTGTTAGGCGCTTCGCGCCGTTAGGAAAAGCCTCTTAGTCACTTACCTCATTCCGACTAAGAGGCTTTTCCATTACCACTATACATCTTAGATAGTGTATACTGATACTAACACAGAAACCAAACCAAGGAGACTACAATGGCTATCAAGAAGATCGACATTCTCATGGACCAGGCACTGAAGACCCCTGAAGGACGAAAGGTCATTGCTGAACAGCTTAGAAAGGAATTGCGTAGAAATGGGACAAACGTCAGATAAGTCAACAGATGCTGACAGCTCTGCTATCAATCCACGCAGACCTTTGTCAAACCCGTGGACTCGGGGACAGCTAATTGCTGATCTCGCCACTGGTGAGTACACACAGACATTCCTGGCATCCAAGTATGGAGTAACACCTGGAGCGATTAGTCAGTTCAATAAGCGATACTCTCCTCAAGTTGAAGAACGTAGAGAACGTCTGTTGGATGAATATCAGGATCTGTGGATCGCTACCAAGTACAACCGTTTGGCAGCCCTTCAGACGCTTGCTGAGGAGCTAGCAGAGGACGACACCACTCCACGTACAGCAGAGGTAATTGATCGTCTCCTACGCTCAGCAGCGGAAGAGCTTGGAGATCTGGAGACCAAGATCTCTGTAGACGTAGCTGAGTATCGCATTACAGGAATTGATCTAGACAAACTATAGGAGTATTGATGCCACCACGTAAGAAGACAGAAGTAAAGCCAGAGCCCGTAGAAACACCTGTGGTCTTTGGTAATGAGAAGACTGCTCTTACATCTCTTGCCCGCCTATTGCACCGTAAGGGCGTACTGGACAAGGATGAATTCGAGAGAGTAATTACTGAACTTGGATAGTAGAAAGGAAATCGGGAATGGAATACGTACACCACTATCAGCCTTTTGGTAATGCGATTGAACTGTTCTATTCCCGTGATCCTGAAGTCCTCTATGAGGGAGCAGCAGGAACGGGTAAGTCGAGAGCATGTATCGAGAAGCTACATCTGTTGGCCATGAAGTATCCCAATGCACGTATCCTCATGGTACGTAAGACATTGGTATCCCTCTCTGGTTCTGGTATCCAGACCTATGAACAGCATGTAGCAAAGGAACATCTGGCTACAGGAGAAGTACAGTTCTTCGGTGGGTCCACTAGGGAACCCGCATCCTACCGTTATAAGAATGGCAGCCGTATCGTTCTTGGTGGAATGGATAAAGCCCTCAAGGTAATGTCCACTGAATACGATGTCATTTACGTACAGGAAGCGACTGAGCTTACCGAGAATGACTGGGAGTCATTGACTACTCGTCTTCGTAATGGGCGTATTCCCTATCAGCAATTGATCGCTGACTGCAATCCAGATATGCCTACGCATTGGCTCAAGCTACGATGTGACAGAGGACAGACCAAGTCAATCCCATCGAGACATGAGGACAACCCTGTCCTGTTTGACCAGCACAGCGGCCTTGTAACGCCTGCTGGAGCTGCGTATATGAAGGCACTGGACAATCTCACAGGCGTACGTTATGAGCGTCTTAGAATGGGAATCTGGGCTGCTGCTGAGGGTCTTGTATATGAGGACTACAATCCTTCTGTTCATATCTATAAGCACATTGGTGAGCCACCAAAGGACTGGACTCGATTCCTTTCCATCGACTTCGGATTCACTAATCCATTCGTATGTCAGTTCTGGGCTATCGACAATGATGGACGTGCTTACCTCTACAAGGAGATCTACAAGACTCGTACTCTTGTGGAGGATCACGCGGCACAGATTAAAAATCTACTTCGTAACGAACCCAAGATTCAGTACATCATTACAGACCATGACGCCGAAGACAGAGCAACACTGGAACGTCATCTTGGTCTTGGTACACAGAAGGCCAACAAGAATGTCTCTGAGGGCATTCAGGCTGTGGCAGCACGATTGAAGGTACAGGCAGATGGTAAGCCTCGTATCTATCTGTGCAGAGATGCTGTGGTGGAAAGAGACCCACAGCTTGAGAACGAGAAGAAGCCTTGCTCTACACTTGAAGAGATTGCGGGTTATGTATGGAACACGGACAAGGACGCACCGGTAAAGTCCAATGACCACGGTATGGATGCCATGAGATACATGGTTGCTCACCTGGATATCAGAGACGTACCTACGCTGCGTACCTTTAATTTCTAGGAGACGACTATGGAACAGCTAAAGAAGAAGTATGCACTTGCGCTGCTTCGTATCAGGGGATTCAGACTGAGTCCCACTACAGCAGGGAATCTCATGGGCATTATCGGATGTATCCTTATCGGCATTGGAGTATTCATCTTCTCCATTCCATTTGGATTCATCCTTAGTGGTATCATGTGTATTGTAATTGGATCTCAGATTGTGACGAATGGAGCGAATAATGAGTATCCTCGCTAATCTGGGTGCCCTTCTGAACAAGGCTCCTGTGCCATACGTACAGAGATCTGCGGCATCTGAGTGGTTTCAGAATCCCCAGAACGCCAAGTCTCTTACCAACATGGAGGCATATGGTTCTGTAGGTACACTGTTTGCCATCGTCAACCGTCTGGCCAACGATACTTCAGCCGTATGCTGGAAGCTGTACCAGACACAGAAGGACACACGCAGACGCTATGCGCACACAGGTATGGATGACCGTAAGGAAGTCATTGACCATATGGCGCTGAAGCTTCTTACCAAGCCCAATCCTTTTATGACCACGCAGCTATTCATTGAGATCACACAGCAGCACATTGATCTGACTGGTGAATCTTTCTGGGCTGTAGTAAGTGAGTATGGAATTCCGTACGAACTGTGGCCTCTTCGTCCAGACAGAATGACTATTGTCTGTGATGCGGAGAACTACCTTACCGGATATGTGTATACAACTCCAGAGGGACGTAAGATTCCCATGGAGAAGGAACAGATTATCCATCTGAAGATGCCGTCTCCTGTGGATATCTACAGAGGTGCTTCACCAGTATCTGCCATTCTTCCTGATCTTGAATCGTCTCGTCTTTCATCCGAATGGAATCGTAACTTCTTCAAGAACTCCGCCGTTCCTGGTGGTGTGATTCAGGTTGAGGGAAGACTTTCGGACGACGCCTTCTATGAGATGATGCTTCGTTGGCAGGAGCAGCACAAGGGTGTGGCTAACGCACATCGTGCGGCTGTATTGGATAATGGTGGTAAGTGGATTCCTACTGCTATGACAATGCGCGATATGCAGTTTGCTGAATTGCGTGACGTATCATCCCAGGTAATCAGAGAAGCATTCGGCTTCCCCAAGTTCAAGCTTGGTGATGTGACTGATGTAAACCGTGCCAATGCTGATGCCTCTGAGCGTATGTATGCACGATCACTATTGAAGCCAAGACTTGAGAGAATCAAGCAGGCGCTCAACACACAGCTTCTTCCTCTGTTCGGCTCATCTGGTTCTGGTATTGAATTCGATTATGATTCTCCTGAGCCTGATGACGAAGAGCTGGAGATGCAAGAGCGTCTGAACAAGGCACAGGCTGCGAAGACTCTTGTGGACGCCGGATATGATCCTGCGTCTATTCTTGAGGTGGTAGGACTACCGCCAATGGAACACAGAACAGAGAAGTCTCAGCCTATTGTTCCCCATATTACTACTCCCGGAGAGGAGACGCCAAATGAAGACGTGGTACCGCCTGGAGAATAAGGCCAATTCCACACCTACTCTTTTCCTGTATGATGAAATCGGTGGATTCGGAATCAGCGCATCTGATTTCATGACTGACCTTATGGCCGTGGAAGGCGACGCCATTGATGTACATATCTCCTCTCTTGGTGGAGAAGTATTCCAGGGCTTCGCTATCTATCAGGCATTGAAGGATCACCCTGCTATGGTGAACGTCTACGTGGATTCCATTGCGGCCTCTATTGCTTCTGTCATTGCTATGGCAGGCGACAAGGTAGTCATGGGCAAGAATTCACAGATGATGATTCATGATGGTCATGTGACGATGCAGGGCAATGCTGCGGATCTTACCCGTATGATCGACCAGTTGAACCGTGCCTCTGACAATATCGCCTCTGTCTATGCAGAGCGTACTGGTGGAGACATCGCTGAATGGCGTAATGCCATGAAGGACGAGACATGGTTCAATGCTGAGGAAGCTGTTGCTGCTGGTCTTGCTGACGAGGTTTCTCAGTCATCCAAGAAGGTACGCAATGTGGCTGATCTACAGATCTTCAACTATGCAGGTCGTCAGTTCGCTCCTGCTCCTACTATTCTGGGGCAGAAGAGTACTGAGAAGAAGGAACCATATGGAGATGTGGAATACGCAGATCCTGGTTACCAGAACGACGGTAAGAAGAGATACCCGATTGACACCGAAGAGCACATTCGTGCCGCTTGGAGTTACATCAATCAATCAGATAATGCTAAACTGTATACAGCAGAACAACTTAGCAATATCAAAAGCCGTATCAAGACAGCGGCTAAGAAGTTCGGGATTCAGATCTCGGACGCTATCGACACTGAATCCCTAATCAAGGCTATTAAGGAAGGACTAAGTCATGGCTAAGATGGCTATTCCAACCAGCCAGAATGAGCTTGAAGAGCTGCTGGCTGACCCAACTAAGGCAGGTGAGCTGGTCAACAACGGGCAGATGCCAGAAGTTGTACAGGCTTACGCTGCTACTCTGGACCGTAAGGACCCTGACATCAAGGCTCAGGTTCAGGACCAGGTGAAGTCCGTTATGTTTGACTTCCTACGTGAGAACGACCAGAAGACTGCGGGTGCACTTAACATCCGTCCAGGTAAGGGCAAGGACACCTCTGTATACAACGCTGCTGCTCCTGGCGCAGATGTTGAGAAGGAGTTCTCCGGACTTTCCAACTTCTTCCAGTCCATCTGGCACAACGCTGACCGTTCTCCTGAGCTAGTCGCAAGACTTAACAAGGTACGTAACGCTGCGTCTTCCTACGATGGAGCTTCTGGTGGCTTCCTGATTCCAGAGACTACACGTAGCGAGATTCTTGACCTTGCTCTTGAGGACTCTGTTGTACGTCCTCGTGCAACCGTTATTCCTATGAGCACTCCTCGTACTCTTATCCCAGCCAACGACGTTACCTCTAACGTCAGCTCCCTATATGGTGGAGTTGTGGCTTACTGGGAGTCCGAGGCACAGGCTCACACCTCTACCAATGCACAGTTCCAGGCTATCGAGCTTAACGCTCACAAGCTGACTGCGTACACTGAGGTTCCTAACGAGCTTATTGCTGATGGTGTAGGCTTTGAGGCTTACATGAACAAGGCATTCCCGAAGGCTCTTGCTCACTACGAGGACTACGCATTCATGCGTGGAAATGGTGTGGGACAGCCTGAAGGATTCCTTAACTCTGACGCTGCTGTATCCGTGGCCAAGGAGTCCGGACAGGCAGCCGACACAATCCTGTGGCAGAACATTGTGAAGATGTACTCTCGTATGCTTCCTGGTTCTCTGAACAACGCTGTGTGGATTGTTCCTCCTAACGCTTTCCCTGAGCTTGCAACTATGGCTCTGAGCGTTGGTACTGGTGGATCTGCTATCTGGCTGAACAACGGTCAGGTTGGTCCTCCAATGACCATTCTTGGTCGTCCTGTGATTGTTACTGAGAAGGCTCCTAAGCTTGGAGACGCTGCGGACATCAGCTTCGTGGACCTGAGCTACTACCTGATCGGTGACCGTCAG
>LLBY010005197.1_pt1 | contig 22238 bp, 20 predicted proteins | sample 1489401 | NCBI WGS metagenome assembly LLBY01 (sample SAMN04092656, study PRJNA295927) | soil metagenome | biome: Soil prokaryotic community; feature: Bulk soil; isolation source: soil from tomato rhizosphere | host: tomato cultivar Hawaii 7996 | place: South Korea | collected 2011-11-01 | reverse complement strand
AGAGGCAGGCGCGGGAAGTATTTGTTAAAGAAAGCCTTTGCAGATTACCTCCCTGAAAATGTCCGCAAACATCGCAAGCAGGGATTCGGTATTCCCCTCAGCGCCTGGTTCCGCGGTCCGTTATATGACTGGTCGAAGGGATTGCTGGTCTCGAATGGCAGTGGCCTGAATCAATGGTTCGATCGCCAAATGATGACGTCCCTGCTCGAAGAACACCGCGCCGGACGTGTGGATCACGGCAAACGCCTTTATGCCCTGACCATGCTGGCATTATGGATGAAAGGATGATTATGACGCAAAAGAAGACTGTTCTTGTTACGGGGGGCAATGGCTTTATCGGCACGAATCTGGTACGCATGCTGGTCGCGAGCGGAGAATACCACGTCGTGAATCTCGACGCCCTGACTTACGCCGCGAATCCACTTTCCCTGGCCGACCTTGAAGGCCATCCAAACTATGAATTTGTAAAAGGAGACATCACGGATCGCCAGCTGGTTGACTCGCTGTTCCAGAAATATCAACCCGTTGGTGTTTTTCACCTGGCGGCTGAGTCGCATGTCGATCGCTCCATCGTCAGTGCTGATGATTTTGTGCAAACAAACGTGCTCGGTACCTATACTATGCTGGATGCCGCGCGTGTTCACTGGAGCGCCCTTCCCGACGCGTTGAAAAAAGAATTCCGTTTTCTGCATGTCTCCACGGATGAAGTGTTTGGCTCTCTGGGAGAAGAAGGCTATTTCACAGAACAAACACCCTACGCACCGCAAAATCCATATTCGGCATCCAAGGCCGCGAGCGATCATTTTGTGCGTGCCTTCCATCATACCTATGGCTTGCCTACGGTCATTACAAATTGCTCCAATAATTATGGCCCCTATCAGTTCCCCGAGAAGGTCATTCCGCTGATGATCCTGAACGCGCTGTCTGGTAAGCCCCTGCCCGTCTATGGAGATGGCTCCAATGTGCGGGATTGGATCTACGTGGAGGATCACTGCAAGGCCGTCAAACTGGCCTTCGAGAAGGGGCGGCCGGGCGAAGTCTATGCCGTGGGCGCGCGAAATGAGCAGAAGAACATCGATCTGGTGAATCAGGTCTGCGGCATCCTGGATGATATTGCCCCGCCCGTGGAGGTTCCCGAACTGCGAGATCAAGGGCTGAAGAGCTACGCCGAGCTGATCAACTTCGTCGCGGATCGCCCCGGGCATGACCATCGCTATGCGATCGATCCGTCCAAGGTGACGCGTGAGCTGGGCTGGCAGCCGGATGTCGGGTTTGAGGAAGGTCTGCGTCGTACCGTGGACTGGTACCTCTCCAACCCCAAGTGGCTGGACCAGGCGAGCGGCGGGTCGTATAGCGAATGGATCGAGAAGAATTACGCCTGGCGGGCAAACAAGGAGACAAAATGAAAGGCATTATTCTGGCAGGCGGAAAGGGGACACGGCTTTACCCACTGACGATTGCAACCAGCAAACAAATGTTGCCGGTCTACGATAAGCCAATGGTGTACTATCCGCTCTCTATGCTCATGCTGGCGGGGATTCGCGAGATCCTGGTCATCAGCACGCCTGAAGCATTACCTGGCTTCCGGCATCTTTTGAAAGACGGCTCCCAGTGGGGCGTAAAGTTTGCATATGCCGAGCAGGCGGAGCCACGCGGCCTGGCAGATGCGTTTTTGGTGGGACGTGAGTTCATCGCCGGAAGCCCGGTCTGTTTGATCCTGGGAGATAACATCCTCTATGGCGAGGGAATCATCTCACTCTTACAAGGCTGTGCTTCCCTAAAAGAAGGCGCGATCATTTTTGGTTATAAGGTGAACGATCCACAGCGTTATGGGGTAGTGGAGTTTGATTCGGAGGGGAATGTCTTAAGCCTTGAAGAAAAGCCCAAGCAGCCCAAGTCCAGTTATGCCGTGCCGGGCATCTATTTCTATGACGATCAGGTGGTTCAGATCGCCGAAAGGCTCAGGCCCTCTGCCCGCGGCGAGATCGAGATCACAGATCTGAACCGGGTCTATCTGGAACGAGGCTGTTTGAAAGCGAAAACGTTCGGGCGCGGTGTCGCCTGGTTGGACGCCGGCACGCATGAGTCTCTGCTGCATGCCGCCTCCTTTATTCAAACCATTCAAGAACGGCAGGGGTTGATGATCTCGTGCCCCGAAGAGATCGCCTATCAAATGGGTTATATCTCGAAGGAACAGTTATGTGAGCTGGGGAAAGAGCTTGCCGGAAATTCCTACGGGGAGTACTTGCTTGGGTTGGTAGACTAACGATGAACAAGTCGCTTCGGCATGGAGCGGCATAGGAAATCATCGCAAAGCTGCTTCTACCCTCCGAGACGGATATGCCTTTTTACGATAATTATTTTTCCAGAAGCGATTCCATTTCTTTGATCGGGAAGCGGATCATTGCACGTGAAGTGCAAAACCGTATTGCACTGTCCCAGAGGTTTCGCCATCAAAAAGCTCTCAAGACTCTGGAGTTTGGGCCCGGGCGCGGCCATTTTGCGCGCGCTATCCTGTCAGCGGGTTGGGAATACCGCGCGGTGGATGGGAGTCCCTCGGTCGTACAGTCACTCAGAGCCGAAGGCATTGACGTGGTTCAATCATTTGTTCCTCCCATGCCTGAAGACGTGGGCAGCGGCTATGATCTGGTCCTGATGGAGCATTTCATCGAGCACATGGATTCCCCAGCCTCTGCGCGGGAGCTGGTGGAGTCAGTTCATCAATCCCTGGCAAAAGATGGGCTGATCCTGATCGTCTCGCCAGACTATCTGGCGCACCGCTCCAACTTCTGGGATTGCGATTACACACACGCGTTCGTCACGACAAATCAACGGCTACGTCAACTGCTCGTGGATTGTAATTACGAGGTCTGTTATGCGGGGTATGAGACACTTGGCATACAAAATCCGTTTGTGACCTGGCTCATCTCCGAATTGACACATCTGGCCTTTTTCACACGCTTGCCCCAACTGCTAAGTCTTCTTCTCAAGGGTTCCACTGCTCTAAGCATCAAATGGAAGAATGTCCTGTTGCGGAGCTGCGTCATGGTCGGGCAAAGGCGCTCCTGGTGACTCACGATCGAACAGGCAACGTGCAGATGAATCAGCCAAAGGTCTCTGTCCTCATCCCGTCCTATAACCAGGAGGAGGTCATCGAGCAGACCGTGATGTCGAGCCTGACACAGGATTATGACAATCTAGAGATCGTGGTCTCGGACGATGCGTCGGTGGATGGGACGCCGCAGATCCTGAAGGAGCTCCAGTCCAGATTCCCGCAGCGCTTGAAGGTGTTTCTCCATCAAACGAATGCGGGCGTTACAAAAAATCATACGCGCGGCTTGCTGGAGTGTAGCGGCGAATTCATCGCCTTTCAGGACGGTGACGATCTATTTTTGCCGGGCAAGATCAGCAAACAGGTCGCTTTCATGTTGGTGCATCCAGATTGCACGCTCAGCTCTCATGACGTGGATGTCTTCGATTCCGGATCAGGGAAGACACTTTATCTCTGGTCAGAACGATTTGGCCGGCGTGAAGGCGGAATGGCGGAGTTAGTGCGCTATGGCAATTACCTTTCCTCAGTCTCTGTCATGGTCCGTAAAAGGCATTTGCCATCCGATGGATATGATGAACGCATCCGCATCGGCTCAGACTGGCTGCTGTGGCTGGAAGCCCTCTCGCGTGGAAAGGGACGGATTTGCTATCTGGACGAAGTCCTTGCCAGATATCGCCGCCATCCGGGCAACCTGACCAACGTCTCTGGCTGGAAATATGAAGACCAGTTGATCACACTCTCGCTGGTAGAAACAAAGTGGCCGCATCTATTATTTCCTGCGCGGATGCGTCGCTCTGAAGTCCAGTTTATGGCCGGTGTGAGTGCATTCTCCGCAAAAAGATTCCCGGATGCAAGAAAGTACTTTCTGGAATCGCTCGCATTGGGATTTCCATTCTTTCCCTGGCTGCGCTTGATGTGGCGAGAGCTGTTCTTTTGGCTCCGGCACCGCAGCACGAAGGATGACATTTTAGGTAGCGTCGTCGCGATAAAAGAGACGACCAAATAAATTTGGAAGCTCACCCATCCTATGACGTCAACACCGGGCCGCAAAAGCGGCATGTCCTTCCTCTGGGATCTCCTTAAAATCGTTCTGGCTCTTGGGCTGGTCATTTACGTCTTTTCCAGGTCTGAGCTTTCCAGCTTGGCTTCCACACTCCAAAATGCCTCCCTTTTTTGGTTTCTCATCTCGGGCGCCCTTTACATCCTGCTCACCGTATTGAAGGCGCTACAATATTTCGTCCTGTTACGAGGCAGCCTGACGTATCCCCAGGTGTTGAACGTCACCATCTGGCAGAATGCGGTCTCAAATTTCTTTTTGGCCGGCGCAGGGATCGCCGCTTACATCACGATGACCCGCCTCGAGCATGAAGTGAAGGTCAGCCGGTCTGTGACCGTATTCGTCCTCACAAAAGTGGGGGACTTGATCGCGCTATGGGTTGCACTCTTAATCGCAAGCAATCTGGTCTGGCGGGAAATCGGTGTATTGCAAACCGCGATCCTCGTCCTCCTTCTGGGGATAGGAAGCATCATCCTCATTTTCTTTTTGACTATATTATTTCGTCAGAGATTTGTTTCTATTCTGAATGGTATTCTGGAACGCTTAAGAATATCGGGGATCAAATTTGTCAAAAGCGGTATAGGTTATCTGCAGAGTCTGGCCAACATGGAACAAAGCCGGGTCCTGAGCACAATGGGATTATTGATTTTGTATTCATTTATATATCTGGCGGTTACAGTCGCTTGCACGTATACCAATCTGGCGACATTTCACCTGCGGCCAGAGATCTCGGCTGTTCTCTTTGTCAGTGTGTTGATCCAGCTTGTGTCATACTTTCCCGTCTCCGTATTTGGGGGACTGGGCGTGACGGAAACCAGCGCGTTGTACTTCTGGAGTTTCTTCGGCTTTCCTGAACCGGTCATGGCACCGGTGTTGATCGGCATACGAGCCATGTTTTATCTGCTCAACTTGATTCCATTGATATACTTGCCTGCATATTCCGGATGGATCAAGCCAAGAGAACAAGCACAACATGGATAATAAGAATTACAGGATCCTGATTTCCCTGGGTCTCCTTGGGATCGCGATCGGGACCTGGTCTGAAATCTCATACCTCTGGACCGTGCCACAAAACTGGGACCGGCTACTGTCTGGTATGGGGACGATTGCTATCAGTCTCTATCTCTTATTCCTGTTGCTGGGTCTATATTTGCTGTTGATGGGTGCATGGCGGGTCGAAGCGCTTAATAATAGGGCGCGCAAGTTGAGATTGTCCGCGCCAGCTCGATGGCTGGTCCTTACCGCTCTTTTCCTTTTCTATACGTACATGTACCTGTTCTCTACCTGGCAGGCGGCCCTCTCCCAGCCATGGATTCAGTTAATGTTCGCCATGGGCTTTGCGCGGATCATTCTGTTTCTCATGGCGCCAGAACGGGATCAACGGTTCAGCCTGAGTGAGATTGCCCTGGCCCTGGGCATTTTTCTTTACCCGCGTCTCATCCAGGAGATGCGGGCGCTGTTTGCAAATGCTTTGGTTTATCGCGCATCGACGGCTGCCGGGTTTGCCTTTTTACTCGGCCTCGTGTCTGTTTTATATTCTCGCTATGGGGAAACAATCCGCTTGGCGTTGGTGAGGTGGCGCGAGCAATTAGGAGCTGTCCGCGTTGTTCTCCTCATTCTGCTCGGTCTGATGCCTCTGCTTCATCGATATCTCGTCCACTGGGAAACGTATGTGCTTTATGACGACATTCGTTTCGCCATCATGTTGGTCGCGCTCTGGTTGGCGGCCTACCTTGGCTTAACGCGGGACACTCGCCTTGTCTCGGGCGAAACGCTAGTTTTGAGTCTTGGTGTATTGTTATGCACATCCTTCCTTGCACGCTCTTCACTGTTCATCATTGACTATCCTTTTTCTCTTTCCTGGTCGGAAGGCAATCGCTTCTACGATTACTCGCTGGTATTTGGGGAATCGCTTTACAACTATTCGGGTCATATTCTAAATCCTTATAGCTCGCCGGGGCGCTACGGGTTGTGGGGCATTCTATTCGTCTGGCAGGGACTGCCGATCTGGGTACACCGCTTGTGGAACGTAGTCCTGCTCACCGCGCCCGTCTTGCTCTTTGCCGCGCTGATCACACGGAAGCTGACGCCAGCCGTCCTGCGATATGGGATGCTGATCTGGATCTTCCTGTTCCTGACAGTGCTGGCACCCCTGCACCCTCCCTTTGTGATTGCCTCTGCGATTGCGGTCCTGTTCGCCTTTGACGAGTCGCTCATCAAGCGAGGGGCCTCCCTGGCCGTGGCTAGTTACTACGCCGCATTGAGTCGCTGGACGTGGGCCTTTGCCCCCGCCGCGATCAGCGTGCTGATCGAGCTGATGCTGTATTACCCCAGACGGACCGGGCCCTTATGGCGGCGTTTGACGCCTGCGTTGATTCTGGCCGCGATCAGTCTGGTTGCCGGATTGCTCCCAAGCATCGGCCAATACTTTGCCATTGCCCAGGGCGAATCTTTGGCCTCCACACAGGCTTTGTTATGGTACCGTCTGCTTCCTAACGACACACTGGGACCGGGTGTGCTCCTGCTAGCACTGCGATACACGCTGCCCTTATGGATCCTCCTTGGCTGGTGGATGTTCGCTCGCCGCGGCAACCTGGACTGGGTTCAAAAGATGGCCATTCTGGGCGCATTGATCGGCTTCTTTGCCATCGGTCTGGTAATCAGCACAAAGATCGGGGGCGGCGGCGACCTGCATAACCTGGACATGTTCCTCATCACGCTGCTGGTCGTGACAGTTCTGTGGCTGACGAATCTTGATTTGGGTTCGGTGCAGATACGATGGCCAGCCTGGACCATCATACTGACCTTCCTTCTGGCGTTTTGGGTAGTCTATCCCTTTACGCCGCTCCATCCCGGCTCAGATCATCACCAGCGTCTGGCCCTGGCCAATGAAAATAAAATATCCGAGGCATTTTCCGTGGTGAGCCGCGAAGTCCAGAAATATGCGCAATTGGGTCCCGTGCTTTTTATGGACCACAGGCAATTGCTGACGTTTGGATATCTCCCCCCGGTGCCGTTTGTGCCTGATTATGAGAAGAAATATATGATGGATCAGGCCATGGCCAACAACGCCAATTATTTTGAAGCATACTATCGGGATCTTGCGAAAAAACGATTTGCCTTGATCGTCACCGAACCGCTGCGAACGAAGACCAGAGAAGAGTTGGGCGGTCCGTTCTCCGAGGAGAACGATGCCTGGGTGTTGTGGGTCTCGAATCCCACCTTATGCTTTTATGAGCCGCTCTACATTGAAACCGATGTTAATATAGAATTGCTTGTTCCGAAACAAAGCCCGCTCGGTTGTGAACAATATCTTGAGTAATTATCCCGGAGCCGTCCTCTTGAACCTACCTTATCTGATCCCGCGTCTGATCCGTCGCTTTATGCCCGAAAAACTCGTGCGGACGTTGCTACTGCGCAACATCATTATCCAATCTGGCCTGGAAACGAACAATCCCTTCGCGGCGATCCAGCGCTATTCGGAGGTGCTTGCGCGGCATGAGCTTTCCTTTCAGGGAAAGCGCGTCCTGGTCTTTGGCTATGGCGGGCGTTTCGACATTGGGTTCGGGATTCTGAAGGAAGGCGCGGCTCATGTTATCCTGTGCGATAAGTACGCGCCGCCGGATGAGGAGCACAACCGCCGGATGTTTGGGGCTGAGGAAAAATATTTCGTGATGGACAGCCAGGGACTGCGTCCACGTCCTGCGTGGATGAGCCTGTTGGAAGCGGATATTCGGGAAGTGACCTTGGAGCCTGTGGATATCGTCATCAGCAGCTCCGTTTACGAGCATCTGGACGATGTGGAAGGCATCACCCGCGCCTTGTCAAGGCTGACCAGGCCCGATGGGATACACATGCACTATGTGGATCTGCGCGACCACTTTTTCAAATATCCCTTTGAGATGTTGCGCTTTTCTGAAAGCACCTGGCGCAAGTGGCTGAACCCATCGAGTAATCACAACCGTTACCGTCTTTGGGACTACCGCCGAGTTTTCGAAGCCTGTTTTGAACAGGTGGAGATTGAAATTTTATCCCGCGAAGACGAAGCATTTCGCAAAATACAGCCTCACCTGCGCCCGGAGTTTATCAGCGGAAATCTAGATGAGGATGCCGTTGGAACGATTCAGGTGGTGGCTCTAAAACCATTGGCGGCCTGAAACCATGTATCTCTTTAATGAGCTCGACCTCCTGCCTCTGGTTCTCCTGTCGCTGCTGTGGGGAGTAGGTGGTTGGCTCATGACTCTGCGCTGGTTCGACCTGGAGCGTCACGAGCGCGGCTTTGTCGGGTTTGCGATCGGCCTGGTGATTGCCAACTGGCTGGGGAATTTTACAGCGCGGTTCTTGCCACTGTCCCTTGCGTTCTGGGTCTCTGCTTTGCTCACCCTGGCATTGGGTCTGATCTCCTCCTGGCCCTTCCACCGGGAGCTTTTCCCGCTGAGGTTCCATATCAGCTGGTCGCGCTGGCTGGCGTTCATCGCAGCGACAATTGTTTTTACACTGATCGGGCGCGGACTGGGGATGCTGGACGATTTTCAAAACCTGCCGCTCTCGTCGCTGATGGCGACAGGCGACATTCCCCCGCATTTTCCGGGTAGACCCGATACCCGTTTTGGCTATCATTACTTTCTGATCCTGCTCGGTGTTCAATTCATGCGCGTCGCTTCCGCCGCTCCATGGACAGCCCTCGATTTGGCACGTGGAGTGACGTTAGCGCTCTCCATCGTTTTGACGGGATTGCTGGCGTGGCGCCTGACCCGCAATCAGGCTGTTGCCTGGGTATCCGCCGTTTTCTTCGGGTTTGTCGGAGGCACTCGCTGGCTACTGCTTCTCTTGCCCGGCAGCTTGTTGAACCGTATGTCCTCCGAACTGACGCTGATCGGCTCGGGACGTGATACCGCTGATAATCTGGTCGAGGCCCTTTCCCGCACCTGGGAAGTCGCAGGCAGTGGGCCGATCGCGTTTCCTTTTGCCTTTGTCAACGGGGTCAACGCGCCCGCGTTGATGACTCATAACGGATACGGCCTCTTACCGGCTGTCATTCTGCTTCTCTTGCTTTTGCTAGGAAATCGTGCACGAACGTGGCAAGCGGGGCTCCCTCTGAGCATTCTCCTCGCCTCTCTCGCCCTTGCCAACGAGGTCGAGTTCGTCATTTTGTACATCGGCATCATCCTCGCGGCCATCGTATGGGCAGTCCAGTATCGGACCGTTCGCCCGCCGCGTTCTGTCTGGTTCTGGATCGTAGTCGTTTTTGCGGCCGGCATCCTTGCATTGGTTCAGGGCGGGCTGGCGACCGAAGTGATTTATCAACGTTTGTACCCAACTACCGCAGAATCGGATACCTATTTTGAAGTCGGCTTTTCCCTCGTGCCGCCCGCGGTCATTTCTTCGCATCTTGGCAAGCTGTCCATATTCAATCCGCTCCAATTGCTCGCGGCGTTGCTCGAGATCGGCCCGTTGATCCTTGTGCTGCCCCTCGTCTTGATCTGGGGATACAAAGCGCTGCAAGAGGAACGGTGGTTCAAGGCAGTTCTTGTTGCCTCTGCCATCCCGAGTCTGCTTTCCATCTTTGTGGAGTATGCGGGCAATGCCGGGATTACCGCGACGACACGCCTGCTCTCGAACCTGTTTTTCGTATGCAAGGCCTTGGCGGTTCCGCTGGTCTGGCTGTGGCTGCAAGGGAAGGCGGAGTGGATTCGCGGCGTCACGTACGCTCTCGGGGCAACCGCCATGTTGGGAGGTTTTCTCCTGTTCGCCATTGAGCTGATTGCAGTCCCGCGCCCGGTCTACGGGGAATTCATTTCCGATATGGACGCTCGCTTCTACGAAGAATACTGGGATCGCCTCCTGCCGCCCGACGCGTGGGTGCTGGACCCCTCCGCTTCACGCGCGCCAACCGTCTTCGGGCGCCAATCTTACTCTCTTATCCATTGGGGGGTACCCCAGCCGGAATATCTGGCCCTGCTTGAGAACCCGGACCCGTACCGGTTGCACGCCGAGGGGTATAGCTACGTTTATGCCGATAAGGAATATTGGAAGTCGTACGCTGCCCAACTGGAGCAACCCTGCGTCCGAATCCTGAAAACAGTGGAAGGGGCGAAGCTTTCACACGGCGAGCTCATCCCGGATTTCCGGCGGCTGGCAGATATCTCGGAATGTAAATGAAGCTGATCCTACCTTCACGATTGACATTCTGGCGCTCTGTCTTTGCCCTCACCGGGTTGCTCCCATTTCTTGCCATCTACCAGATCCTCGGAAGCGTAGAAAAATTAGGCGTGGATCTATCTGTGAGCCGGCCGTGGCAGAGCCTAGTTGCGGGGCTGGCAACTGTCGGATTGCTTTCGTTCTTTCTATTCGCCCTTAGCTTTTCTCGTTATCGAGAGCGACCCCTCTCTTTGATGGAATTGCCGGAACGCGTCCCATCAGGCCGTTCCTGGATAGGCGTAGTCCTCGTCGCCGCGGCACTGGCTGGCTTCTCGGTCTTGTTCATGATTCCGATCATCCAAAGGCTCTTCGGCGGGTGGGGTTGGATGCGTTTTCTGATCTTCTGGTCCTTCAGCCTGGTGGGGATGTGGGGTATTAAATTACTCCGTCGCGAGACATCCTGGTGGAATGCGCTAGTTGCCATTATTTTATGCCAATCGACGCTGCATCTGTTACTGGTCTATTGGCCGCGCGTCACCGATTATCCGTTCGCAATGGGATGGTCGGAGACCAGCCGCTTTTACTTTCCATCCCTCTTTCTCTCCGAAAAAGTGTACGGACAGAAATATCCCTGGCCCATCCTGCATCCCACCCTGCATTTGCTGCTTGCGCCACCCTATCTGTTCGATGCGCCGCTCTGGTTTCATCGCTTCTGGCAGGTGGCGCTTCGCTATCTCCTCGTGGGCGCGGTTGTCCCCGCGTTGATGGGGCGGCTTTCCATCCCGGGACGCGCGACGCGCTGGCTGGTCGGTTTATGGATGTTCCTGTTTTTGTTCATGGGACCCGTTTACTTTCATCTGACGATTCCGGTCATTCTCCTGTTGCTGGGGTTCTCACGCGACGATGACCGTCGTACCTGGATCGTGGTGCTACTGGCATCTATCTGGTGTGGGTGGAGCCGCCTGAACTGGTATCCCATGCCCGGCATGATCGCAGCGGTGCTGTATTTGCTGGAGGTTCCCTACCGCGGGAAAAACATCTGGGGCTATCTACGCAAGCCCGCTTTGTGGTTTATCGTCGGTACCCTGACCGCCTATCTGTCCCAACGTTTGTACATTGCGCTTTCCGGCATCCCGGATAGCGGTATCTTTTACACCAGCCTCGCCTCCGATCTGTTATGGTACCGTCTGTGGCCGAACGCCTCCTATTTCCTGGGGATCTTGCCGGGTGCGTTGCTGGCATCCCTGCCGGTATGGATTGCGATGTTCGTCATCATCCGCTCACGGAAGAGCGACTGGCACCCCCTCCGGCTGGTTCTGATCCTTGGCGCGTTGCTGATGCTTTTCCTGGGTGGGTTGGTCGTCAGCCTCAAGATCGGCGGCGGGGCCAACCTCCATAATATGGACGCCTATTTCAGCTTGCTGCTGATCGTATTTGCGTATCTGGTTTTTGCACGCTATCGAACGGAGCAGGATAAACCGGCGCAGCCTGTGCCGTTACATTGGCTTCTGGTGGTTGCCTTGATCGTCATGCCTGCCTGGTCCTACTTGCAATTCAATATTGGCCTGGGAAGGCCGGGAGATACGCCTCGCACCCAGGCGGTGCTGGCGGAATTACAGGAGCGCGTAGACCAGGTGAATGCGCGAGGCGGCGAGATGCTCTTTATCACCCAGCGACACCTGATCTCGATGCACATGCTGGACGGCGTGACTCTCGTCCCGGAGTATGAACGTGAGGACTTGATGGAGATCGCCATGGCCAACGACCTTCAGCATATCCAGGCCTTTCGCGAAGTGATGGAGGATCAGCGGTTTTCATTGATCATCGTAGACCCTCTGAACTACAATATTCTATCGAGGCAGCGCAGCTTCGCGGAGGAGAACAACGTCTGGGTCACGCGGATCATGAAGCATATCCTGTGCAATTACCGCGAAGAGATGAGCTTCCCCACCGACGAGATTGCACTCTACGTGCCGCAGGAAGGTCCGCGGCACTGCCCGTGATTATTTTTCGAGAGTGACCAGAAGACGGGTGGCAAACAAGAGGGGGAATAAGTCCAGTATGTTTTCCAGCTTTCGGATGAAAGGCAGAGCGGCAGTAGGATATAACTGCGGCTTGGAAAACCCACCCGAAGCCGCGTACGCGATGGCAGAAAACCGTTGGGTTCTGATCGATCTCCAATCCCCCAGTTTATGCCGAAAACGCTTGCCGAGGAAAATCCGGCTGGCATTCCCTTGCGCCGCATAATAATCGATTTGTTCAGGCGACCATCCTTCGGGCGCATCCCACTCGATTTTTTTGGTCACCGCGATCGGCTCATCGTGCAACAGACCATAGACGAGCAATCCGAGCGTGCTTATGCATGGTTCCAGCAGGATGACCCGTCCACCCCGGCACAGGACGCGGGAGAACTCCTTCAGCGCCGTGCCCGGATACTTCAAGTGGTGGAACACATCTGTCAGGATGAGATCGGAAACCGACTCATCAGGGAATGATAATTGATACGCATTTTCGACCTGGTCGATCCACGGGTTGGGGAACAGATCGGTGCGGATGCAATTTGGGATGAACTCATGGATATTCCCCAGCCCGGAACCCAACTCGACAATTTTGCCATCCGATAAATTGCTTAAGTTCTTCGCGATCAAACGATAGAAATCCCCATATAAAGTCTTAAGCAAGGGCTTCCGACTCCAGTACTCGTAATTCTTCTCGATGAAGCCTTGATGCAGGTCAATCCCCATCCGAATCATCCTTGCTTGATGAAGTGGCCGATCTCATATACATTCCCAAACAGGGCGGGCGTGCTTTTCATCGGCTGGAGACGGACTTGTTTGAAATGTTTCGCGGCGGCTGCAGCGACATCCTTCTCGGTGGAGAAGTGGTACTTGCGGATGTTGTAGCCGAGCAGGGCGAACATGGCGACCATGAACGGACGTTCCACCGGCACGCCATAGACCATTTGCCCGCCGGGCTTAAGGACGCGCTTGATCTCTTGCAGAGCCTGGTCAAGCTCCTCGGGCCTCAAATGCTCCAGGATGCTGATCAGCAGGACAGTATCGAACTGGTTGTCTCGATAGGGCATGTCCAGCACATTCCCGTTCCGCAGGTCTGGTTGAATTCCCAAAGGTGCAAAGACTCGGGTGACCTCCCTAACGTCACAGGAGAGGTCCAACCCGAAGATTTTCTTGTACATATCGTTGAGGTTGAGAAACGTGAGTCCACTTCCAAAACCAACCTCTAAAACGGAATCCCCGCCCTTGCATTCCGCCAGGCACAATTCCACCCGGCGGCGGTACATCTGCCCAAAGACGGGCAGATAGTAAAAGATAACGGAATATTCGCGCCGCACACCACGATACTGGTTATAAGGAAGTAATTTCAGTGAAGCAACCATCGAAGCTCCAATCACACAAACTTGATGCGCCGCGCGGCGAAGGCGACCATACGTAATAATAACAAACCATGTTTCCAGCGCGAGATGTTGGTCGATCCATAGGTCCGTTCACGATACCGAATCGGAAGATCGACGATCTTGCGGTTGAGCTTGGCCGCGCCGAAGATCAGGTCGTAATCGCCGAAGGGGTCGAAATCCCCAAAATAGGAGCGGTTGGCGGCGATCTGCTCGTAATCGCGTCGCCAGAGGACTTTTGTGCCGCATAACGTATCTTTGATGGGTTGTCCGAGCAGCCATGAAAATGCTACGCTAAAGAATTTGTTGCCGAGAAAATTGAGCAGGCGCATTGCCTCTTTTTCCATCGGGTAGACTAGACGCACGCCGTTGATAAACTCCCCTTTACCCGAAACCAGGGCCTCATAGAAACGCGGCAGATCTTCCGGGGGAACAGTCAGGTCGGCATCCAGTATCATCAACACGTCACCTTTGGCTTTAGCGAATCCCAGCCGCACCGCGTCCGCCTTGCCAATGCCCGTCTGGCGCAAGAGCAGACTTGGGATGGCAGGATGCGCGGCCATCTCCCGTTCGATAGCCGCGTACGTATCATCCCGGGAATGTCCCTCCACGAAGACCAGCTCGGTCTCGCGCCCCATTTGAGGGACGCGCTCGAAGATGGCCCTGATATTCCCCGACTCGTTGCGCGCAGGCACAACCACAGAGACTGCCGGTTCCTCTGCGCGTTCTGGTGTGGGGCGCAGGGCGCGCGCAATCACAAAATTGGAAAGAGCCAGTTCGCTGAAAGGCCACAGCCGTACGAGGAAACGGTTCGCGATTTCACCGAGCGGCAGCGGCCAAAGGATTTCCCGTGTCAAACGCACGGTCTCCAGGTTGGACAGTCGTAGCAGGACTTTGATATCGTCCCGTGTCAGCCAGTTTTGAAACAGGGTGGGAGCTGCCAGGTTAAGGCTGCGCGCAATGCTGAGCGGAACTTGCCACAGCCTGCTGTAAAAATTCAAGATAATGCGAGTATGAGACGTGCTGAGCAGTCTGAGCTGCTCCAAGACGCGCTGTACATCCCAGAGATCGTTCACCAGGTCGGACAGGATAATGACATCAAATTTTTCCTTGATTTGGGAAAGGTCGTGCGCGTCTGCATGGACGAATTCAAGCTCGGTATAATTCTTTTTCGCCCGGCAGATCATTTCATCGGAGAAATCAATCCCGACCCCGTGCGCAGGCTTCAGAGAGGCGAGCAAATGTCCCGCGGCACAGCCCACCTCGAGGATGTTCTGATTCGGGCTGACGTGAAAGCGATAGATTTCATGCAAGCGGCGATGATACCAACCTCCCATGCCCTGCCAGGAATCCCGCCGACGCGCGACTTCGTTCCAGTGAGCGATGCGAGCCTGCTGATAGGCATTGGCGGCAGGATCGACAAATGTAGCGAGGTTCATAGGTGGTTGATTGTACGTGGAGTGAGATAGTTTGAAAAGGAACGTTCCTTCCTGTGAGATGACAAAATAGCAAGTAAGGATCTTTTTGCCACACATCTAAGGAGTCACAATGCGCCTAACATGTCTATGCTATACTGAAAAGTGAACGCGTAAACTCGCCCTTTCATCTACCTGCCCAATCAAAGTCTTTCATCCACAAGTTTGATCATCGATAGGGATTCTCTGTATGGCAAAGTCTCACATCGACGAAGCAATCATCAAAAACGCCTGGTATACGTATATGACCACCGGCAACATGCCAAAAAGTATGCATGCGCCATGGTTTGAGAACAAGTCGCTGCGCCCGATCATAAAACGGATCCCGAAAAGCCCGCGCTGCCGCATTTGTTATTTACCGTTCTACGGGATGGGAGGATACCTGACGAGAACCTTCCTGCGTGTGGAACCCTCCACGTTGAACCCACATCTGTGTAATCTCTGTGAACGATTTGCAACTCAATATCACGGCGGCGTGGAGCTCGAAATCTCGATCATGTTCGTCGATGTGCGCGGCTCGACGACCATGGCCGAGAATCTCGCGCCCGCGGAATTCAGTAAAAAGATCAACCGGTTTTATCGTGCAGCGACAGATGTATTTTACAGGAATAATGGCCTCGTAGAAAAACTGCTCGGCGATGAGGTGGCGGGTTTCTTTGTCCCTGGCTTTGCAGGACCTAACTATGCCCAAGTTGCGATATCCGCCGGAATGGATACGCTGAAGGCCATGGGCTATGGCACGTCCTCCGGACCCTGGATGCCAGTGGGCATTGGTATTCACACGGGCGTGGCCTATATCGGCTCGGTGGAAGCGGAGGGCGGCGTCTCGAACATTTCCATTTTGGGTGATTCGGTCAACATTGCTGCCCGATTGACGTCTCTGGCTGCACCCGGTGAGCTGTTGATTAGTGAAGAAACAAGGCAAGCAGCGGGCTTACAAACGGCAGGCATGGAATCGCGTTGCTTGAGTCTTAAAGGCAAGAGTAAAACCGTGGATGCCTGGGCGATGGTGATCTAATGTGAATGGCCAGACGCGTTCTTCCATCAAGCCCGGCATGACCGTGCTCATTGTTTTGAAGCATGACCAGCGTACGGGTAACCTGACCAAAGGGGTTGTGAAAGAGATACTGACTAAGTCACCCACCCATCCGCATGGGATCAAGGTTCGTTTGGAGAGCGGCGCAGTGGGGCGCGTAAAAGAAATTGTTTCTTAACGATCCTGCTTGCTTCTCTATTAAGTCCGCCCGTGGCTCACCGCCATGGAGCACACATAAAATGAGGTACTCATGATCCGAAAATTAGCACATCTCAACTTTGTCACCAATGACCTGGAAAAGATCATCGATTTCTATGTGAATAAGCTTGGTTTGAGAGTTCAATTCACGTTGGACAATAAGGAAGGCAAACCGTTTGGGTATTATTTTGCCTGTGGGGATACAACCTTCCTCGAGTTCTTTGATCAGTCCATGGCCGCGGAAGTGTGGGGAGGAAAGGTCGAGGAACTGCATATCGGCACACGCTACAAGCATTTCTGCCTGGAGGTCACAGGGCTGGACGAATTTTGCAGGATGCTGAAAGACAAAGGTGTAGATGTCACCGAGATCAAGCTTGGCATGGACAACTCTCGCCAGGCCTGGATCGCCGACCCCGATGGCAATTCGATCGAGTTGATGGAATACGGCTATTCCAGCATGCAGTTATCCGGATAGTGTATGTATACACCCAACCCGCAATCCAAGTTTCGCGTCAAATTTGATTTTCGCGTGGATTTCACGAACGGCGGCTATGTGGAAGGACATGAGTTCTTATTGGACCTGGAAGGGGACACCGTCTCCGATGAGGAGCTCAAAGTGATGATCGTCGAGTCCATGAATCTGGCAAAGGCTGGCGAGGTGCAGATCTTCAAAAAGGAAGTGGTCCGGCGTGGTGAGCATCAGGATGCGCTTGGATAAAAGTAAACGGAGCACCGAGAGGTGCTCCGTTTTATGAATCGTAGTGTACCTGGTTAGCGAATGAGCACCGCATCCAGCGAGCCATTCGTGGTGGAGCTCGTGGTCACAAAGACCAGTTTCAGCGTATGGGCTCCGGCAGATAATTGACCCGGATAGTCCCAGAGTACTTTGTACTTGCTGGCGTCTTGCCGCTGATCGATCGTCGCCACCAGAACGTTGTCGATGTACACTTCCATGTTTCGGTAACTGGGACCACCTTTGTAAATTACGCTGAAGGACTGTCCTGTAAAGGGCAAGGTCACTGAAGAGCCGTTCGTCAAGGTCCTCGCGAAGGAGCCATCTATGGCGTACGGGCTAACCTCTTCCACCCACTCCGGGGAGTAGACAAAGGCACCATGTTTGTTGTCATAACGCGTCTCTTGGACCGGTTGCGTAGGTTGTACTGTTGCCGTAGCCGAAGATTGCACTGGGGCATTGGTAACGGTGCTGGTTGGCGAAGCCATGAGTGGAACCGAGCTTGCTATATTTTGCGGTGTCACAGATAGCTGCGTTGCTGTTGGCTGAACCAGAGTTGGCACGGGGCTGGCCGCGTTGGTTGAGGTTGCGGGTAGAGAAGTGCTAGTCGGTTGTGGCAGTGTTGGACTGGAGAGCCCCGCAGTGCTTGAGGTCACCGTGGTACTGGAGAACTGAATCGCGCCAACATCAAATGCCGGTCCACGGGCTACCGTGTAAAAATCGTGGGGGATACCAATATTCGCAGCCGCATTGGCAGCCAGAGACGTGTTTGAGGGACGATAACTTTGCGGCGTATAACCTGGCGTGGAGGCAAATTTGGGATCGCCGTAGCGATCGCCCAATCCACGGAATGCCGCAAGAGGCGCCACTTTCCACAAATTATTTCGGAACAGGAGCCCACGCGGGTTTTCGATGGCAGTCAGCTTATTCTGTGCCTGCCAGATGATATTGTTGGCAATCAAAGTCCCTGATTGGGCGCTCTCGTAAACGATGCTAAGAGCGGCGTTTGTGCTTCCATACAGCGTATTGTAGGCGATAATGGCGCTCTTTAAGCCGCCACCAACCACGCCTGCATCCGCACCCAGATACCGCACGCCATTTCTACAAAAGCTAACGATATTGTTGAGGACGCGTGCATTTTTAAGTCGAGCTCCCCAGCCGGCAAAGTACTCTTCCGCCAGGCCGATCCCCACAGCGGGTAATCCACTGCGCTCAAAGCCGCTATTGGGTGTGCAATAAACAAAGTTCTTTTCGATCAATGCATTTTCGGAATTGGTGTAAATATTGACCGAATAGTTATCGTAAACAATATTTCCGCGAATTACGACGTTCACCCCGCGCGATCCGATCCCTTCGCCGTCATTGTTGAAGATGGTGTTGCCCTGGATCCAAACAATATTGCTCTCCCGAACTTTGATAGCCGACCCCCAACCGCCGGTCAGGATCCGGTCACGATTCGAACGAACAGTACGGTACACGCGACTGTTCAAGATTCGGATGAGCGAGGAATTATTCGCCTGGATCCCGTGATTCCAGCATTCGTGCACGACCAGTCCATTGACCGTGATATTACTGCCTGCCAGGTTTACACAAACATCGGTAGCGTTCCGGACTTCTAACCCACTGACGATGACATAAGAGGCGCGCACGTCCAGGCCAGGAGCCATCGTATTGACGAGGTCGATGGCAACTTTCCCACCAATGGGTTGAACCGTAATCCAACTGCTGCTTGTGCCGCTTTTTGTAATCCTCAATTGTTGGTTATAGATCCCCGCATAAATATATAACGTGCTCCCTGGGGCCAGCGCGGAGTTTGCTTTTGCGAACGTCCTAAAGGGGGCTGAGGCAGTTCCCGGGTTGGAGTCGCTTCCGGTGAGGGATACATAATAGACGTTCCCCGCCGCCTTTGTGTGGATGCTGTTCCCCATGATCATGACAAGGGCCATGATCAAACCTGCAATTCGATGGATCGCTTTGTTCATCGTTTTCTCCTGTGAGCAATCAGGTCTGCGTAGATTGCTGGTGTTCATAAAGAAAGATATTCATTAATGGCATATGGTATTCGGGGAAACGATGACTGGATGAACTGTGCCAATCTTATGCAGAATGCATTAAAAAAACATGGGACAGGGGTATTAAACCGTTGTCAATTTTGTAAGCATAGCGCTTAGGTCATGGCTTAGATGAGTCCTTGCTGAAAAATGGGAAAGAGTATTGCAAATGAATTGCAGAATATGCCGACTCAATGCAACGTGCACTTTCTTTTGATTTGTATTGCCTATGCTATACTCGCGGCGTATGAACGTCTTGCGCTCTTTAACATATCGTCCCTTTGCATTGCTCTGGACCGGGCAGACCACTTCACGTCTTGGTGACAGCCTCTATCGCATTGCGCTTTCCTGGTGGGTCCTTGAGAAGACAGGCTCCGCAGTTGCCATGGGCACTGTGCTGATCTTTTCTCAAATTCCGCTCTTGTTGTTTTTACTGATCGGCGGGGTGATTGTGGATCGCCTGCCGCGCATCCGCATTATGTTTGCTTCTGACATGTTAAGTGGAATCGTCATCACCTCTGTTGCTGTCTTTTCCTGGTTCGACCTTTTGCAGATCTGGCATATTTATATCGCCAGCATCATCTTTGGTTTTGTAGAAGCATTCTTCTTCCCTGCCTATCAGGCCGTGATTCCACAGATCACGCCTTCTGATTTATTGACCAGCGCCAATTCTTTGAATGGATTAAGCCAGCGTCTTACCGGGATCATAGGCCCTGCCCTTGGCGCGGCGCTTGTGGCGGCGGGCGGCACCTCTATGACCTTTGCCCTGGACGCGCTCTCGTTCTTTATCTCGGCTGTTTGTTTGCTTCCATTGCTTCGCCTCACCGTCGATCCGAGTCCATCAGGTGCAGGGATGCCTGAAGCGATAGACAATCGTGAGAAATCTGTTAAAGCAACACTCAAACAGGGCTTCATCGATCTTCTCGAAGGATTCAAGCTTGTCATCCGCATCCCGTGGATCTGGATCACTATTTTGCTGTTTGGGTTTATCAACATCATGGAAGCAGGTCCACGAGCCGTAGCATTACCATTTTTGATCAAAGAAGATCTCGGCGCGGACGTGGAATTGCTCGGCCTGCTGGGCTCTGCAACCTCCTTAGGATTTGTTGCTGGCATGGTCTGGCTGGGCCAATACGTGCGGCTTCATCGACGCGGGTTGCTTGCGTATCTTTCGGTTCTCGTATCGGGATTGGTTCTGTGGCCGTTTGCACTTAAGCTGCCAGTCCCCATTCTGGTGGGTGCAACGTTCATAGGCGGAATTGCCGCCTCAGTGTTTGCTCTGATCTGGACTCATACGCTTCAAGAAATGGTACCGGGAAATATACTCGGACGCGTGTATTCCATCGATGCACTGGGGTCATTCGTCCTGCTTCCGATCGGTTTCGCTCTAGCAGGCTGGGGAACGGAGCTGTTGGGCGCGCCCACTGTGTTCCTGATTGGCGGCGCCGGGACCATCCTGCTTGTCTTGCTTGGTCTCTCTCATCCTGCCATTCGCCACCTGGATTAATGATGGAAACTCTTTACTCTCTCTTGTTTCCTTTGTTGGGTTATCTTTCCGGCTCGCTTCCCTTTTCCGTCTGGGTGACGCGTCTCGCAAAAGGCATCGACGTGCGCAATGCTGGCTCCGGTCATGCGACGACAACCAATACGATCCGGCAGGCAGGATTTGGCTGGGCGGCGCTAGTGGCAATTCTGGATGTTACTAAGGGATTCATCCCCACGTTTCTTGCCTTTCAATATTCGAATGAAACCTGGATCATTGTCCTGACTGCCGCGCTGGGCGTTGTGGGACACTGTTGGCCCCTCTTTGCAAAATTTCGCGGAGGCATGGGGTTAGCGCCCTTTGCCGGCGCGCTGTTTGTTGTGAACTCGCTTTCTGTATTCATCGGTCTGGGTTTGTTATTGGCGCTTTTGTTTACGCTCCGCCATGGCGCGCGCGCCAGCGTCTTCACAGGGATTCTGATTGCCCCGCTCTTCTGGCTTTTAAACTTTCGCGGCCTGGAATTCTGGATCGCCCTCGCCTGTGGGCTGGTCATTGCCTATCGTTTCCTCGTCGACTGGAATCGCAAGTATCGCGAGCTGTGGCTGGACCGGGAGAAGCCTGGGTCATGAAACTAGGTATTGTTACAGACTCCACTTGCGATATACCGCCATTTCTCATCGAACAGCATGAGCTGGAGGTGGTTCCGTGCATTCTCGTGATGGATGGCAAAGAATATGTGGATGGGAAGGACATCGCGCGAGAAGAGTTTTACAGACAACTGCCCGGTCTCAAGACCCAGCCGACCACCGCCGCGCCCTCGATTGGCGATTTTTCCTCTCGATACGATTCCCTGCTGACGCGTGGCTGTGACCATATCTTGTCCATCCACGCGGCCGGCGCGCTGACGTCCATCCTGAGCATCGCCCGCCAGGCAGCCAGTGACTTTCCGGATCATGTGACCTGTATCGACAGCACATCCCTCTCGCTGGGGCTTGGCTTCCAGGTCCTCGCCGCGGCGGAAGCCGCCGAGCTGGGACGGCAAGCCGCGCTCGATGCGATCCAGTCTGCTCATAAGCGTCTTCAGGTCTTTGCCGCTCTGGACACGATGGAATATCTCAAACGCAGTGGACGCGTCCCGGCGACCATTGCGATGTTGGGTAGCCTCCTGAGCATCAAGCCGCTGATCGAATTGACAAATGGAGAGGTCAAAGCGATGGGCGCCGTGCGGACGACGCGTCAGGCGAATGAAAGGATGGCCAAACTCTTGTTGGAAGGTGGAGCGTTGGAAAAACTGGCGATCCTGCATACGGGCGCCGAGCCGCGTGCCCGGGAATTCTTGAACGAGCTCATGCAAACGTCCAGCCAGGCTGTGCCGCGCGATATCTTAATGGTCAATGTGACCACGGTGATTGGCACGCATGTCGGGCCGAATGGGCTGGGATTTGCAGCGGTGAGGAAATAGAGCAATGCCTATACGTGTGATCTATGGCTTGCATTTCGCCTATCGTCCCCATGATAAAATTGTTTCATGCAGCCTTCTTTAGAGAAATTACGCAAATTTTTCCGTCTCGAACACGAGAACGGATATGCAAACAGCGCC